>ERZ1035032.218-NODE-218-length-49514-cov-11.070766_pt1 | contig 49514 bp, 42 predicted proteins | sample MGYA00520693_ERZ1035032 | MGnify/ENA primary metagenome ERZ1035032 (study PRJEB33766, sample SAMN09781740) | gut metagenome | biome: gut microbiome | host: Homo sapiens | place: Madagascar | study: EMG produced TPA metagenomics assembly of the PRJNA485056 data... | reverse complement strand
CTGGCTTGCGGACACAGTCCGTGGAGTGCTCCAAACTTGGAAAGACACGGATCATCACGTGTGCCAGCTGCGGCATGGTTAGAAATACCGGATTTTGCGTTCAGAATTTGTAGCCGCATGTTTATCTGGAACTTTTAAGTATCTATTTCTTGTAATATTACTTATCACCCCAAAGAGGTCTATGCTTATTGCGGCAGCCTTTCTTTTGTACAAATATCACAAAATGTATTCTTGAAACTTGGCAATAATGTGGAAAATAACGATTGGGTATTGCATTTCCTGACACATGGAAATATAATCTAACCATCAACTGAAAACGTTACCGGAAACATTACCGATAACAATACCGGAAACGTTACATAAGAAGTTGAACAAATCATATCAGGAGGGTAAATTTATGAAAAGAAAAGTGTTATCCGTAATGCTTGCAAGTGCAATGCTCGCAACGATGTTTACTGGATGTGGGGACAGCAGCACAACAGACAGTAACGCAGCAGCTACCACAGGAAACGATGCAGCTGCAACAACCACAGAGGCGGCAGATACAGATGCAGCGAAGACGGATGCAGCGGGCGGTTCAGTTTATTATCTGAACTTCAAGCCGGAGCAGGATCAGGCATGGCAGGATCTGGCAGCAACCTACACAGAGCAGACAGGTGTTCCAGTAACGGTTATCACAGCAGCAGACGGTACTTACGAGCAGACGTTAAAGTCAGAGATCGCCAAGACCGAAGCTCCTACCTTATTCCAGGTAAACGGACCGGTAGGACTTGCAAACTGGAAGGATTACTGTCTGGATCTTTCAAACAGCGAGATCTACTCCCATTTGACCAGCGATGACTATGCACTGAAGAATGACGCCGGCGAGGTTTCCGGTATCGCATATGTAATCGAGACTTATGGCATCATTTACAACAAGACGATCTTAAACGACTACTGCACAATGGACAACGCAGTGATCTCTTCTCCGGAAGACATCAACAACTTTGAGACATTAAAGGCAGTGGCAGACGACATTCAGGCAAGATTAGACGAGATCAACGATCAGTTCGGATATGACTTAAAGGGAGCATTTACTTCCGCAGGTATGGATGGATCTTCCGACTGGAGATTTAAGACACACCTTGCAAACCTTCCGATCTACTATGAGTACAAGGACAAGGGCATTGATTCCACCGATGCAATCGAGGGTACATACCTTGACAACTACAAGCAGATCTGGGATCTCTACATTACAGATTCCACCTGTGAGCCGGGTCTTCTTTCCAGCAAGACCGGTGACGAGGCTGAGTCCGAGTTCGGTATGGAAGAGGCTGTTTTCTACCAGAACGGTACATGGGAGTACAGCAACCTGACCAATGAGGATAACGGTTATCTCGTAACAGCTGAGGACATGAGCATGATGCCGATCTACATTGGTGTGGACGGTGAGGAAAATCAGGGACTCTGCACAGGTTCTGAGAACTACTGGTGCGTTAATAATCAGGCATCCGCAGAGGATCAGCAGGCAACACTTGATTTCCTTGAGTGGGTGATCACATCTGATGAGGGACGTGATTCCATGGCTAATGTAATGGGATTCACAACACCGTTTGATACTTTCGCTGACGGTTACACAGCAGACAATGTATTCATCCAGGCAGATGCAGCTTACACCAAAGCTGGCAAGTATTCTGTAACATGGAACTTCTCCACTATTCCTTCTGAGACATGGAAAGATGGCGTTGGTTCTGCATTACTTGAGTATGCACAGGGTACCGGCGACTGGGATGGCGTTGTGACAGCATTCGTAGATGGATGGAAGACTGAGTACGACGCAACACACGAATAAAAATCTGTAAAATGCAGGGGGTGGGCATGAGAACTGCCCACCCTTTTTTAGAAGGATGCGGGTACTGCAAAGCATCTGCCCGATATCGGTTTTATTGAATATGAGAGGATGAAAGAGTATGGAGAAATCAATTAAGAAATATTTTCCTGTTTTTGCACTCCCGACTTTAGTGGCATTTACAATCGGTTTTATAATTCCTTTTATTATGGGTATCTATTTATCGTTTTGTGAATTTACGACGGTGACTGATGCAAAGTTCGTGGGACTGAAAAATTATATCCGGATTTTTTCGGATGCAACATTCACACATGCGCTGGTGTTTACGGCACTGTTTACGGTCGTGTCCGTTCTTACGATCAATGTGTTTGCATTTGCGATCGCGATGCTTTTAACAAAGGGAATTAGGGGAACGAACCTGTTTCGTACCGTGTTCTTTATGCCGAACCTCATCGGAGGTATTGTGCTTGGATATATCTGGCAGATCCTGTTAAACGGTATTCTGGCGAACTTCGGAAAGACACTTACCTATTCCGGAACCTACGGATTCTGGGGACTTGTAATTTTAATGAACTGGCAGCAGATCGGTTATATGATGATTATCTATATCGCCGGCATCCAGAACATCCCGGGTGAGCTGATCGAGGCGGCAAAGATTGACGGGGCGACGAACCGTCAGCTGCTGCGCCATGTGACGATCCCGATGGTAATGCCGTCGATTACGATCTGTACATTCCTGACACTGACGAACTCCTTTAAGCTGTTTGACCAGAACCTGGCGCTGACTGCGGGCGAGCCTTCGAACAGTTCCCAGATGCTGGCACTGAATATTTATGAGACATTCTACACCAGAACCGGATGGGAGGGCGCCGGTCAGGCGAAAGCAGTGGTATTCTTTATCATTGTGGCAGTCATTGCAATGCTACAGAACAGACTTACCAGAAGTAAGGAGGTGCAGCAATAATGGCAAAGAACAAAAAAGCAGACAATCAGGTGAGCGCGGTAAGACGTGCCAAACACGGATGGATTTTGACCGTATTTTTCTCAATCCTTGCGGTACTGTGGCTGTACCCGATTTTCCTCGTGGCGATGAACTCCTTAAAGAAAAAAGGATTCATCACGAGATACCCGTTTGCACTGCCGGATCACCGTTCCTTCTTCGGAATTGAGAACTTTATCAAGGGCGTGCAGAAGACGAACTTTTTTGCGGCGATGGGGAACTCCGTTATCATCACGGTAGGTTCTGTGGCGGTAATCATTCTCTGTACCTCCATGTGTGCATGGTACATTACGAGAGTACATAACAAAGTGAACTCCACGATCTACATGTTATGCCTGTTTTCCATGATCGTGCCGTTCCAGATGGTTATGTTCTCCCTGTCAAAGCTGGCGAACATGATGCATTTAAGCAATCCCATCGGTATTATTCTGGTATACCTCGGATTCGGAGCCGGACTGGCGGTGTTTATGTTCTGTGGTTTTGTGAAGAGCATTCCGCTTGAGATTGAGGAGGCGGCAATGATTGACGGGTGTACGCCGCTCCAGACCTTTTTCCAGGTGGTATTCCCGATTATGAAGCCGACCACGATCACGGTGGCAATTCTGCAGGCAATGTGGATCTGGAACGACTATCTGCTGCCTTATCTGGTGCTGGATCTGAAAAAATACAAGACCATCCCGATTGTCATCCAGTATTTAAAGGGCGGCTACGGAGCGGTTGACTGGGGTACCATGATGGCGATGCTGGTGCTTGCCATTGTTCCGATCATTATTTTTTATGCAGCCTGCCAGAAGTATATTATAGAAGGTGTTGTTGCAGGAGCTGTCAAAGGCTGATATAATAATTGCCAGTGAAATCAAGAAGACAAAAACAGGCAGGAAAAGTTATGGTTACAATAAAAGATATTGCCAGAGAGTCAGGCTATTCCGTCAGCACGGTTTCCAGAGTGCTTAATAATAGAAATGATGTCAGCCCGGATGCAAGAAAAAAGATCGAGGAAGTTGTCGCAAAGTTCAATTTTGTGCCGAACAACAATGCGAAGCATTTAAAACAGAACAATTCCAAGGCAATCGGCGTACTGGTCAAAGGTATCTCAAATATGCTTTTTGCCAGTGTCGTGGAGGAAATCCAGCGCATGATCGAGAAAACGGAATATACGCTGGTCGTGTCTTATCTGGACGAGGATGCAGATGAGGTAGAGCAGGCAATTCTTCTTTGCAGGGAGAGAAAGCCGCTTGGGCTTTTGTTCCTCGGCGGTAATCCGGAATATTTTCACCGGGAGTTCTCCGGTGTGGATGTGCCGTGTGTGTTGGTGACGAACCGTGCCAATGAGATGCATTTTGAGAATCTTTCCAGCGTTGCCACGGACGATATTGCAGCGGCACGCTGTGCGGTGGATCAGCTGTTTGTGGCTGGACACCGCAGAATCGGCATTCTCGGCGGTGATTTTGACAAGTCTTATACGAGTCATCAGCGTTTCCTGGGATGTGAGCAGAGCTTTTCGGAGCATGGGGCGGTTCTTGATGTGGAGCACTGCTATGAGAAGGCAAGATTCTCTTTTGGAAGCGCCTGCCGGGCGATGAAGCGCCTGATCGGGAAGTTTCCGGATGTGACCGCAGTGTTTGCAATGTCGGATGTGATGGCGATCGGGGCCATCCGCGCACTGCGTGATCTGGGGTACCGCGTGCCGGAGGATGTTTCCGTGATCGGTTTTGACGGTACATCACTTGCAGAGTATTACAATCCGAAGCTGGCGACGATCAAGCAGCAGCATCAGACGCTTGCAAACCGCAGCATCGAGATTTTATTCGGCCAGATAGAGTTGAAAAAAGAGCCGATTCACGAGATTGTTCCGTTTGAGTTTGTAAATGGGGAGAGTATTCGAGTGATAGATGAAAGGTAAGGACGAGGTTATGAGAAGTAGTGGAGTATTGATGCATATATCATCCCTGCCATCTCCGTATGGAATTGGTACGATGGGAAAAGAAGCCAGAAAGTTTGCAGACTTTCTTGAAAAATCAGGACAGAAATACTGGCAGATTCTTCCGATCTGCCCCACAAGTTACGGCGATTCGCCGTATCAGTCATTTTCCAGCTTTGCAGGGAATCCGTATTTTATAGATCTGGAATACCTGTGTAAGGAAAAACTGTTGAAAAAGGCGGAGTGTGAGTCTTTCCCGTGGGGAAAGAAAGCAGACAAGGTGGATTACGGCGTGATGTACGAGTCGCGCTATAAGCTGTTAAAGATCGCGTTTGAGCGGTTTCTTCGCGCAGAGCCGGACGATTTTGAGGCGTTCTGTGAAAAAGAGGCAGACTGGCTTTCTGATTATGCGCTGTTTATGGCGTTAAAGGATGCCAACGGCGGAAACGCATGGTTTTCCTGGGAAAAAGATTTAAAGATGAGAAAACCGGAGGCGCTTGCCGAGGCGAGAAGCACCTATGCGAAGGATATCCGCTTTTACCAGATGTTACAGTATCTGTTTTTCAAGCAGTGGTGGGAGCTAAAAGCCTATGTGAATGAAAAAGGTATTGAGATCATCGGGGATGTTCCGATCTACGTCGCAGGGGATTCTGCTGACGTATGGGCGAATCCGGAAGAGTTCTATCTGGATGAGGATTTAAATCCGATTGATGTGGCAGGGTGTCCGCCGGATGCATTTTCCGAGGACGGACAGCTCTGGGGCAATCCGTTGTTCCGTTGGGATGTAATGAAGAAAAACGGATACACCTGGTGGACGAAACGCATTGCGGCAATGTCAAAGCTTTACGATATTGTCCGGATTGACCATTTCCGCGGATTTGATTCCTACTATGCGATTCCGGCAAAGGATAAGACGGCAAAGAATGGTGAGTGGCGCAAGGGACCGGGCATGGATCTGTTTCATACGCTGGAGCAGAAGCTTGGCAGATTAAACATTATCGTGGAGGATCTGGGCTTTTTGACACCGTCCGTGTTAAAGCTTGTTGCGGATTCCGGATTTCCGGGAATGAAAGTCATACAGTTTGCGTTTGACTCGAGAGAGGGAAGCAATTATCTCCCGCATACCTACACGGAGCACTGTGTAGTGTACACCGGAACACATGACAATGATACGCTGCTTGGCTGGATGAAGACTGCGCCGAAGGAGAGCGTCAAATTTGCAAAGGAATACTTAAACCTCACGAAAGAGGAAGGCTATAACTGGGGCATGATGCGTGGTGCATGGTCTTCGGTCGGGGAGCTTGCGGTGGTGCCGATGCAGGATCTGATCGGTCTTGGTTCGGAGGCACGCATGAACACGCCGTCCACACTGGGGGGCAACTGGCAGTGGCGTGCAACATCAGATCAGATTACCGTCAAGCTTGCCAAACGGCTTTATAATTATATGGAAATGTACGGACGTCTCTGGGTGGACGAAGATGCAGACAGAAAAGAGCAGTAAACAGTTGTAATTGCCGTGTATCCGTGATACGATAAAAAAGAGCATTGCAGAAGAGAAACGCTCATCTGGCAGAGGCCGGGTGGGCGTTTTCGATTGTGTTTATATAGGAAAAACAGACGTGGAACAGAGCGGTGTATGTCCGGCACATGCCGGAAACAGCAGAATGTATGTTACGGTGGGAGAAACAGATGCTTTATTTTATTGTGAATGAGAAGTCCAGAAGCGGCAGGGGCGCGCAGATCTGGAAAGAGGTACAGAGAGAACTTGTGAAGAGAGGAATCCATTACCGGCATTATGTCACGGAGCATGAGGGGCATGCCACACGTCTTGCTGTCGAGATCTGTGCGAAGACGGATGATGATATCTGCCTTGCAGTGGTCGGCGGGGACGGAACGGCAAATGAGGTCATCAACGGCATCACACATCCGGAAAAAGTGCGGTTCGGACTGATACCGACCGGCTCGGGAAATGACCTGGCGAGAGGGTTAAAGCTTAGCGGCACGCCGTCGGAGAATCTGGCGCGCATGCTCTCCTGCATGCAGCGGGGGAGAGAGGCATGCACCGTGATCGATCTGGGAGAGGTGGCATGGGATGACTGCGAGAAGCCGAGAAAGTTCGCCATCAGTGCCGGCGTGGGACTTGACGCGTTAGTCTGCAAAAAAGCCCTGACATCGAAGCTGAAAGTATTTTTAAATAAGCTGCATCTGGGCAAACTGACCTATCTGCTCATTACGGTGCAGTCGCTTTTTTCCATGCAGACGACGGAGGCTGCGGTGCGTCTGGACGAGACCCCGGAGCGGAAGTTAGACCGCATCATCTATATCGCGGCGATGAACTTTAAGGCAGAGGGAGGCGGCGTTCCCATGGCGCCGAAGGCGGATGCCACGGACGGAAAGCTTTCGATCTGCAGTGTACACGGAATTCCGAAGTGGCGCACATTTTTATGCCTGCCGTTCCTCGTGGCGGCAAAGCATACGGGAATCCGCGGATTTGACATAGACGACTGCGGCACATGCGAGGTCCGGCTGAAGGATCCTATGGTGCTGCATGCGGATGGAGAATACTGTGGTGATGTCACGAAGCTGCAATTCCGCTGTCTGCCGGGAATGCTGCGGGTGCTGCTGTAGAAAAGCGAAGTGTACAGATCCCCGGCTTTGTCTGCGTTATCTGCGCGTGATGATATTTTATTTTCCGCGGGAATAATTACAGATCCCCCTTCATACATTTTATTAAGTATGGAAGGGGTATTTTTATGGACATCAGCAGCAAAAAAGAGTTTGATTTATACAAAGATATACAAAACCGCACAGACGGGGAGGTGTATCTTGGAATTGTAGGACCGGTCCGGACCGGAAAGTCAACGTTTATCAAACGGTTTATGGATCTTATGGTACTTCCCTATATGGAAGATGTACATAGCAGGCAGCGCACGATTGATGAATTACCCCAGTCTGCACAGGGAAAAACAATCATGACGACGGAACCGAAGTTTATTCCGAAAGACGCGGCAGAGATCGCGCTTGAAGATGATACGCGGATTAAAATCCGTCTGATTGACTGTGTCGGCTTTATGGTGGACGGAGCCACAGGACACATGGAAGGAAGCACGGACCGTATGGTTCATACGCCGTGGTTCGACCATGAGATTCCGTTTGTGGAGGCGGCGTCCATCGGTACGGAAAAAGTCATTAGGGATCATGCGACGATCGGCATTGTGGTGACAACAGACGGAAGTATCGGAGATTTGGCGCGGGCAAATTACGTGAATGCGGAAGAGCAGACCGTGCAGGAACTGGAGGAGATCGGCAAGCCCTATGTTGTGGTGCTCAATTCGACGAGACCCTACAGCGAGGAAACCGTCCGCATTGCGGAGGAACTTCGGGAAAAGTACCAGACGGCGGTGCTGCCGGTAAATTGCGAGCAGCTTCGCAAAGATGATGTCTTTCATATATTAGAGCAGATTTTATATGAGTTCCCGGTTGCCCGCATGGAATTCTATATTCCGAAATGGACGGAAATGCTTCCGCCCGATCATCCGATGAAGGCGGAAATCATACAGAGCGCCAGAACGATCCTCGGTGGAATGCGAAAAGTGAAGGATATTTATGCACAGGATTTTACGTCGGAGCACTATGTCTCGCGGATGAAATTGGAGGAAGTGGATCTGGCATCCGGCTGCGCCAAAATCCGTATGGAGGTCGCTGAGAAGTATTACTATGAAAATATGAGTGAGCTTGCGGGTGTGCCGATTGCCGGCGAATATGAACTGATCGCGCTGGTGAAGGAGATGTCGCAGCGGAAAGAGGCATATGAAAAGGTGGCGGACGCGATGGCGGCGGTACAGGTGAAAGGCTATGGCGTGGTAGGCCCCGGACTCTCCGATATTAAAATGGAAGATCCGGTGCTCATCAAGCACGGAAATAAATTCGGCGTCCGCATCCGCGCAACCTCCCCCTCGATCCACATGATCCGTGCCAATATTGAGACCGAGATCGCGCCGATCGTCGGAAGCGAGGAGCAGGCGAATGATCTGATCGCCTACATCAGAGAGGGCGAAAAGAGCGAGGAGGGAGCCTGGGAGACCAATATTTTCGGAAAATCCATCGGTGAGCTGATGGAGGACGGCATCCGCGGCAAGATCTCGATGATGGATGACGAGTGTCAGATGAAGCTGCAGGATACCATGCAGAAAATTGTGAACGACAACAACGGCGGGATGGTATGCATTATTTTGTAGGGCAGGGAAAAAAGGAAGCAGAAAAAGCATTTGAAAATGTGACAGGAAAATGTGCGGGAAAGCATCAGAAAATATCAGTAATGAGGAAGCGTAATGAGCATTTGAAAATGTGACAGGGAACTCACAGGCAGGAAAAACAGAGGTGGGAAATTTGTACGACAGACACCGGCCCGGGTGTAGAAACGGATAGATTGACACTTCTGATAAAGATCGGTATTATAATTAAATGTTTATGAGACTCAGATCCTGAATTTGATATGACCAACGGGTCTATAGTGGGAAAAGTTGCCTGTGAGACCCGTTTTTCCCTGTGATTCGGGTCTTAGAGAAGAAAAAGTGCTCCTGAGACCCGTTCCCTATGGTTTTTCATGTTAAATATGATGGGAAACAAGGAAAAACGGGTCTGGAGAGGATATTTTTGCCGTACAGACCCGTTTGGAAAAGATGCAGGTACCAAAATCCGTACGGAAAGCCAGATCAAGCCCGGAAAACGAAAGGGAAAATGAATTGATTACAAGGGAAACCAAATTGTCCCAGGAAATCGATTGTGAAGCCAAATCTCGGTCAAAAGTCAGGATGCAAAGAGAAAAAAGATCAGAAAACAGCCGAAAGCATAAAACGATCGAAAATGGCACCGCAAGATCGGGTGAGACAACGAACAAACAGAAATCATTGGAAGTGGAAGAGGAATAAAATGGCACAGATGATAGAAATAACAGATTTTGATGCACCGGAATTGGATGTGTATGCAAGACTGACAGAGAATCAGTTGATTAACCGCCATGAGCCGGAAAAGGGTATGTTTATTGCGGAAAGTCCCAAGGTTATCGAGAGGGCGCTGGACGCAGGCTATATGCCGGTGTCAATTCTGACGGAAAAACGGCATGTTGAGGGAGAAGGACAGAAGATTCTTGCACGGTGCGGGGAGATCCCGGTCTATACGGCGAAATTTGATGTACTCACGAAGCTGACGGGTTTTCAACTGACCAGAGGAATGCTCTGTGCGATGTACCGGCAGCCGCTCCCTTCGGTGCGGAGTGTCTGCAAGGGGGCAAAACGAATTGCAGTTTTGGAAAATGTGGTAAATCCGACGAACGTGGGCGCTATTTTCCGCTCTGCTGCGGCGCTTGGAATGGATGCGGTGCTGCTGACCACAGGGTGTAGCAATCCGCTTTACCGGAGAGCAATCCGTGTGAGTATGGGGACGGTGTTTCAGGTGTCGTGGACATATCTTGGAGAGGAGACAAAGCCGGAGACTGTGAGAAAGCCGGAGTCGGAAGAAGAGAAAGAGCTGGGAATGGGGATAGAATGGAATCCAGAGATGGAAGAAGAAAAAGAGCCGGGAACGAGGATAGAACGAAATCCGGATCCGGAAGAAGAGAAAGAGCCGGGAACAGGGATAGAACGAAACTCGGAGCCGGAAGAGAAAGCAGATTCCGGGAATTGGCAGAAGCAGCTTCGTGAACTGGGATTTCACACGGTGGCGATGGCATTGAAGGAGGATTCCTTAAGTATTGATGATCCGAAGCTTATGAATGCGGACAAGCTTGCTATTGTACTGGGAACAGAGGGAGATGGTCTGGCACCGGAGACGATCGCAGCATGCGATGACACGGTATGTATTCCAATGGCGCACGGCGTCGATTCTTTAAATGTTGCATCTGCCAGTGCGGTTGCGTTCTGGCAGCTTGGAAGACAGACACACAAAGATAATTGTTGCAACATGAAATCAAATTATCAGCTATTGGAATGACGGGAACCGGTGCGCTGCTTTGCGGCGTCCTCTTTTGTCTCTGGCAGCGACTGGTACTGGTCGGATTTCTGGAATTCTTTCATGGCGTCATCGTAGGCGGCGATGATGTATTCTTTCATGGGATCATCCTCACTGATATGGTTGAGCGCGTCCAGATAGACAGATTGCGCCTCTTCCTTGGATGCGCTGTGCGCAAGACCTGCCTCAAGGGAGCCACGCATTGCCTGGACGCGAGCCGCCTGCTGGTATAGTTGTGGATCTTCCGCCTGCAGAAAACGCATCTCTTCTGAGGTGAGCTTTTTGCCGCTCTTTAATTTTGCGATGATTTTGGCAAGGTAGGCTTTTTTCTCTTCCTCGCTCATGCCGCAGGCGGGACTGAGAAGCTCCGAGATATTCTGTGTGACGGAAAAACTGTCGAGTGCCGATGCCGCAGAGCCGGTATCAGCCGTTGTTTCGCCGCGGTTTAATCCGATGTTTGAGTGGCTTAAATGGTCAAAAATGCGCTCGGTGGCGGAGCGTTTGTCGCGCTCCGGATGAAGAAGTTTATTGAGCCCTGCCATATGAAGTGTCTGCATAAAAAATCCTTTCCCGTGAAAAAAATGATAATATGAAAAAAGCTGCCTAATGAAAAATATCGTGAATCCAGGAAAACAGCCATGGATTCCGAAAACTAATTATGAACTCCTAAAGAAAAAAGGTGCTGTAAAATCATATGCCGCCTCAAAAGGGAGGCCCACAGGAGTAAAAGGGAACTCTGGCGGAAAAGCCATTCCTGTGTTACTATGATATATATCGGAAAGAACGGAGAGAAAATAATGAAAAACTTTATTCGAGGAATGTATCAGAAGAAACATTTTGCAAGGAGACTTATCTCGGTAATTCTTGCGGTGATCGTCATGGGATTTGCTCTGTCATGGCTGGTGCTGGTCAATTTTGGAACAGACCCCTGCACGAGCATGAATCTTGCTATTTCGGGCAGACTCAGCATGAGTCTCGGCAACTGGCAGGCGCTGCTCAACTGCCTTTTATTTATTATCGTGATATTGTGGGGACGGGAGTACATAGGATTTGGAACACTTGCCAATATGTTCCTCGTCGGCTATTCGATTGACTTTTTCTCGTGGGTATGGTCAAAAGTATTGCCGGACGGGCTGTTTGATTCCATGGCAGTGCGCCTCGGCGTGCTGCTCCCGGCACTGGCGGTGTTCGTCGTCGCGGCAGGTGTGTATATGGTTACGGAACTGGGAACTGCCCCCTACGATGCCATCCCGTTTCTGATTGTGAAGGCGCAGAAAAAGGTACCGTTCCGCGTGGTGCGCATGGTATTTGATTTTACGGTGATCGTGATTGCGTGGGTGTTCGGTGCGAAGATCGGTCTGGTGACGATCCTGATGGGCTTCACACTCGGTCCGGTCATCTCGTGGGTCGGAGAGAAAATGGCACCGTTTTTTAATGAATGAGATTGGAATTTCAAAGCGCATGGTATATAATATAAGTAATTTTGTGATCGAAAGGAAAAGGAGAACTGACAATGAATCCAGTATATGAAAAGTTACAGAAATGTTATGAAAGTTATAAGGCAAAGATCGATTTTACCCCGAAGGTGGCACTCGTGCTGGGATCCGGGCTGGGAGATTATGCGGATGATATCCGCGTGGCAGACACACTGGATTACCACGACATCGAGGGCTTCCCGGTATCGACTGTTCCGGGACATAAGGGACGTTTTATCTTCGGATATGTTGGAGAAGTTCCGGTGGTGTGCATGCAGGGAAGAGTTCATTATTATGAAGGATATGACATGTCAGATGTTGTGCTTCCGGCACGTCTGATGAAGCTGATGGGCGCGGAGGTATTATTCCTCACCAATGCGGCAGGCGGTATCCAGCTTGGCATGAACGCCGGTGATTTTATGCTCATCAAGGATCAGATTGCAAGCTTTGTTCCTTCCCCGCTGCGAGGAGCGAATGTGGACGAGCTTGGTGTGCGTTTCCCGGATATGAGCCAGGTATACGATAAGGAATTACAGCTTCTGGTGAAAAAAGCGGCGTTGGGACTGGATATTGATTTAAAGGAAGGCACTTATTTACAGCTTTCCGGTCCGCAGTTTGAGACACCGAAGGAAGTGGCGATGTGCCGGACACTCGGAGCTGATGCCGTTGGTATGAGTACGGCATGCGAGGCGATCGCAGCGCGTCATATGGGCATGCGTGTTGTGGGTATTTCCTGCATTTCCAATCTGGCATGCGGTATCTCGGCGGTCCCGCTCTGTCATGAGGAAGTACAGGAGACGGCAGACCGCGTGGCACCGAAGTTCAAGGCACTTGTGACGGAGACGATCAAGAGTATCGGGAAATAATAACCGAAGAGACGCGGTGAAGATTCTGGACGGGAGAGAGGCTTCATAGAGTGGAAACAGCAGACAGAAGAAGGAGAAAATGACATGAATACACGTTTTTATAATGCAAAGATCTTAATCCTTGCAGATGACCACAAGTTCAAGATCACGGAGGGAGAACTCTGGGTCAAGGGGAATACGATCTGCTACATCGGTGATGGGACGGACACGGCGGATGTGTGCAAGGATGGAGAAGTGTTGGTGTGGGATCGCGAGATAGATGCATGCGGCAATCTGTTAATGCCAGGATTTAAGAACGCGCACACACACACAGCCATGACATTCTTACGTTCCTACGCGGATGATCTGCCGCTGCAGGACTGGCTGAACCAGCAGGTGTTCCCACGCGAGGGACAGCTTACGGAGGATGATGTGTACTGGCTGAATATTCTTGGTATCATGGAATATCTGACCAGCGGCATTACGTCCAACTTTGATATGTATTTCTTCCCGCCGGTCGATGCAAAAGCATCCGCAGATACGGGATTCCGTACGGTGCAGACCAGCGGACTGAACAATTTCGGCGGTACAGTAGAGCTGATGGAGGAAAATTATCATATCGTCAATGAGATGAGTGATCTGACTTCTTTCATTGTCGGATTCCATGCGGAGTACACCACCTCGAAAGAACTGATGGAAGGCGTGGCGGCGCTGGCACAGAAGTTAAAATCTCCGGTATGGCTGCACAATTCCGAGACAAAGCTTGAGGTGGCAGAGTGCAAAGAGCGCTGGGGCATGACACCGACACAGCTTACGGACTCACTCGGCATGTATGAGTACGGCGGCGGCGGATACCATTGTGTATGGTTTGAGGAGCCGGATTTTGAAATCTTTAAAAAGCGTCATCTGACGGCAGTGACGAACCCGGCCTCTAACCTGAAGCTTGCTTCCGGCATCTGCCCGACGAAGCGGTTTGTGGATGAGGGCATTGCCATGGCGATCGGTACGGACGGCCCGGCGAGCAACAACTGTCTGGATATGTTCCGCGAGATGTTCCTTACCTCCGCACTTGCAAAGGTGCGCGAGATGGATGCCGAGTGCGTGGGTGCAGATGAGATCCTTTACATGGCAACAGCCGGCGGTGCGCATGCAATGCAGCTGGAGGACTGTGACCGTCTGGCGGTGGGCAAAAAGGCGGATATTGTCATGATTGACCTGAACCAGCCGAACATGCAGCCGGAAAACAATATCGTGAAGAATCTGGTATACAGCGGCAGCAAGCAGAATGTCAAGATGACGATGATTAACGGCAAAGTTCTCTATGAAGACAATCATTTCGAGATCGGGTTTGATCCGAAAGAGATCTATCAGCGTGCGAATGCGATCATCGGCCGCATGAAATAGAAATCATTAGATTTGCAGGGCAGAACTTCTGACATTGCGGAGAAACGAGGAGAATTATGCAGGTTATTTTTATTCATCACAGTTGTTTTCTGGTCGAGGTGGATGAGAAGGTGCTGATTTTTGACTGGTTTGATGGAGACCGGGTGGAGGGGTATCACTTTGGCGGTGTGCTGCCGGAGTACGAGCCGGATACGCCCGTCTACGTGTTCGCAAGCCACAAGCATCGGGATCATTTTGATATGGATGTGTTGCATCTCGCAGAAAAATATCCGAAGATCCGGTTTATTTTTTCAAAAGACTGTAAGATGAGCCCGCACTTTCTGACAAAGCATGGATTCGCGCCGGAGGTAGCGAAGCGGATTCACTATGTGGGGGCGGATGAAAAATGCAGGGTCGACGACTTGAATATTGAGACTCTACGCTCGACGGACGCGGGCGTGGCATTTTACGTGGAGACGAACGGCGCGGCATTTTACCATGCCGGCGATCTGAATGACTGGCACTGGGACGGAGCCGGCGATCTGATCAACGGATCCATGCGTACAAATTACCGCAGCCAGATCCGCAGGCTTTCCGGCAGGAAGATTCATCTGGCGTTTGTGCCGGCAGATCCGAGGCTGATGGAGCACCAGTTTGACGGCATGAATTATTTCCTGGAGCACACGGATGCGGATTACGTATTTCCGATGCATATGTGGCAGGATTACAGCGCGCTTCCGGATTACCGGAAGAGAATCTCGAACGCTGCGATGGCGGAGCGGGTTGTGGAAATAAAGCATGAAAACCAGATTTTTGAGATCCTTGAGGAATGAGAGGAATTTCAAAAAAGCGGTACTTGACGATCATAAAACGGTTGCGCTATACTGATTTAGTTATAGAAGATTTCACACGAGGTGTGAAGAATTGGGGAAAGGCAGGACTTGACTATGGCATTTTTGGGATGGTTTGTACATTATGTACTGATTTTCGTGGTTTTGGTCGTGGTGGCGGGACTTGGAATTTTTGCGGGAAAGAAGTTGAGCGACCGCAAGGATGCTAAGAATGCCGGTGAGACCGGAAACGTCGAAGAGACAAAATAGATTTAAAATAGAAAGAAACATGTTGGAGGAAGAAGTCGTGAAGAAGTTTTACGGAGAAAACGAATTGCGCAGGATGTACCTGGAATTTTTCGAGAGCAAGGGACATCTGAAAATGAACAGTTTTTCACTGGTGCCGCACAATGACAACAGTCTGCTCTTAATCAATGCAGGTATGGCACCGTTAAAGCCGTATTTTACAGGACAGGAGATCCCGCCGAGAAGAAGAGTGACGACCTGCCAGAAGTGTATCCGTACCGGTGATATTGAGAATGTAGGAAAGACTGCAAGACATCTGACCTTTTTTGAGATGCTCGGCAACTTTTCCTTTGGTGATTATTTTAAGCATGAAGCGATCGCATGGTCCTGGGAGTTTTTGACAAAAGTGCTCGGACTCGAGGAGGACAGACTTTATCCGTCGATCTACGGGGAGGATGACGAGGCGTTCGACATCTGGACGAAGGAAGTCGGTGTGCCTGCAGAGCGCATCACAAGATTTTACCGTGATCCCGAGACCGGAGAGTGCGACAATTTCTGGGAGCATGGCGCAGGTCCATGTGGTCCGTGTTCTGAGATCTATTATGATCGCGGAGAAAAATACGGATGCGGTAAGCCGGACTGCAAGGTCGGCTGTGACTGCGACCGTTTTATGGAAGTATGGAACAACGTATTTACCCAGTTTGAGGGCGACGGCAAGGGTGGTTATACTGAACTTTCCCAGAAGAATATCGATACCGGTATGGGACTTGAGCGTCTTGCGGTTGTCATGCAGGATGTGGATTCCGTATTCGACATTGATACGATGAAAGCAATCCGCGACAAGGTCTGTGAACTGTCCGGAAAGTCTTACCAGAAGGATGCGCTCGATGATGTGTCCATCCGTCTGATTACCGATCACATCCGTTCCGCAACATTCATGATTTCCGATGGTATCATGCCGTCAAATGAGGGTCGCGGCTATGTGCTCCGCCGTATCATACGCCGTGCAGCGAGACACGGAAGAATGCTTGGCATCGGTGGTACTTTCATGGCGAAGCTTGCAGCGACGGTAATCGATGAGAGCAAGGATGGTTATCCGGAACTCGAGGAGAAGAAGGACTTTATCTTCAAAGTGCTTACGCAGGAAGAGGAGAAGTTTGCCAAGACCATCGATCAGGGTCTTGCCATCTTAGAGAAGATGGAGAAGGAAATGCAGACAGCTGGAGAGAAGACGCTGTCCGGAGAGAACGCATTCAAGCTCTATGATACGTATGGCTTCCCGCTCGATCTGACGCAGGAGATCCTGGAGGAGAAGGGATTTTCCATTGACGAGGACGGATTTAAGAAAGCCATGGAGATCCAGAAGAAAAAAGCACATGATGCACACAAAGCAACGAATTACATGGGCGCAGATGCTACGGTATACGATGAGATTGATCCTTCGATCACGACGGAGTTCACAGGCTACGACAGCCTTACAGCATCTTCAAAGATCACAGTGCTCACCACCGAGACAGAGCTGGTGGAGGCGCTTTCCGACGGAGAGGTCGGCACGATCATCGTGGAGAAGACGCCGTTCTATGCGACGATGGGTGGTCAGCAGGGAGATAAGGGCGAGATCCGCACCGCCTCCGGTATCTTTCAGGTGGAAGAGACCATCAAGCTGCGTGGTGGTAAGGTCGGCCATATCGGCAAGATGACAAACGGTATGATTAAGGCGGGAGATGTTGCAGATCTCAGTGTGGATGCAAAGCTGCGCAGGGATACCTGCAGGAACCACTCTGCAACCCACCTGTTACAGAAAGCGCTGCGCGAAGTGCTCGGCACACATGTAGAGCAGGCAGGTTCCTATCAGGACGGTGAGCGCACCAGATTTGACTTCAGCCATTTTGCAGCGATGACACCGGAAGAACTTAAGAAGGTGGAAGCGATCGTCAACGAGAAGATCGCAGAGAAGATTGAGGTCAGAACCGACGTCATGACGGTCGAGGAAGCGAAGAAGACAGGTGCGATGGCACTCTTCGGTGAAAAGTACGGTGAGACGGTAAGAGTCGTGTCCATGGGAGATTTTTCAAAGGAGTTCTGTGGTGGTACTCATGTGGCGAACACCGGCGATATTGTTGTATTTAAGATTATCTCTGAGAGCGGTGTGGCTGCGGGCGTGCGCCGTATCGAGGCTCTGACCGGAGACAATGTATTTGCATATTATAAGAAGGAAGAGGAAGAACTCGAGGCTGCAGCCAAGGCTGCAAAGGCAACACCGGCAACTCTCGTTGAGAAGATCGGTCATCTGATGGCGGAGTTAAAGGCACTTCAGAGTGAGAACGAATCCTTAAAGAGCAAGGCAGCCAAGGAAGCACTTGGAGATGTCATGGATCAGGTTGTGGAAGTGAAGGGTGTAAAGCTCCTCGCTGTCAGCGTGGACGGCGTCGATATGAACGGTCTGAGAGATCTGGGCGACCAGTTAAAGGGAAAGCTGGGAGAAGGCGTGATAGTTCTTGCATCTGCATCAGACGGAAAAGTCAATCTGGTTGCCATGGCGACAGACGATGCGATGGCGCACGGCGCACATGCCGGCAATCTCATCAAGAGCATTGCGGGTAAAGTCGGCGGAGGCGGTGGTGGACGCCCGAACATGGCGCAGGCAGGCGGTAAGAATCCGGCAGGCATTCCGGATGCCATTGCCGAGGCGAAAACGGCACTTGAGGCACAGCTTGCATAAAAACTCGACAGAAATACATGATTGCGTATATTTATAAAATTTAGAATTCAAAAAAATATTTTATAATTTGTTGCTACAAATAGTAAAAACGGTGTATAATGGTACGTAGGTACCGGCAATATGCCGTTTTTATGTATCAGGATATAGGTATATCTGATAAAACAGGAGGACAGGGATGGACGAAAGAGATAGGGGACAAGGTAGTCTGAGTGATAAGGTAAAAGGAAGTTACCGGAGAGTCAGCGTGGTAATGTATGTGACGCTTGTGATTGCAGCGGTTGCAGTTTTTGCGGCGGCTTATGTGCCGAAGCAGTTTTCACTCGCTTACACGATTCTGGTTCTTATTGTATTTCTTATTACGGCAGTCAATGATACGAGACTGATTCACAGAAACAGTCAGGCAATCGTGGATGCGGTGGTGGAGCCGGTGACGGAGCTGACAAAGGTGGCAGAGGAGATCTCGAAGGGAAATCTGGACGTGGAAGTGCAGTACCGCTCGGATGATGAGCTGGGACAGTTGGCGGACAGTTTCCGTGTGACCGTCACCACATTGAACCGGATTATTGAGGATCTTGGATATATTCTGGAAGAGTTTGCACAGGGCAATTATGCGGTAAGATCCAATTGCAAGGAATCTTATGTCGGCGAATTTGAGAATGTCATGACACATCTGATCAGCATGGTGACCGATGTGAGCGGCACGTTTAAGCAGATCCGCGAGTCTTCCGATCAGGTGGCAGCCGGCGCAGAGCAGCTAGCTATCAGCTCTCAGGATCTTGCGAAGGGAGCAACGGAGCAGGCAAGTGCGGTCGATGATCTTGTGGAGAGCGTTGCGACTGTATCTGAGCAGGTAGAGGCGAACAGTAAATCCACCGATGTGGTGCATGACAAGGCAAAGGAAGTCGGCATGGAGGCGAATGTCAGCCAGCAGAAGATGCAGGAACTGACGGAGGCCATGGAGCGTATTTCCGGCACCTCCCAGGAACTGGTAAGTGTGATCGGCCAGATCGAGAGCATTGCTTCACAGACGAACCTGCTTTCCTTAAACGCATCCATCGAGGCGGCGAGAGCCGGAGAGGCAGGAAGAGGATTTGCGGTTGTTGCAGAACAGATCCGTATGCTTGCGGAGAACAGTGCGCAGGCAGCTGAGACGTCCAGACATCTTCTGGAGGCAAATCAGAGTGAGGTTGACCGTGGCAACACCGTGACACAGCAGACGGCAGAATCCCTGAACAAGGTATTGACGGAACTTGACGATATTATTCAGGAAGTGGCAAATATCCGTGTGTCTTCCGATCAGCAGGCAGAGTCCGTTAAGAGAATTGCAAACGGCGTGAAGGATATTGGGGATGTTATTCAAAGCAATTCCGCAGCTTCCGAGGAGACATCTGCTACCAGTGAGGAACTTTCGGCGGAGGCAGATTCCCTGGATGGTCTGATTACCAAATTCAAACTGCGGGAAGAGTAAATTGTCTGAATTTTTCGCTTTTTTAGAAAAACAGTTGACGGGAAAAAAATATGTGTTATAATCTTATATAGTGCAATGAATATGACCCAAACAGTTGAATATGCACAATACGCAACTGGAGGGAGGTTAGGTGTGAGATAATGTCTAGTGTAATTGTAAAAGAAAACGAGACTTTAGACAGCGCTTTACGTCGTTTTAAAAGAAACTGCGCAAAGGCAGGTATTCAGCAGGAGATTCGTAAGAGAGAACACTACGAGAAGCCAAGCGTAAAACGCAAGAAGAAATCTGAAGCAGCAAGAAAAAGAAAGTACAACTAATGTATGCAAAAAGAGTTACCGTTTCGCGGTAACTCTTTTTTTCGTAATAGAATTCAGGTCGTAAGCAGCCATGCGCGGCGTGGAAATCCGGCAAGCAGGATTTTTTCTGCCTTGTCGGGTGGAAACCTGGATTTTAGTATCCAAGTTCCTCGCCGATCAGAATGACTTTGATGCGTCCCTCGATGCCGCTTCGTCTTGTGATGACGACCTGGTTGCAGATACAGTCAGGGGACAGGCAGTCGGAACAGACGCCGGTAGCGGAACAAGGCGTATTTTTACCGAGACGCTTGCAGTTCATCGGTGTGGCGGTATCATGAACACGGCTTAATGCCTCGTCTACGTTTGCAGCCACTTTATTCATGCCTGCCATGACGATCACGTGTTCCGGACCGTAGATTAAGGCTGCCACACGGTTGCCGGTGCCGTCGATATTGACAAGTTCGCCGTCTTTGGTGATCGCGTTGGTGCTCATAAAATAAAAATCGGAAGAAAGAGCATCGTGATAGATCTTTTTTGTCTCCTCCGGTGTCTTTGCCTGGGCGCGGTCGAGCAGGGTGATTCCCGGATCGTGGCGCAGGGCGGTCAGCATTCCGGTATCCTCCAGGGTCATGGAGCCGCCGAAAGATACTGTGCAGCCCGGGGTAAGGAAAGAGAATGCCATCTTTTCAGCGTCCTCGACGGTGGCACAGTAGTAGCCTTCCATGCGGCGTCTGGCAAGATTTTTGATGATGGTACCGGCAAGCGTTTCATAATGCATTTGTCTTGGGTTCATAATGATGCCTCCTTAAATGGTAATCGTAACTATGTATAGTATAGCACAGTTCGTGCGGTGTGTCGCTTGACATTTTTCGCGCAGCAGATAAAATAGAAGGGTCTTTTGAAAAAGAGATAAGGAGTGTGAAAATGAGTAAAAATTTCAAAAAAATGTTGTCTTACTATAAGCCATACCGCGGCATTTTCTGGGCGGATATGTTCTTTGCGACGGTGTCGGCTGCCGTTGCGCTCGTGATCCCGCTGGTGATACGCTATGTCACCTACACGCTCGTGTACGAGGATAAGGCGCAGATTATGTACCAGATCAAAATCATTGCGGCTGCGCTGTTTGCAATGGTGGTCGCGGACTGCTACAGCAAGTTCTTTATCTCGAATTACGGTCATGTGATGGGTGCGAAAATCGAGTACAACATGCGTGCCGAGATTTTTGAGCATCTGCAGAAGTTATCCTTTTCGTTCTATGATAACCAGAAGGTTGGGCAGCTGATGAGCCGGATCACGACGGATCTGTTTGACATCACGGAGCTGATGCACCACGGACCGGAGAATATTATTCTCTCGGCGATCAAGATCATCGGTGCGTTTGTGATCCTGGTCAATATCAGCCCGCTTCTGGCGCTGGCGGCGTTCATCGTCCTGCCGTTTATGTTTGCGTACGCGTATTACCTGAACGGAAAAATGCGGCGTGCGTTCCGCCAGAACCGTGTGAAGATTGCGGAGATCAACGGGCAGATTGAGGATAACCTCTCCGGTATCCGCGTGGTAAAGTCGTTTGCCAACGAGGAGATTGAGAAGAAAAAGTTTAAGATTGGAAATGCGGGATTTTTGTCTGCCAAGAAGAACAGCTATCATTATATGGGAAGCTTTCAGGCGGGATTGGGCGCGTTCACGACACTGATTCAGGTCAACGTCATTCTCGCCGGAACCATCCTTATTGCAAACGGTAAGGTCAATGTCAGTGATCTTGTCACATTTGTGCTCTACATCAGTGTATTTACCGATCCCGTGCGGACATTGATCGATTTCACGGAGCAGTTTCAGAACGGGTACAGCGGTTTCGAGCGCTTCTGCGAGATCATGGAGATCGAGCCGGACATCAAGGATCGGGCGGATGCAAAAGAGCTTACCGATGTGCGCGGAGATATTACTTTTGAAGATGTGTCGTTTCAGTACGAGGAGAATACTGAACAGGTATTGCAGCATATCAATCTGACGGTCCCGGCGGGCTCTTACATGGCGCTTGTCGGAGCGTCCGGAGCGGGAAAAAGCACACTCTGCTCCCTGATTCCGCGGTTTTATGATGTGACGGAGGGGGCGGTGAAGGTCGACGGAACGGACGTGCGGGACCTCACCTTAAAGAGTCTGCGCGACCACATCGGAATGGTACAGCAGGACGTGTATCTGTTTGTCGGAACCGTGTATGAGAATATCCGTTACGGAAGACCGGATGCCACGAGGGAGGAAGTCATCGAGGCGGCGAAAAATGCCAATGCCCATGAATTTATTATGTCATTGCCGCAGGGATATGAGACTGACATCGGACAGCGGGGCATCAAGCTTTCCGGCGGACAGAAGCAGCGCCTCTCAATCGCGCGCGTCTTTTTGAAAAACCCGCCGATCCTGATCTTTGACGAGGCGACGTCGGCACTCGACAATGAGAGTGAAAAGGTGGTTCAGGACTCCCTGGAAAAACTGGCAAAAAACCGTACCACCTTCGTGATTGCACACCGCCTTTCCACGATCAAGAATGCCGAGAAGATTCTTGTGCTGACCGAAAACGGCATCGAGGAAGAGGGAACGCATGAGGAACTCCTCGCAAAGAAGGGAATTTATGAAAAACTGTATCACATGCAGTTTCAGAAGCAGTGAACCGGAGAAATATTATAAAAAATGTATGAAAAAAATGCATATGATTTGCAAAATGGAGGAAAAACGAGTAAAATATATGTGTTTTGGAACAAATGATGTATTGTAAGGAAAGGAAGAGATAGATATGACAAAGATTGACATTATTTCAGGATTCTTAGGCGCCGGAAAGACGACTTTCATCAAGAAGATGATTGATGAAGTGTTCACAGGCGAGAAGCTGGTGCTGATCGAGAACGAGTTCGGGGAGGTCGGCATTGACGGAGGATTTTTAAAGGATGCGGGAATTCAGATCACCGAGATGAACTCCGGCTGTATCTGTTGCTCACTGGTTGGCGATTTCGGCAGAAACCTGCATGAGGTGATCGGCAAGTATCATCCGGATCGTATCCTGATCGAGCCGTCAGGCGTCGGCAAGCTCTCGGATGTCATGAAGTCTGTGATTGACGTGGAGAAGGAAGAGGATGTAAAGCTGAACGGGCTCATCACGGTTGTAAACGCATTAAAGGCGAGCAAGCAGATGAAGGCATTCGGCGAGTTTTTCAATAACCAGATCGAATATGCAACCACTGTTGTGTTAAGCCGCAGCCAGAATGCGACGCCGGAGCAGCTGGAGCTCTGCGTAAAGCAGATTCAGTCCATCAACGATAAGGCTGCCATCATCACAACCCCGTGGGATTCCATCCGTGGAGAGCAGATTTTAAAGGTGGTAGAGGGACAGGATTCTCTTGAGAGAAAGCTGATGGCAGAGCAGCATGCGAAGGAAGAAGCCGAGGAGCATGAGCACGAGCATCATCACGACCATGACGAGCATGACCATGAGCATCACCATGACCACGACGATCATGATCATGAGCATCATCACGACCATGACGATCACGACCACGAGGATCACGATCATGAGCATCATCACGACCATGACGAGCATGACCACGAGGATCACGATCATGAGCATCACCACGACCACGACGAGCATGACCATGAGCATCATCACGAGCACGGCGAGAACTGTACCTGCGGCTGCCACGATCACGATCATGAGCATCACCATCATCATGCGGATGAGGTGTTTACAAGCTGGGGAAAAGAGACGCCGCATAAGTTTACCAAGGCAAAGATTGAGGATGTCTTAAAGACTCTGTGCGAGACGGACGACTATGGAACCATTCTCCGTGCGAAGGGCATGGTGGAGGATGAGAACGGCTCCTGGATTTATTTTGACATGGTGCCGGGGGAGTACGAGCTGCGTGACGGCGAGCCGGATTATACGGGACGTCTGTGCGTGATCGGAACAGATATCGACGAGCACAGATTAGAGGAGTTATTTGGAATCGCTTAAGCTGTGAAGACTGCCTTTTAATAGTGAGATAAGACAGAGAGGAATAGAACATGCAGGAGATACCGATTTATTTATTTACCGGATTCATGGACAGCGGCAAGACGACACTGATCAAGGAGACACTGCTGGAGAACGGGTTTGCCGATCAGGGAAAAAGTCTGATCATCTGCTGTGAAGACGGAGAGGTGGAATATGACGAGGCAGAGTTGAAAAAAATCAATGCAAGCCTTGTGATGGTGGAGAACGAGGAAGATTTTACCGCTGATTTTCTCAATGCCATCAATATGAAATATCTGCCGGATCAGGTGTTCATCGAATATAACGGAACCTGGGGAATGGATACGCTCACCGAGACGGAGCTTCCGCGCGGGTGGATGGTGGTGCAGTCCCTTGCGACCGTGGATGCGACCACCTTTGATATGTATCTTGCCAATATGCGCACGATGATTATGGAACAGCTGTTTCAGGCGGACGTCGTGATCTTTAACCGCTGTGACGACAGCACGGATAAGGGAAAATACCGCAGAAATGTCAAGGCGCTCAACCGTAAGGCACAGCTTGTGTATGAGCGCGCGGACGGATCGCTCGACGAGCGCGAGGAGGAGCTGCCGTTTGACATCTCGGGAGATGAACTGGAGATTACAGATGCGGATTATGCAATCTGGTATATGGACTGCCTGGATAACCCGAAGAAATACGAGGGGAAGAAAGTCAGCTTTCTGGCGCTTGTATACAATCCTGACAAGCTCAAGAAGGGCATTTTTGTTCCGGGACGTTTTGCGATGACCTGCTGTGTGGAGGATATTACCTTCATCGGATTTAAGTGCAAATATCCGGATGAGGATAAGATTCCGCACAAGTCCTGGATTCATATTACCGCGCAGATCAAGGTGGAGTTTGCAAGAGAGTACAAGGGAAAAGGACCGGTACTGTATCCGATTTCCATTACACCTGCAGAAAAGCCGGAAGACGAACTTGTTTATTTTTCATAGGAGCAGAGTGCGTGGGCATTTTTTGAGAACCTCCTTGCTGGCAGAATGCCGGCAGGGAGGTTTTTGTTTAGAATGTAATACAATGAAAGAAAATACCGGATATTTACAAAAATGTGCGAAACATCTACAATGTAAGTAATAAAGTGTCATATTGCAGTATGAACGGAGGAAACAGATGAAAAAATTGGGTTTAGGGCCGAAAATGATTTTGAGCTTTCTTGTGGCGATTGCGGGAAGTGTTGTGATCTGTGGAGTGATTACATACAGCCGTACGAAGAATGTGTTAAACAGCAACATGCAGCTCACAAGCGAGCAGACGTTAGAGAGCGCGTTGAACAGTCTGCAGACGTATGAGAAGACGATCAGCCTTCCGGTGGATCTGCTGACGCGCAAGACTTCCATCAAGCAGCTGGAGTACGAGGATCAGTTTGATGACTATATTGCCAACGTGCAGGATGAACTGGTGGCGGCGTGCAAGGTAACGCAGGGAGCGGTGCGAAGCTATTATGCGACGTCCAGCGGAAAACTCATCACCGGATGGGTGAAGTACGAGGACAACGGTGATAAGACGGCGATGAACACCATCGAGGAAAATGTGGATCTGTCCGGGGAAGACTGGTATGTGAACTGCCAGGGCAGAAAGGCAAAAGTAAATTCTATTTTCAGCTATATCACACAGCCTTATGAGGATCCGCAGACAGGCGGGCAGATCTTCACCGTAGCGCAGGAGGTCAAATACAAAGATGTCTTAATGGGCGTTGTGGCGATGGATATTGATGCGGCGCAGCTGGAGAATTATATCAGGAATATCCGCATTCTCAACACGGGATTTGCCATGCTGATCGATGCGGACGGCAATATTGTGATCGACAGTGACAAAAATACCTTTGCGGACGGAAATGTGACGGGTCTGGAATTCTGGACGCCGATTTCCGGAGAACTGAAGTCTCTGGAGGAGCAGAAGAGCGCCCTGGAGGAAGCGGGCGATGAGAGCGCTTCCGACATCACACTGGAGTCTGTATACACGATGCGTGCAGATGGCATGGACTGTGCGGTGACCGCGATGACAGACCAGGTGACAGGCTGGATTCTTCTGGGCTGCATCAGCGATGTCGAGAACACCGGCAATCTTGCGAAGATCAACGGTGCGCTGGTATTTGCGGGTGCGTTCGGAGTGATCTTCGGTATTGTGATCGCGCTTATTACCGCGTACAGCCTTGTGCGTGAGATCAAAAAGATTGAGCGTGCGACAGCTGCTGTGGCAGAGGGAGATTTTACCCAGACGATTGCGGTCACCAGAGGAGACGAGTTCGGTGCGCTGGAGACGCATTTTAACGATATGGTCAAGGATGTATCCACAGTGATCCGTGAGGTGGAGGATAAGTCCAGACATATTTTAGAGACTTCGGATCATATTTCCGAGATCGCGGGAGATACCAGAAGCACGATGGGACAGGTCGCGGAGGCGATATCGAGCGTGGCTGACGGTGCGGTGAAGCAGGCGGAGAGCACGCAGGAGGCAAGCAGTGAGGTGGACAACCTCAAGAACAGTCTGGAGTCCTCCAGAGATTGTGTCAGCGAGATCAACCAGATGACCGAGGAGACGAACCGGATCAGTTCGGAGGGACTCGGCAGCGTGAAGGATCTGATCGAAAAATCACAGAAGACCGTAGAGAAGTCGAGCATGTCCCTTGCAGTGATGAATGAGATGATTGCCAGCATCGACAAGATTTTCTATATTTCCGATGCGATTGCGGATATTACGGCACAGACCAATTTGCTTTCCCTGAATGCTTCTATCGAGGCGGCGAGAGCCGGAGAGATGGGCAAGGGATTTGCGGTCGTTGCAGACGAGATCCGGAAGCTGGCGGATGAGTCCAAGGAATCAACGGATGAGATCAAGAAGATTATCACCGAGATTACGGACAAGTCCAAGCAGGTGGAAGAGACCATGCAGGAGAACGAGGAGCTTCAGTCGGAGCAGCAGAAAGCGATCGAGCGCACGGAAGAGGTATTCCGTCAGATTATCGCGCAGATTGAGCAGCTGAATGCCGGCATGGAGAACATCAACCGGCTCAATGCGGACATGTCATCCAACAAGGATACGGTCGTAAGTCGTATGGAGGCGATTGCATCCGTATCGGAGCAGTCGGCAGCGGCGACGGAAGAGGTCAATGCATCCACAGATCAGGTCAACACGACGATGGCAGACATCACGGACTACACAAAGACACTTCAGAATATCGCGCAGGATTTGGAGCAGACGATCGAGAAGTTCCGTCTGATGGAAATTTAAAAATAAGGTTGACAAATACACGTTAATGTATTAAAGTAAGTGACATACCGATAAACCTTTGAGAAAGAGTAGTAGACATTTATCCGAGATCACAGAGAGCTGCAGGCGGTGGGATTGCAGTATGGAGGGATTTGTTGAATGGACTTTTGAGGGCGGCCTGAACAGTGGATACGCAGGTAGGAGCCGCCGGGAACCGGACCCGTTATCCATCCGGCATGTATGATAGTGCATGAAGTGAGTGGACATTTTGTCAAGATGAGTGGTACCGCGATAATATTAGTTTATTACCGTCTCAAGCAATAGCTTGGGACGGCTTTTTTTATGTAATAGGAAAAAGGAGGAAATGATTATGAAAAAGAAAATGATGACAGCAGTTCTTGCAATGACGATGGTGGCAGCAGCGGTGGCAGGCTGCGGAAGCAGTTCCGGCTCCGGTACGACCGTGGAATTGACCAATGAGGCAGGAGGAGACGCGCAGGCGGAGACACAGAAGGCAGAGGCAGACCAGACAGCGGCGGAGGGAACCGTATATAAAGTCGGTATTGTACAGTATGTGGATGATGCTTCCTTAAATCAGATTGAAAAAGCGATTGAAGCGGAACTCACAGCAAAGGGAGCAGAGCTCGGAGTTACCTTTGATTATGCGGATTACACGTTCAACGGACAGGCAGATCAGTCGATCCTGACACAGATTGCAGCGGATCTGGTGGCGGATGATGTGGATCTGATTATCCCGATTGCGACGCCGACCGCAGTCGTGATGCAGAGTGCGACCGAGGAGAATCAGATTCCGGTTGTATTTTCCGCAGTGTCGGATCCGGTGGGCGCCGGACTGGCGGCAGATGTGAACGCACCGGGTTCCAATATTACAGGAACGTCGGATGCCATCGACACGGCAGCGATTTTTGATCTGATGCTGGCGGCAAATCCAGATACCGCAAAGGTCGGACTGCTCTATGATAAGAGCCAGGCTTCCTCCCTTGGTGCGATTGAGGACGCAAAGGCATACTGCGATGAGAAGGGAATCGCCTATGTGGAGAAGACCGGTACGACCTCTGCGGAGGTGCAGGCGGCAGCGGATGCCCTGGTGGCAGAGGGCGTAGACGCAGTGTTTACCCCGCAGGACAACACCGTCATGACGGCAGAACTTTCCATCTTTGAGAAGTTCATCGATGCGGGAATCCCGCACTACACAGGAGCGGACTCCTTCGCATTAAACGGAGCATTCTGCGGTTACGGAGTCAATTATGAGGAGCTTGGTACAAAGACAGCCGATATGGCAGTCGATATTCTGGTAAACGGAGCCGATCCGGCGGCAACTCCGATCGAGACCTTAGAGCGCGGAATTGTGACCGTGAATACAGAGACGGCGGAAGCACTTGGACTGGACTACTCCATGTTTAAAGATATGTGTTCGGAAGTTGTTGAGACAGTAACGGCAGAGGAGTTTGAATAATATGGGATCAATCATCACCTTATCGATCGTGCAGAGTGCACTGGAACTGGGATTTATCTATGCACTGGTTGCACTTGCACTGTTCATTTCATTTAGTATTTTAAATATAGCGGATCTGTCAACGGACGGATGCTTTACGCTGGGATGTGCAGTGTGCGCTTCGGTTACACTGGCGGGGCATCCGGTACTCGGGCTTTTGGCGGCGATGGCTGCCGGTGTGTGTTCCGGTTTTGTGACGGCATTTTTGCAGACAAGACTCGGCATACAGTCGATTCTGGCAGGAATTATTGTCAACACCGGACTTTACACGATCAATATTGCGGTGATGGGATTCGCCTCCAACCTGAATCTGTTTGCCTGTGATTCCGTATTTACATGGGCAAAAGACGCGATCGGCGGAACCTGGTATAAGCTGATCGTGGCGGCAGTGATTGTCGCACTGGTCGGCGTATTGATCTCTCTGTTTTTAAATACGAGACTCGGACTTTCCATCCGGGCAACCGGGGATAATCCGGATATGGTGCGGGCATCCAGCATCAATACGGGAATGATGATTACGATCGGTCTGTGCGTCGCCAATGCGCTGACGGGACTCTCCGGCGGACTGCTCGCGCAGTACCAGAAGTCCTGTGACATTAACCTTGGAACCGGCATGGTGACGATCGCGCTCGCCAGTCTGATTATCGGAGAGACGATCATCGGAAAGGGCAGCATGTTAAAGCGGGTCATCGGCGTGATTCTGGGAAGCTGTCTATACCGTTTTATCGTGGCGGTGGCGCTTCGCCTGAATGTCCCGGCAGAGTGCTTAAAGCTGGTGTCCTCCATTATTGTGGCGGTGGCGATCGCTTTCCCGTACCTGAAGAAGCAGGCGGTGTTCTACCGGCAGAAACGGGCGGCAAAAGCGGAGAATGAGCAGTATATTGCGGAATTACTGAGAGAAGAACGGATGGGAAAAGGAGGAAATGCGTGATATGGCAGCAGAAAGAGAATCCATGCTGATTATGAAAAATGTCAGCAAGACCTTTAATCCCGGCACCGTCAATGAAAAGTGTGCCCTAAACGGCGTCAATCTGACGCTTGGCGCCGGAGATTTCGCAACGATTGTCGGCAGCAACGGCGCAGGAAAATCTACCCTGTTCAATGCAATCACCGGAGCTTTTTTCCCGGACCGCGGTCTGATCATGCTCGGCGGGGAGGATATTACCTATCAGCAGGAGCATGTGAGAAGCAAAGTGATCGGTCATCTGTTTCAGGATCCGTTAAAGGGAACGGCGCCGCACATGACGATCGAGGAAAACATGGCGCTCGCCTATCTTCGGACGACAACCTCCCGGAATGCATATTTCAGCAGGATCAACGCGGCGGATAAGAAAAAATTCAGAGAGCAGCTGGCGCTGCTTGACATGGGATTGGAAGACCGCATGAAACAGCCGGTGGGACTTCTCTCCGGCGGTCAGCGCCAGGCACTCACACTTCTCATGGCGACGATGGTCACACCGAAAATTCTTCTTCTGGATGAGCACACGGCAGCGCTCGATCCGGCGACGGCAGAGAAGGTGCTGCATCTGACCAGACAGATTGTGGCAGAGCGGCAGATCACCTGTCTGATGGTGACGCACAACATGCACCAGGCGCTGACGCTCGGCAACCGGACATTGATGATGAACGCGGGAAACATTGTGTTGGACGTTGCGGGAGAGGAACGTGCGGCGATGTCGGTGGATGACTTGTTGGAGCAGTTTGCGCTCCGCGCGGGAAAGGCGCTCGATAACGACCGTATCCTATTTTCCAAAGTGGAGACACAGGAGTAGGGCGCAGGGAGAAAAAACGTCACATACAGTCCGAAACGAAGTCGGAATAGCAGATATAAACAGAAAATATGGGAAAAGCCGTTGAAATGTAGGGGCTTTTCCTTTATTATATTAAGATAGTACAAAGGGCGAGGAGGAAATTATGTATCCGATTGTTAAAAAAGAAAAGCTGGCAGACAAGATCTATCTGATGGATGTCAAGGCACCGCGTGTTGCACAGTATTGCGAACCGGGACAGTTTGTCATTGTCAAGATTGATGAGCAGGGGGAGCGTATTCCGCTCACAATCTGTGATTATAACAGGGAAGCCGGTACGATCACGATCGTATTTCAGACGGTGGGAGCTTCCACACAGCGCATGGTATCCTTGGAGCAGGGGGATGCGTTCGCAGATTTCGTGGGACCGCTTGGATGTCCTTCTGATCTGATAGATGAGGATATCGAGGAACTGAAGAAGAAAAAGATTGTGTTCATCGCGGGCGGCGTCGGTACCGCACCGGTGTATCCGCAGGTAAAGTGGCTGCATGAGCATGGTGTGGACTGTGATGTGATTATGGGATCCCGCAATAAGGATCTTCTGATTCTTGAGGATGAGATGCGGGCAGTGGCAGCGAATCTCTATGTGACGACGGATGACGGCTCTTACGGCTTTCACGGAACCGGCACGGCGCAGCTGCAGGAACTCTGGGATCAGGGCGTGCGCTATGATCATTGTGTGGCAATCGGCCCGATGATTATGATGAAGTTTGTCTGTAAGCTGACAAAGGAACTGGGAATTCCGACGGTGGTTTCCATGAACCCGATCATGGTGGACGGTACCGGAATGTGCGGCGCATGCCGTCTGGTTGTCGGCGACGAAGTGAAGTTCGCCTGCGTGGACGGACCGGAATTCGACGGACATCTGGTGGATTTCGACCAGGCGATGAAGCGCCAGCAGCAATATAAGACAGAAGAGGGCAGAGCGATGTTAAAGCTGACGGAGGGAGATACCCATCACGGCGGCTGCGGACAGTGCGGCTGAGAAGGCAGATGTGATCGTTAGAAGGCGGAGGCAGAGAGAATGAGTGCGTCTGCCGGATAGAAAATACAGAGTATGGAGGTTCCTATGGACGTAATGACAAGAGTACCGGTTCGTGAGCAGGACCCACAGGTGCGAGCAGCGAACTTTGAGGAGGTATGTTTGGGATATAATGCCGAGGAGGCAATGGCGGAGGCAGCGCGCTGCTTAAACTGCAAAAATGCACAGTGTATGAAGGGCTGTCCGGTATCCATCAATATTCCGGCGTTTATCGCGCAGGTAAAAGAGGGCAATTTTGAGGAGGCTTACCACATTATCAGTGAGTCATCCGCACTTCCGGCAGTCTGTGGACGTGTATGTCCGCAGGAGAACCAGTGTGAAGGAAAGTGTATCCGCGGCATCAAGGGCGAGGCGGTTGCGATCGGCAAGCTGGAGCGTTTTGTAGCAGACTGGGCGAGAGAGCATGGCATCAAGCCGAAGAAGGCAGAGAAGCTGAACGGTCATAAGGTGGCTGTCATCGGTTCCGGTCCTGCAGGACTTACCTGTGCCGGTGATCTGGCAAAATTGGGCTATGACGTGACCATTTTTGAAGCGCTGCATGAGGCGGGCGGCGTGCTTGTCTATGGTATTCCGGAATTCCGTCTGCCGAAGCAGAAGGTCGTTGCAGCGGAAGTGGAGAATGTCAAGGCGCTCGGCGTGAAGATTGAGACGAACGTTGTCATCGGCAAATCCGTCACGATCGATGAGCTGATGGAGAACGAGGGATTTGAGGCGGTATTTATCGGTTCCGGCGCGGGTCTTCCGCGTTTTATGGGCATTCCGGGCGAGCAGGCAATGGGCGTATTTTCGGCAAATGAATTTTTGACGAGAAACAACCTCATGAAGGCATTTTTAGAGGAGTACGATACTCCGATCAAGGCGGGAAAGAAAGTGATCGTTGTCGGCGGCGGTAACGTGGCAATGGACGCTGCGAGAACAGCTAAGCGTCTTGGTGCGGAGGTACATGTCGTGTACCGGCGCGGTGAGGAAGAACTTCCGGCGCGTAAGGAAGAGGTGCATCATGCAAAGGAGGAGGGCATTATTTTTGACCTGTTACAGAATCCGACGGAGCTTTTAGTGGATGAGAACGGCTGTGTAAAAGGCGCGAGAGTCATCAAGATGGAACTTGGCGAGCCGGATGCCTCCGGCAGAAGAAGTCCGGTGGAGATTCCGGGGTCTGAGTATGAGATTGAGGCGGACACGGTCATCATGTCGCTCGGAACTTCTCCGAACCCGCTGATTTCTTCCACGACAAAGGGACTTGAGACGAACCGCAGAAAGTGTATCGTGGCAGAGGAAGAAAACGGTGCTACCTCCAAGAGTGGTGTGTTTGCCGGTGGAGATGCCGTGACAGGAGCTGCAACGGTCATCCTGGCAATGGGTGCAGGAAAAGCGGCTGCGAAGGGAATTGACGCATACTTGAGCACAAAATAAATACGTAATAGATTCGGGAAGGGGCTGTCACATGAGCGTGGCGGCTCCTTTTGGCGTGATAAGTAATAGGATAAGAGAGACATCCTATCGATTTCAGCTGGAAATGCATGATCTTTGCCTGCTATTACTTACTGCGTCAAAAGGGACTGTCTGCTTCATGAGACAGTCCCTGATAGAACTTTATTCGAGATTCAGATGCTTTGTGATGATTCTCGCGCACACCAAGTACAAAATGACAATGACGATGATCGAGTAAATGTTGCTGGTGACAAACAGTGAACTCGGCAGGATACTTGCCGTCGATGTGGTCGTATTGTCGATCGTTGTGGTAACGGCAAAGAAATTCACGGAATTATCTCCCGACTGGAACATACCGGTTCCAAACATGAGGATCATGGAGAAAATCTGCTGCATAAAATAGAGGATGATGCCCGCGACGAGGGAGGCAGCCACTTTATTGCTGGAGAAAAGCTGTCCGATCGAAGCGCTTGCAAACACCCAGAGCAGGTAGGTTAAGCAGGAGCAGATCACGCTCAATACCATCTGGAAGATGAAACGGAAGGAAAATACATCCTGACCGAATACCTCATCCCAGGCGGAAGTAAAATCCTGCCATGCGGTTCCGTGGGAGGCGCTGGCGATAAGCACTACGATGGAGACAGTCATCAGAGCCATGGAGAGAAACATCCACACGAAGGAGGTTAGCAGCTTTACGTGAAAGGGAGCAAGTGCTTTTACCGGGAGGGTGTGTGTCAGATATCCCTGGGCAGAATACATTGTGCGGTAGAAGTGAACACACAGGTACACGTACATCACGATAAGGACAGCAAAAATGGCAAGGATATAAAGGACAATCGCGGAGACGGACAGAATGGATGCCAGTTTGCTTTCACCCGCCTGATCCAGGTCTAAGGAATACAGCACCACGGAACCTACGGCGGTGGTGACGATCAGAATGGCATACAGGATCAACATGATCTTTGCCGTGCTCTTAAATTCGTATTTAAATAATTTTTTTAACATCTGTATACCTCCCTGAAAAGTGCATCGACGGACTTTCCGTTGTTCATGCGGATATCATCCACAGATGCGGTAAGCCGGATCTGACCGTGATCGATGAAGATGACTTCGTCCAGAATATTCTCGATATCGGCGATCAGATGCGTCGAGATCAGAATGGAAGCCTCCGGTTCGTAATTCGACAGGATGATATTTAAGATAAAATCGCGTGCGGCCGGATCGACGCCGGCGATCGGCTCATCTAAAATATACAGATCTGCATGACGGCTCATCACGAGAATCAGCTGCACTTTTTCTTTGGTTCCCTTGGACATGGTTTTCAAACGGTCCGAGGCGTCAATCTGAAGCTTTTCCAACATGTCGTAGGCGCGCTTCTCATCAAAATCTTCATAGAAATCGGAAAAATACCGGATAATATCGCGAACCCGCTCGTTCATATTCAGATAAGTGTGATCCGGCAGATAGGAGATATGTTTTTTGCTCTCCGCGCCGATCGGATTCTGCTGCATGAAGATCAAACCGGAGGTGGGGGCAAGCAGACCGTTGATCATCTTGAACAGAGTGGTTTTGCCGCTTCCGTTCGGTCCGAGCAGGCCGATGATGTGTCCGCTCTCAATGGCGAGGTTAATATGGTCGATGGCGGTTTTTTTGCCGTAACATTTGGTCAGATCTTTACACTCCAACAAAGTGCTCATTGTTTTTCTCCTTTCATCGTCTGATTCATGAGCGACAGGATTTCATCGTTTTGAAAGCCGAGCTGCCGCATCTGTGCTAAAAATTCTTCCATTTTCTCGGTAGCGAGAGAGGTTTTTAACTGTTCTATCATATGACAATCCTCCGTGATAAAACGTCCGCTGGTCCGTCTGGAATAGACCAGACCGGTGCGTTCAAGTTCTGCAAAGGCCTTTTGCATGGTGTTCGGGTTGACGGATGCTTCCGCTGCGAGATCGCGTACGGACGGAAGCTTATCTCCCGGCTGGTAGCGGCCGGAAACGATGTCCGTCTGGATTCGTTCCACGATCTGTAAAAAGATGGGACGATCAGAATCAAGGGTCCATGCCATAGTGTCATCTCCTTTCTAAATCATCTGTACTAATCAGATAATACAATAATACAGTGAATGTGTCAACCGTTTTTTTGATGACAAAAACAGCACATTTCGTTACGAAAAATGAAAGAATGAAAAATATGACCGATATATAGAGTAGAAAACAGAGCATGGAGGCGAAAGCGGGGAGGAATATGAGTGTTATATATTGCGGCGTGCGGGAATGAGGCATCCGTGCGTAAGTATTTAAAAGAGATGGAAGGCGAATATGTAAGAGAGGATGTACAGATTCTTTGCGGAGATGAAATTGAGGGAAGCGGCACAATGCCGGATGTTCTTTTCCTTTCGGATAGTGGCATAGAGGAGTGCCAGAAAAAGATTCCGGTATGGTTCCGCAGAAAAGCGTTTGACAATGCGGGAGAACTGAAACAGAGAAAAGCAGGGGCAGAAAGGAAGCGCCCGCTGCTGATTAAAACAGACGGAACCTATTGCTGTGTGGATCAGAAAACCATTCTCTATGCAGAGAGTGTGGGGCGTAAGGTGGTGCTTCACACAAACACGGGAATCATTGCATATTATGCCAGAATGAAGGAGGTGGAAGAAATTTTAGGCAACGGGTTTTTCCGCTGCCATCGCGGGTATCTGGTGAATTTTGCCGCGGTAAAAAGTTTTGAGGCGGGAACGATCCTGCTGAAGAACGGGGAGTCCATTCTGATGGCGAAACAGAAGTTTAATGATTTTGCGTCGGCTTATGAGACGTATCTTAACGAATGATAGGGATACAGAAAAGAAACGGGGAAAATGAGTATGAGAATTTATAACAGAGACCAGTCTGCCATTCTGGGTGCGAGGAACAACCGGCTGGCAAAGATGCGTGCGTTTTCCAGCAGCACAAAGACACGCGCATCATCCAAAGGAACGACGCAGAGCGCGCCAAAGAGTAAAAACTACAGGACATCTGCGTGGATGCAGTTTTTAAATCAGTTTCAAAACGGGACAGCCGTATCCGGCGACAAAATCGTGGAGAATCAGAAAAAAAGCTACGATTATGAGATCACGGGACTGGCGGCGGAGCGTGTAGAGACGCATATGAAGCGTTTTCTGGAGGAGGGAGAAAAATCCCTTTACCAGGAGGGAGAGGACACCGGAAAGAAGCTTACGAAGGAAATGGAAAGTTTTGTATCCGATTACAATATGATGATCCGCAAGATTGGTGACTTGTCGGACAGTGTGGACGAGACGTATGCAAAGAAGCTGAAAACGGAGATCTCCGCGCGGGAGACCGCCCTGAAACAGATCGGAATCACGCTGGAGAAAGACGGCACGCTGTCGTTTGATAAGACGGTGTTTCAGACAGTAAAAACGGAGGCGGTGCAGAAGATTTTCGGGGATAAGAGCACGCTGTCGAACCGCGTGCAGGTGCTGGCTTCGGGTGTGAAGAGCAACTGTAGAAAACAGGCGGCAGCGCTTTCTGCAACTTCTTATACGACCAGCGGCAATTACAGCCGCTATGCGTCGGACAGTAATCAGACGCGGCAGACCGGCAGCCGCTACAATGCGAAAGGTTAGGAATGGAAGCAGAGCGGGTGAAGACAAAAAAGGTCAGCGCAGCAGACCGGATTCCGGAGAAGACCGGCAGAAAAAAGTGGAGCGTTCTCTTTCTGGAGTCTCTGCTCAAAGAGGCGAAGGAGCGGGAGGCGGAAAGCGAAAAAGCCAGACCGGCAGTCGACGGCGAGAGCTGGATCCGCCCTGGAAGAGACACCTTTGAACATTCGGAGGATCCGGAGGAACTCTGGTGTGAATCCTATGAGGATATCATGGGGGTCGTGCGCATGGTGGGGAAGTGGAAAGCCAACATTCTCTATCAGATTGCCAATGCCATCCTGCGGGACTATCACGAAAAAAAGCTGGACGAGGACGGTGTGGGAGAACTGTTTGGCCTGTGCTGCCAGAAGTGTAAGGACACGGGAGGCGGCACCGGCAGGAAGACGGAGCCGCAAATCACGGAGACTGTCCTTGAATTTTTCCTGCGTGCCAATGCGCGGATGAGTGTATTTTCCATGGAGAGAGCGGGAAAGCGCCTGACGGCGCGCTGCGGCTTGAACTGGTCCGGCACGACGTACTATGACGCCTGGTATTTTTACCGCTGTGCACAGATGCACAGACGGCTTTTTGTGGTTGCCGGAAGAATTGCAGCGGAACTGGGAGAGAAGGTATCCTCCCCGGAGGAATTAGAGCAGAGGACGCAGTTTGCGGCGGTTGGCGGATTGACATTTCACGGGGTGTTTGGCTGGGTGCAGCAGAAGGACAATTATCCGGTCAACCAGTATGGCTTGAAGAATTCCGGAATCGAACCGCCGCACCATTTTGTGTATCTGTACCGGAATCATTACAGCGAGGCGGAAAGACCGTGCGTACAGTTTCTGGAGACGCTTATGCGGGAGCAGACCGCATGTGCGCAACGAAAAGAACTGTGGCGCCACTACACGATACAGGACGGACGGGAATACCACAACGGCATGAGTTATCTGCTTGAGGGAAGCCTTGCGGACGAGCAGGATGAAAAAATGTACGAGGCGGCACTTTTGTTTTTACAGAATTTCAGGCTGTACCGCGTAGACGGCTGCGTGGAGTTTTTGTATACGGCATATGAATAAGAGTTGGGATGAGAGATCCGGCGGAAGTATCCGACGGATTTTTCATAGGAAATTACGTCCTATGAATGAAAAAGCCCTTCGGCAGGATCGCACTGCGTCGGAGTAGAATTATGTCGCTGGAGCAACCCGCCGCAGCTTACGGAAAAGAAGCGGATGCGTTGTGTTGCGCGAGGATAAGGAATGTGTAAAAAATTAGTCAAAATAATTGGAAAATAGTAGAAAAAATGGGAGAAATATACTATAATGGAAGAAAGTTTTGAATCGATAGAGAAAGAGTGACAGGAGGGAGTCAGACTATGGGTCAGACATCAGGTTCAGACAAGGATTACATCTACAAGGACAAGAGTGAACGCTACCACCATATGAATACATTTTATATTTTTGCAGTGGTCATTTTATGGGTACTGTTTGTGGTATATCTACTGGCAAAGCTTGCGAGCAAGAGCATTGCAGTCGGTACGGCGGTCGGAAATGTTGTGCTGATTATTTTATTCGCGGTGGTTGAACTGGCGTTTTATCTGCGCAATAAGTCTGATGTGAGATTAAAGAGGGTTGTTGCCATCGGTGTCGGCGTAGAATTTGCGTTGATTGGAATGCAGACAGATGCAGAGTTTATCTATTTTGCACTTATTGCCATTCTGACATTGCAGATTCCGTATTATGATATGAAGAGATATAAACAGACTTGTATCGCTTTTTCGGCGTTATTTACACTGGTGGAGGTCATTCGTGTAATCAAGGGGATCGGTTTGCAGGATGTGGACAGCCTGTGCCGGGTATTATGTGTGTATCTGTTATTTTTCATTATGTACCGGGTGGGCAGCATAGCCAAGACATTCAGCGATCATGCACTGGGTTCTGCAGCGTCCGAGGGTGAGAAACAGAAGGTGATGCTGGAAGGAATCCTTGACATCTCAAAGACTGTGCGGGATGAGTCTGAGAGGAGTACCGGTCTTGTGGATGAACTGGTGCACACTTCGGAGACAGTTGCGCAGAGCATGCAGGAGATTTCTTCCGCAACCAACACGACGGCGAAGAATATCGAAGAGCAGAATAATATGACACAGAGTATCCAGTCGGCTATTGACGAGACGGGCGAGCGCTCCAGAAAGATGGTGGATGTGGCGACGGATTCCAATGAGAATATTCAGGAGAATCTGCAGGTAATGGAAGAATTGAAGAACCAGTCCGAACAGATCGCGGCGACGAATCATGAAGTGACGGAGTCCATGACACGCCTGCAGAATAAGACCAAGGAGGTCGAGGAGATCGCAGGCATGATCCTCAATATCTCCAACCAGACGAACCTGCTGGCACTCAACGCATCCATTGAGAGTGCGAGAGCCGGTGAGGCAGGACGCGGATTTGCCGTGGTTGCTGAACAGATCAGACAGCTTGCCGAGCAGACGAAGAAGTCCACGGAGGAGATTACCACGATCATCAACGAGCTGAATGAAAATGCACGCGACGTTATGACTTCGGTGGAGTCTTCGGTGGAAGCGACAGAGAGCCAGAATGAGAAGATTGCGGTTGCGGCAGAGTCCTTCGGACGCCTGAATGAAAATATGTCGCAGCTTATCGGAGACATCAACGAGATCGCGGGACAGATCACAGGACTGTCGGATTCCAACAACCGTATTGTGGAGAATATCTCACAGCTGTCTGCAGCGACAGAGGAAGTGACTGCAAGCGCCGAGCAGGTGCGTGAGATAAGCGAGCAGAACCGGAACTATGCGGAGGAAGTAAAGGGGGCTATCGGAACGATCCGAGGCAGAACCGACGAGATGAAGCAGTTTACATAAAAAGAAAAGCGGGATCCGTGATATTGCAAAAAACAGATAACTGGAAGTTCTGGATACAACGGACGGCGGCAATTCTGACCGCAAAATCCGGTATTTCTAACCATGCCGCGCTTGCCATCTTCGATGATCCGTGTCTTTCCAAGTTTGGAACACTCCACGGAGTGTGTCCGCAAGCCAGCAGACAATTTTAGGACTTTTGTGTGTGTCCCTTGTGGACATCTCTGAACAAAACATAACCGCGCGAAGCCGATGTCTGAGTCGGCATCTGCCTTATTTTCAATAGCAGATGCCGGCGAGTTTCGGTTCGCGCGGTTTTATATTGTCTGTGAAGAGGTGCCATTAGGGACACCAGAAAGTCCGCCCATTGTCTGTGGCTTGTCGGACACACTCCGTGAGTGTCCAAACGTGGAAGAGACACGGAATGGGATGCCAGCTGCGGCATGGAAGAAATACATGAATTTTGCTTCAAAGAATTTGCCCCCGTCTGTTCTATTCCGGAACTTTCGGTTCTCGGGCAATCTCACAATATCACGGATCCCGCTTCTCTTTAATTCTGATGGAAGAGGCAGCGGATCAGACGGTCGTTGTCCTCTGGTCTCATAAAGCAGAGCCGGATGTATTTATTATCCAGAAATGGAAACGTCGAACAGTCGCGGATCATCATTTTCTGCCGGATGGCGCGGTCAAACAGATCCTGCGAGGTGAGATCTTCGCGCAGAATGCGCACCAGAACAAAGTTGGCACTTGGATCGTATACTTTGAAGTCAGGATTCTCGTGAAAAAGCTTACACAGGCGGGCGCGCTCGGAAGAGATCAACGATTTGGTCTCTTTGATGTAGGCGCTGTCGGTGAACATTGTCTCACCGGCGATGACAGCAAGAGAATTGATTGTCCACGGATTCTTGCGCGTGTTGATGGACTTGATCAGATCGCGGTTGCCTGTGACGGCGTATCCAAGACGCAGCCCCGGAGCGGCAAAGAACTTGGAGGTGCCGCGGAGAATCACGATGTTGTTATAATAATTTGTCAGCGGAACTGCCGTGAGTTCTGCCATATTATCGGCGAATTCCACGTAAGTCTCATCTACCATGACATAGATGTCGTACTGCTTGCAGACGTCTAAGATGTGGCGCATGTCGCTGCGCGGGATCGAGGAGGAAGTCGGGTTGTTGGGATTGCAGATGACGAGAAGATCAATGCTCTCATTTAAGTGCGAGAGAAAATCCTCGACATTGAGCTTGAAGTCATCGGCTTCCCGCAGCGGATAATAGAGTGTGGTGCCGCCGCCCAGCGCGATTTCACGTTCGTACTCAGAGTAAGTAGGACCAATGACAAGAGCCTTTTTCGGATGCTCGACCTGAATAAAAAGGGAGATCAGTTCGGTGGAGCCGTTTCCGACAATGACATTCTCCGTCTCGGTTCCGCAGTATGCAGCGATGCATCTGCGCAGAGAAGTGTACTCCCTGTCCGGATAGCTGGTAATGGCGTCGATCTGATCGGACAGCGTGTGTTTTAACAGCGGAGATACTCCTAACGGATTGACATTGGCGGAAAAACTGACGATTTCTTCCTTTTTAATGCCGTAGATTTCTTCTATTTTCTCGAGATCACTTCCATGAAAATGGTCCTTGTGTTTTATCATTGATTACTCCTCCAAATTAGTTTATAATCTATTATAGTCATTGCGTTCAAAAAAGCAATAGAAAAGCAGGTGTCAATTTGCGTAAACGGATACAACAGCTAGCAAGGGGAAAGTTCCAATACGCCAGACCGCTTCTTTCTTTTTCTGCAGATAAAGTCGACATTGAGGTGACGGAGGGTAGAGATTACACCGGAGATTTCATTATCACAAGTACGAACCATGTGCCGTTTCGGGGAGTAGTCTATACCTCTGATTCCAGAATGGAATGTCTGACACCCCAGTTTGAGGGGGAAGAGGTGCGGATCCGGTACCAATTTCATAGCAATGGACTGATCGAAGGGGATATTGTCAAGGGGGATTTTTTTCTAATCTGCAACCAGGGAGAATATAACCTTTCTTTTGTTGTGTCTGTATCCAGATTGTATGCGGATACCTCTGCGGGACGCATTAAGAATCTGAACGATTTTACGGGACTGGCAAAAAGCAGTGCCCAGGAGGCATATCATCTGTTTTATTCCGGTCATTTTAAAAATATACTAAAGCCCTCCGAGGTCAGGGAGCGTCTTCTCTATGACGGGGAGGCGGACGGCACGGCGTCATGGCAGAAGGTGGAGGAATATCTGCGCGGGTGCAGACAGAAAAAGCCGGTTGCGGTTACGCTTCTTGCGGATCATGCCTCATTTGAGCAGGTCGCCGGCGACCGCAGGGAGAGCCTGAAGCTGCACCGGGATGAGTGGGGCTATCTCTCCATTTCGATTGAGTCGGACGCGCCGTTTCTTTTGCCGGAAAAGAGTCAGCTGACGGATGAGGATTTTATCGGAAGCACACTGGAAGTGCCATATTATGTGAAAAAAGCTGCCATGCATGCCGGGAAGAATTTTGGAAGACTTTCGATTGTCCTGCCGGAGCAGACGCTTACGTTTGAAGTGTGCGCCACGACGGACGGCGCAAAAGCCGTATCGGAGGAGCATCTGGAATTACAGCGCGGACGGATGCGGCTTGCACAGCTATATATTGATTACCGGCTGAAAAAGATTGTGACCGGCGCATGGGCGAATCAGTCCGTGGAGCTTCTGGATCATATGATGGCAATGGAACCGGAGTGTGAGATGTATGCGCTGATGAAAGCGCAGGCGTTGATTGTGAACCGGCAGAAGCAGGAAGCTTCGTGGATTATGGAGGATTATAAGCGCGGCTGCAGGGACAGGGAGACGCCGGAATGGGGATACTATCTGTATCTGTGCACACTGATTGAGAGGGAACCGTCCTATGTCGATAAGCTGACGGATGAGATTGAACTCCTTTTTAAGAAGAATCCGAAGAGTTCGCTGTTGTTCTGGATTCTTTTGTTTTTGCGGGAATCCTACTATTACAGCAGTCCAAGAAAGTATAAGGCGATTGAAGCATGGATCGAGGGCGGATGCAGCAGCCCGTATCTCTATCTGGAAAGCTATTATCTGATCTGGCAGGATCCCTATCTTTTAACCAGACTGGGAACGTATGAATTGAAAGTCCTGCGGTGGGCGATGCGCCAGGGAGTCCTCACAAAGGAACTTGCACAGCAGATCAGGCATCTGCTGCCGGAGGTGCGTGAGAAGTCGCGGGTACTGTACGAGATCTTAGAGGCGGCGTATCAGGTGGAGCCGGAGGAGGAGATGCTTTCTGCCATCTGTGCATATCTGATCCGCACACAGTGTTACGAAACCGAGTACCACCGGTGGTATGAGCTCGGAATCGAGCAGAAGATAAGGCTTACAGGGCTCTATGAGGCGTATCTGATGTCGCTGGATGCGCGTGAGGTGGGCGGAGTTCCGCGCATGATTCAGATGTATTTCCAGTATGACAGTACGCTTTCCTATACGCAGAAGGCGGTCTTGTTTGTCAATATCATAGCAGCCAGAACGAAACAGCCGGAGGTATACCAGAAATATCAGCGCACGATGGAGCAGTTTGCAATGGCACAGATCGAGGCGGGGCACATCAACGATCATCTGGCGGTGATCTACGATGAGATGCTGCCCAAGGGTATACTGGATGAAGAACTGGCACACAGTCTGGCGCCGCTTTTGTTCACACACAGAATCAGCTGCACCAACCGTCAGATCGCCCGAGCCATCATCTGGCATGAGGAGATGAAAATGCCGCAGAGCGTGTCGTTTGTGAACGGAACCGCCTATTTTAAGGCGTATACGCCACAGTATAGCATTGTGCTGGAAGATACGAACGGCAACCGGTTCTGTTCGAGTGTGGTATACCAGGATGAGGCGCTGATGTATCCGGAGCGGTATGTGGGTCAGTGTCTCTCGCTTGCACCGGGGGAGAACGCCTATCTGCTCTGGTATATGAGCAGGCATATGGAGCCGGAGGCATGGAGCGATACCGAGAAGACCTATGCATTGCAGCTGCTGCAGTCAGGCAGACTTTCCAGAACCTATCTCGTCCGGCTTGCACTTGCGCTGATTTCTTACGAGAAAAAAGACGGCAGGGATTTTTCCTATTCGGAGGGGGAACTGGATCTGATGAAGGGGCAGCTCGCGGAGGCACTTTCCGACGTGAGTGTGCGCAGGCAGATGGCCGCGCTTCTGACGGAGAACCACCTCTATGAGAAGGCCTATCAGATGGTGCAGATCGACGGCTACGATTATCTGAAGACGGAGTGGCGCGTCTCCCTCTGCAGCTATGCGATCGCGGATCACGGCTATGAGGAGGATGATTTTCTGCTGGGATTTGCGGAGAGCACCTTCCGGCAGGGAAAATACAGCGATGTCATGCTGATTTACCTCTGCAAGTATTTTAATGGGCCGACCAAGCAGATGGCGGAATTGTGGAAAGCTGCGGGCGAATTTCAGATCGACACGTTTGATCTGGAAGAGCGGATTCTGACACAGATGCTCTATACGACCGATTACACGCCGCATATGGAAGAGATCTACGAAAGTTATTGCGCAGGAGGCGGCAGAGATCTGGTCTGCATGGCGTATCTCTCTTATTTTGCCAATATGTATCTCACGGAGGACGCCGTCGTGCCGGAGCATGTGTTCCGCCAGATCAGGGAGCGTTATCTGACCGGGGGCGATCTAAACCGCGTCTGCCGGATTGCACTGCTAAAATATCTCTCGGAGAATCACCTGTCGGAGCGTGACAGAAAGATCGCGGACGAGCTTCTTGACACCTGCATCCGGCATAATCTGTATTTTGCATTTTTCCGGAAGTTCGACGAAAAGCTGCTGCGCAAATATCAGCTTACAGATAAGTTCTTTCTGGAATATCACACCGCGCCGGGGCAGCAGATCGAGGTTCATTACCGGCTGGAGGCACAGCAGGAATATCTTGCGGATGAATTGACGGAAATGTATGACGGAATCTATGTAAAAGACTTTATCCTGTTCTTCGGGGAGAAGGTTCAGTATTATATCCTGGAGAGCCAGACCGCGGACGGGCAGATCGGGGCGAGCGGCTGCCTGGGCAACGGGGATATTATGGAAGAGGGCAGCGGAGACCGCTACGCATGGCTGAATGAGATGCTGCTGGCGTGTACGCTCGATGACAGAGAGAAGCTTGCCGGGAAGATGAAGCGCTATTATGGCATGACAAAAGTGACGGAAGAGGCATACCGGCTATTGTAGCACAGAGAGGGGAACATATGGAACACCGGTTTTATCTGGGAATCGATCTGGATGACCAGTACGCTGTGATCAGCAGCTATGAATTAAATAAGAAAGAACCGGAGACCTTTTCTGCGATTGCAGGGAGCGAAATCTATCAGATTCCGGCGCTGATTACCAAGAAGAAAGGAATCGGGCAGTGGTTTGTCGGCGAGGAGGCAGTGCGGCTTGCCATTGCACAGGGCGAGGAGGCGAACGGCAGACTTCTCTCGCGGGCGGTCGGCGGTGAGAAGGTTTTTGTGGATGGGGAGACCTATCCGGCGGAGGAACTGCTGACCCTCTATCTGAAAAAACTGATACGACTGGCATGCGGCCCCGACAGAAGATGGGAGCCGGACCGGCTGGTCATCTGTATGGAAAAGCTGTCGCGGGAGGCGACGGAGCTGTTCCTTTCGATGGCACCGAAGCTTGGAATTGACCGGGAAAAGCTGCAGCTGCTTGACCGGAAAGAATGTTTTTACTATTTTGCCTACCATCAGGTGCCGGAACTTTCGATGCACGACGTGTATCTGTTCGATTACCGCAGGGAGGATATCCGCTGCTGCAGATTATATAAGGAAAAACGCACGACGCCGCAGCTGATCTCGCTGGCGGAGGAAGTGCGCCGGATGAATGCGGACAGCCGGGACGAGAATTTTCTTGGCATTCTAAAGGACTGCTTCCGCGGACATATTGTCTCGTCGGTGTACCTGACGGGAGACGGATTTGACGGGGACTGGATGAAACAGTCCGTGGCGTTTCTGTGTCAGGGCAGGAGAGCGTTTGTCGGGAAGAATCTGTACTCCAAGGGAGCCTGCTACGCCGCCTTGTGCAGTGAACAGCAGGAAAACTGGGATTATGTATATCTGGGTGACAATGAGATGAAAGTCAATGTCAGCTTAAAAGTCCGGAATATGGGAAAAGCAGAGTTCTATACGCTGATCAGTGCAGGGGACAACTGGTACGAGACGCAGGGAATGTGCGAAGTGATCCTTGCGGGAACGCCGGAGATTGATTTCTGGCTGCAGCCGCCGGGAAGCCGGGAGGCGAAGGTGGAGAAGCTAAAGCTTCTGGATCTGCCGGAACGTCCGGACAAGGCAACGAGGCTTCGCATCACGGCAAAACCGGTTTCGGATACAAAGGTCTGGATCCAGATCCGGGATCTTGGATTCGGGGAATTATTTAAGAGTTCGGATAAAGTGTGGGATTACCGGATGGAATTTTCGGAAGAGAATCCGTAGAGGTGTGGGAGAAGACGATGGGAGAATTGATTCTGTGCAATCAGAATATGGCGGCATTTCCATATTATGTGGAGGAGGCGGCAATCGGCGTTTACTCGCTGGAGGAATTAAGTTATTATATCTGCCACAATGTCTATCTGCTCCGCAGTGATTTTATGAATGAGGATCTCTGCAACTGGCTGGAACGGGAACTGAAACTAAAAGATGCTGCAGATGCCCTTCGGGAGATTGTGAGAAAAGGCGGCACCCTGTCCGAGTTTGTGACCTGTCTGCTGTCGCAGAGCGGGTATTGTGACAGAATGCAGATCGCGCAGATTGCGCAGCAGATCGCGGAGCTGGAACACAAATCCGAATACGAGTGCAGCAAGATCCGCGCTGACCGCTATGTGACAAACGGGCGCTATGCGGCAGCTATCGCGGCGTACAGAACGCTGCTTGCGAATCAGGCAGCGGAGAATCCGATCCTGGTCGGGAATGTCTGGCATAACATGGGAAAAGCGTATACTGGATTATTCCGGTTTCGGGAAGCAGCGGACTGTTACCGGAAGGCGTACGGACTCAATGAAAATCCGGAATCTCTCCGCGAATGTCTCTATGCGTACCGGTGTCTGCACGATGATGACGGATTCAAGAATACGGCGGCGGAATGCGGCATGACGGCAGAGGAGGCGGCGGAGGCGGCGCACAGACTTTCCGAGCTTTCCCGGACGGAGGAGATCCGTCAGTTTGAAGAGCAGGTGGACGGACTGTTTGCCGACGGGCAGGAAGATGAAATTGCAGGAATGCTTGCAGAGTGGAAAGATACCTATCGGAAAAATTGCAGAATATAGAGGAAGCGTGAAACGATGTTTTTTTGGAAGAGAAAGAAAAAGGAACCTGATTTTGAGAGTAAGATGGGAGAATTAAATACAACGGTTCTCTCAAAAAAGGATTACAAAAATACCGGTAAGATTGAACAGTACGTGGTGGAGCGCCTAGAGCAGATGATTGAGTTGACCAAGGAGCTGGACGATGAGAAGGAAGAATACCGGATTGTGACGTCCTATCTGAACGATATTGAGACTCTGGAGAAGATACCGAAGGAAGAAAGAGATAAGATTTCTGAGATCGCGGTAAATGTGGTACAGTTAAACAAGGCGCGCACGGAATTTCTCAACTCCTCCAAGAAGTTGTCGGACGCGCAGTTTACACAGTTAGAGCAGCAGGAACGCGAACTGCCGGAGGCAATCAAACGTTTTAAGACCAACGAACTGCACCGTGACACGCTGCAGAGGGATATGAAGTATCTGGAGCGGGAAAAGTCCGAGTGGAATCTGCGCAAGGAATACCTGGACCATCAGCAGAAAAAGTTAAAAAATGTGCTGTATATTATTGTCGGTCTGGCGGTGACGCTCGCGGTGGTGTTCGGAATTTTACAGATTATTCTGGAAAAGGATTTCTACTATGCGTGGATGGGACTGATCTTTGCAACTGCGGCGGTGGTGTGCGGTATTTACATGAAAATCCAGAATGACCTGTCGGAGATACAGGTGGCGGAGCGGAGCCAGAACCGTGCGATTGTTCTGCTTAACAAGGTCAAGCTGAAATATATCAATGTTGCCAATGCGGTCGATTATGCGTGTGAAAAATACCATGTAAAAAGTGCTGGAGAACTGGAAAACCAGTGGCAGTATTATCTGGAGGCGGTCAAGGAACGCCAGAAATATCAGAGAACCAATGAGGATCTGGAATATTTTAACGGCAGACTGGTGCGCATGCTCTCCAATTATCAACTGTACGATGCGCATGTGTGGGTAACACAAGCAGTTGCGCTCGTCGATCCCAAGGAGATGGTGGAGATCAAGCACGGACTGATCGGGCGCAGACAGAAGCTGCGCGCACGGATTGAGAACAATCTCTCGCAGGTCAACGAGCAGAAAGAGGAGGCAGAACAGCTTTTAGACAAGGTCGGAAGCATGCGCCCCCAGATGGAGAAGATTTTAAATGCAGTAGATAAAATTAACGAGGGAGATTAGCACAAGTGAATGGGATGCGGCATAGAGTAAAGGGAAGATATCATAATAGGAGAGCCGCATGAGAAATTACAATGCAGCAGGAAACACGCGCAGCCGATGTGCGTGTGAACCGGATGCAGCTTCTGATAGACAGCCGGAATATGTGGTTGCGATGGCATATGTTCCCTGGCAGCACTTTAAAACGACCTACGAACTGGATAAGGCACTTGAAACCGGAACCATATTCCCAGAACTTGATAAGCCGTTTCTGGCAGTGGGAAGGGGGTGCAGGCGTTGCTGATGAATCAGATGACACAGATGAACCAGGCGCAGCTTCTGCACTGGATCAATATGGTGAGCTTTGCCGTGGTGGACATCGCGGAGTATCTTGATACGCATCCCGTCGATGCGGAAGCGATCTGTTACTTCAATCATCATATAGAAATGCGCAGAAATGCCATGCAGGTGTATGCGGACAAATTCGGACCGCTGACGATTGATACGGCAAATCCAGATGCTTACTGGGATTGGGCAAAACAGCCCCTGCCGTGGGAAGGAGGTGGCTGCTAATGTGGAATTATGAGAGACGCCTGCAGTACCCGGTCAACATCACAAGCCCCAATGCGAAGATCGCGCAGATCATTTTGTCGCAGTACGGCGGCCCGGACGGAGAAGCGGCAGCATCGTTTCGTTACCTGTCGCAGCGCTACAGCATGCCGGATCGGAAGGTGGCGGGGCTGCTGACCGATATTGGCACAGAGGAGCTGGCACATCTTGAGATGGTTGCTTCCATCGTCCGTCAGCTCACGAAAGGACTGAGCGCGGAGGAACTGGAGGAGGCGGGGTTTGCGCCTTACTATGTGGATCACACGGCGGGTATCTGGCCGCAGGCGGCGGGAGGCATTCCGTTCAATGCGTGCGAGTTCCAGTCTAAGGGCGATGCGATCACCGATCTGTTTGAAGATATGGCGGCGGAGCAGAAAGCGCGCACGACCTACGACAATATTTTGCGTCTGGTCAAGGATCCGGAGGTCTGCGACCCGATCCGCTTTTTACGTCAGCGGGAGATTGTTCACTTCCAGCGCTTCGGCGAGGGACTTCGGATGATTCAGGACGATCTCGACCGCAGTAACTTTTATATGTGTAATCCCGAATTTGATCCGGGATGCGGAAAATAAAAGGAACTGCCGCAATAAGCATATCGTACTTTGGTTTGATAAGTAATATTACAGAAATACCGGAGAACAAAAAGGTTCCAGAATAAACAGACGGCGGCAAATTCTTTGAAGCAAAATTCACGTATTTCTTCCATGCCGTGGCTGGCATCTCATTCCGTGTCTTTGCCACGTTTGGACACTCACGGAGTGTGTCCGACAAGCCGCAGACAATGAGCGGAC
>ERZ1035032.214-NODE-214-length-50232-cov-28.778743_pt1 | contig 50232 bp, 44 predicted proteins | sample MGYA00520693_ERZ1035032 | MGnify/ENA primary metagenome ERZ1035032 (study PRJEB33766, sample SAMN09781740) | gut metagenome | biome: gut microbiome | host: Homo sapiens | place: Madagascar | study: EMG produced TPA metagenomics assembly of the PRJNA485056 data... | reverse complement strand
GCCGATGATACTGCCCATGGCGGGAAAGTAGGTAGCGGCCGGCTTTTATCTTATATATGCTTTCATGCCCCTCCGGAAGGGGCTTCTTTTTTTTCCGCGCAGTGTCTTGCATGGAAATCCCGTGTCGGACAGAAATGGCATCTTTGAACTGCTGTTCTTGTTATTTAAGTTTCTTTATGAGTTCTTCGATTTCTTTTTCAGTTTCTTTTGGTGGGAATAGAAGTGTGGCTAGTTTTGGACGGATTGCTATTGAGAAGATAATGATTCCAATGCATTTAAAAATGTCGGCGGACAAAAAATAAATCCAGTTAAGATTTTTATAGAATAAACTTTCAAAAAAATAGTAAATGCTGAATCCTGCAATGCATCCAAAAAATACTTTGAAAAATATTTGGGCTGAGAATTTTTTTTCAATTATAGATGGAGAGCCGGAAACAAACCCTGAAATAAATGTGCTTGTGAATATTGCTGTGAAATTTCCTACTTGTTCTAAAGAAAATCCGCTGAAAATAAATTGTGTGATTATAAAAATTCCTGCGCTGCCTGCTCCTTGGATTCCTCCCAAAATACAGCCTGAAAGAACTGCCGACGCAATTTGAATGTTCAGTTCTGGAAAAAATCCGCAGATAAAAATAATGGCGGCAAAGAAAATTGTTGTGCTTCCGCGGATAATTTTTAACTTTGCAATGGTTTTCATTTTTATTTCCTTATGGCTTTTTTCAGAAATTTTCTTATTTTCTTTTTGTTTATGAAAGAGATGTCTTTTACTGCGGAAAAAATTATGTATGAAAATACTGCGAAAATCAAAATGTGTGCAAACCAGTTTCCCAAAACTGAAAAAATTGTAATTTGCCGTTTGTAAATCGGAACGGAAATTCCCATGGAACTTTCTGTGAACAAAGGCAAGTCATATAGAATTTTTCCTGAGGGATTGACTGCTACGGAATATCCTGAATTTGCGCAGCGCAAAAGTGTTGTTCTGTATTCGATTGCAAGATAACTTGAAGCGATAAAGTGCTGCATTTCCGCGGAATTTGTTTTGCTCCAAGAGTCATTTGTGATGTTTATAAAAATTTCGCTTCCGAGCTTGAAAAGATTTGTGCAAACTGACGGAAATGAATCTTCAAAGCAAATCGGCGTGGAAAACTTCAAAAATGAAATTGGATTTTCCTGATTGTTTTCTGAAAATTTTATTCTTTCCTTTTGAATTGAATTTCCGTTTCCATCAAGCTTTATTTCCGCGAATTTTTCTCTGTTGAAGTCGAGCGGCGTTTCAAAGTCCTGATTTTCCTTTAGTGGAATTTTGAATAGCGCATATTGAAATCCTGGCACTAGGCTTGAATAAAATCCGACAACATTTCGCATAAAAAAAATCATTACTGGATTTTCCGCATAAGGAACTCGCTCTGCAAATGGAACAAGCTGAATTTTGCTGTAGAATCCTGAAAAAATTCCGTTTTTGTCAAAAAGAATCGCGCTGTTTGTTCTTTTTCTTTTTTTTCGATCTAATGAAACTCCGCCGCCGATTAAGAATGGAGTTTGCGTGCTGGCTATAAATTCCTTTAGGCTTTCATCTTCTGGAAAATGAGAGTAATAATTTGCTGCTTTTGGGAAATTTTTTGAAAGGACACCTTCGCTCCAAATTACAAGATCTGTTTCTTTTTCTTGCTCTGAAAGCTGCCTTATTCCTTTTTTTGTAAGTTTTTTTGAAATTTCAATTGACTTTTTGTCTCCGCCTTCCCATGGGTCTATGTTTTGCTGTACGATTACTGCGTTTAAAAGTTTTTCAGGCCAGCGTGGAATTGAAATTTGAATTATTCCATAAATTCCGCAGAGAGCAAAAACTGCTAGTGTAAATTTTGCGGCTTGCGCAAGCTGTTTGTTTATATTTTGGGCTTGCGTTTTGTCTAAGAAATATTCACGGCTCATTATTGTTTCCGCGGTGAGTGAAGAAAAAAGCGCGTATATAAAAGTTATTCCCCAAACACCAGTTATATCGGCAATTTGTGTAAAAATTTTCCATTTGTAGGCCGCCATAAAAAGCGTCCCCCAAGGATAGCCGAGCGCGCCGGTCGATTTTATGTATTCATATAAAACCCAGCAGGCGCAAAACCATAGCATTCTTTTGAAAATTTGATACGGGCAAAGCCCGGCTTGTTCTTGAAGTTTTGCTTTTTTTGAAATTTTGCTTGGAAAGACGTGCATTATGATTCCGCAGAATCCGCCTTGAAATGCAGTTCCCAATGCGCTAGCTCCGAGTGTAAAAGCCGCAAATCCGTGGAAATTCGCCAGCCAATAACTTGAAAGCAAGTGAACGGTAAGTGTCTGCAGAAAAAAAAGCCAGAAAGTCTGTTTGTATGATTTTGATTTGTAGACTGCAATGTACAAGGGCGAAAGGCAAAGAAGCGCGGTCAGCGGAGAACCAAACGGAAGAATTTCATTTGAAATTGAAATAGATTCAGTTGCTCCAGAAAAGATTGCACAAAAAACTTGTAAAAACAGCTGATTCATTGTATTATTTTAATGTCATATATAGAAAAAATCAACACAAACGGGAAGGGAATCATGGAAAAAGTCAGAGAAGCGCACCGCAAAGAATATGGAGTGGAGCCGGACGTTATTGCGGTTGCTCCGGGCAGGTTCCATTTGGCTGGAGAACATACTTGGTTCTTCAAAGATAAAACTTTGTCCATGGCAGTCAATCTTCCTGTTTATGTTTCTGCGTCTTTAAGAGAAGACACTTCATTTAAATTTTATTTTGTTCAGCTTGAAGACGAAAAGCACACAAATCTTTCTTCGCTGAAATTAAAAAAAGAAGACAAATGGGCGAATTCAATAAAATCTATTTTGTATGGATTTTATAGCGGCGGATTTGAATTAAAGGGAATCGACTTTACTATTTATTCTGAAATTCTTCCTTCTGCCGGATTTGGAATAACAACCGCTGTAAAAGTTGCCTCTTGCTGGGCTATACGAGAACTTTGCGGCTTGAAGTGCAGTCAGGATCAGATCCTTCAGGTTATAGAACGGGCGAATAAAAATTTTCTTGGAACAGCAAATCATTCTGCGGACAGTTTTGCTGCGATTTTTTCAAAGGAAAATAATTTAGTTTTGACCGATTATGCGAAAAAATCCTGCGAGCTGGTTCCTTTCAACTTTAAAGAAAAGACAGTTTTGTTGACTGATGCTCTTGTTCCTAGAATTGTAACTTGGAACGAAGACAGCCTTATGCAGCCGGAAAATGTTTTGCTTTTAGGCGAGCTTAAGGAACGAAAGGCAAATGTTTCGGGGGGCTGGCAGTATGAGGAAGACAAGGCTGAAGTCAATGAAGTTCTAAGTGTTGTTTCAGAAGATACAAAGCGCCGGCTTTTATGCGTTATGAATGAGCATAAGTGTGTTCTTGACTGCGTTAATGCCATTCAGAAGTATGATTTTTCTTCTTTTGCGCGCTCTGTCAACCGGAGCCATCAGAATATGCGCGATTACGATATTTCCTGCCCTGAAATCGACTGGATTTTAAAAAGAGTCCATGAACTTGACGAAAATCTCGACGACTTAAGAAATCCTGTAAACTGCGGCCGAATAACAGGAAAAGGCTTTGGACGCGGAATCTATACAATCTTAAGAAACAGCGATGTTGGAAAATACAAGGAAAAACTGGAGGAATACGAAAAAATATTCGGCTTTTCCCCAAAATGCTATTCTGTAAAACCTGCAAATGGAGTCCGCCTTATATGAATATTTTGCTTACTAATGACGATGGAATTAATGCTGAAGGCTTAAATGTTCTTTCTGCGGCTCTTTCAAAAAAGCACAATGTTTTTATAGTTGCTCCAAAATTCAACAAATCTGGGGCTTCAAGCCAGATGAATGTTGCTGTTCCTTTGGAGCTAAAAAAGGTTGATAAAGAAAATTGCCGCCTTTCTTATCATTTGGAAGGTTCTCCTGTGGACTGTGTGCTTTCCGGGCTTAACGGAAGCTATATTTCAGAAAAAATTGATGTTATTGTTTCTGGTATAAATGACGGTCCGAATCTTGGAACTGATATTGTTTATTCTGGAACTTGCGGTGCGGCGCGTCAGGCTTGTCTTGCAGGAATTCCAGGAATCGCTCTTAGCATTGATTCAGATTCAAAAGATGAATCAGACAAAAACGGCTCTTTATATTTTGAAAATCTTGCCGACTTTGCCTGTAAAAATCTTGAAAAGCTTGTTTCTCTCTGCGGAAATCTTACAGTTTTAAATTCGGCGCATAAGTATTACAGAAATTTTGTAAACGTAAATGCTCCTGCAATGAAAAATTACAAGGGAGCAAAACTTACCGTTCCTTGCATAAGGCGTTATTGGGAAACTGTGGAGCTTTGCGAATGTGAAAACGGTTGTCTGACTTCAAAATGCGGCGGCGACTATTATGTTCATTCTTACGGTGATGATTCAGCTGATTTCAAAGCCTGCGAGGAAGGTTTTGTTTCAGTCAGCGTTGTTGAAACCGAACCTAGCTATGCTGATATATCTTCTATAAAATTCGATTTTAATTTATAAAAGGCGGAAAAATGGCAGAAGAAAACTATATGAAAGAAGGAATCTCTTTATATAAAAAAGGAAATTATCCTGCTGCTTTGACATATTTTCTTTCACTTCCTGATGATTGCGGAGCGGATTCTGTGGAGCTTGCATATTATTTGGGGCTTTGCTATTCAAAGTTAAAGCGTTACGATGATGCCTTGCTTTACCTTGAGCAGGTTGTTACGGCTTCTTATGATAAAGACAATAATTCGAATCAGGACAGAGTTTTGCAGTGCCGCTATCTTTTGGCAGTTATTTATTGCCTTAGCGGAAGAAAAAAACTTGCTGATTTTGAATTGAATAAACTTTTGGACACTGGATATAAGCCTGCTTCTGTTTATGCTTCTCTTGCTTACGTTGCATGGGAACAGGGAAAAGTTGATTTAAGCCTTGACTATTATGAAAAAGCGCTTGAAGACGACAGCGAAAATCCTACTGCTTTAAATGGATTGGGCTATGTTCTTGCTTGCGAAGGCGAGGATTTAACAAAAGCGTTAAGCTGCTGCAAAAAAGCACTGGATATTTTGCCGGAAAGCGCGGCATGTCTTGATAGCCTTGGCTGGGTTTATTACAAAATGGGACTTTATTCAGAATCAAAAAAGTTTTTAAATCGCGCTATGAAAGCCGACAGTTCAAATCCTATAATAGTGGAGCACCTTCAGGAAGTTAAGAAGGTGGAAGAATAATGAAAAAAATAATTTTTGTTTTTATAGCTTTTATATTTTCAGCCTTTGCGCAGACAAATCTCCAAGACACAGCTAGCACCGGAAATTCACGTTCTGCAAATTCTGGTTTTGCGGAAGAAGAATTCAGGCGTGGAGTTCAAAGCTATTACAGAGGCTCTTTTAATGAAAGTATTCTTGAATTTGAAAAGGCTCTTTCATATTTGCCTGGCGAACCTTTAGTTCTTGACTGGCTTGGAAAAGCATATTACCGCGCGGGAATAGAAGGAGCTGCGCTTCAGCAGTGGAATTATGCCAAGGAAGCTGGTTATGGAGGACTTCTTATTCAGAATAGAATTGAAATTGTAAGTGACAGACGTGTTACCGACTATGACTATGGATTTACCCAGCGTTTTACGGAATCAGGCTCTTATCCAAATGTAAACGGAAACAATCTCATTTACAGCCAGCCAGTTTCTTCCCTTTCAAATCATGATGGAAGCATCTGGGTTGTTTCCTATGGCACGAACGAGTTGCTTCAGTTTGACGTGAACGGAACTGTGGTAAGACGAAACAAAGGACCGATAAATGGATTTGACCGTCCAATGGATGTGATTCGCTTAAAGAACGGAAACTTGGCAGTTTCAGAAAGCGCGGGAGACAGAATTTCAATTCTTTCTGAAAACGGTTCGTTTATAAAATACTTTGGCGCGCGTGGCAGAGGACAAGGACAGCTTGTGGGACCTCAGTATCTTGCAGAAGATGACTTTGGAAACATTTATGCCACGGATTTTGGAAATGCCCGTGTTGTTGTTTTTGATGCAGAAGGAAACGGGCTTTTGCATTTCGGTGAAAAAACTGAAGGCTTTGACGGTTTCAAGTCCCCAACTGGAATTGCGGTTTGCGGCGGAAGAATTTTTGTCGCGGACAGCGTGAAAGGCGGAATCTATGAATTTGACAAGGCCGGAAATTTCCTTGGAGTTCTTGTAAATGACGGAACTTTTTCGCGTCCTGAAAGTTTAAAGCAATGGGGCAGCGATTATCTTTTGCTTACAGACAGAAACAAAGTTTATGCGGTTGAGCTTTCTTCCGGGGCTGTTTTTGAAAATGCCATTACAGGAAAAGGAAAAAGCCTGATTACAAGCGCAGTTTCAGACCGGAATGGAAATATAATTGTAACTGATTTTAAGGCAAATGAAATTTATGTAATGTCAAAAATGACAGAACTTGTGGGTGGTTTTTTTGTTCAGTTTGAGCGTGTGATTTCTGATAATTTCCCGGAAGTTATTGTTGAAGTCCGTGTGGAAAATAGAAAGCGTCAGCCTGTTGTGGGCTTAAAGCAGCAAAATTTTCTTATAACTGAAGGAAAAAAGCCAGTTGAAGATTTTGTGCTTTTGGGCGAGGCGAATAATAATGACTTTGCAGACATTGCAATTCTCATAGACCGTTCACTTTCAATGAAGAAATACGAAGAACAGCTTTCTGGTGCGGTTCGGGAGCTTGCCGCTTCAATGGACGGAAAAGGACAAGTGTCGATTATTTCAGCTGGAAAAGTTCCTGTTACAGAATTTTCAGGAAATCCGTCTCAGCTTTCTGATTTTTCAGCAAAGGCTTTGAAGAATTCTTACACAGAAAATCCTGCTCTGGATCTTGCGGTAAGACTTTCTGCAAACGGACTTGTCAACGCTGAAAAAAAGCGCGGAATAATTTATCTTTCGGCTGGAGATTCAGAAAATACATTTACGCAGTACGCGCTTTCTGATTTAACAGCTTATCTTAATAACAATGCGATTTCTTTTAGCACAGTTCTTTTGTCTCAAGCTTCTCCGTCGGAAGAAATTTCGTACATAACAAGAAACACAAACGGAACTTCCTACTATATATATCGTCCGGAAGGCTTGGGAACTGTCATAAAAGATATTGTTGACATTCCGTCTGGTTTGTATCAGTTTAGGTACACATCTTCTTTTGCGACCGAATATGGAAGAAAATATTTGCCTGTAGAAATTGAAACTTATCTTCTTAATCGTTCAGGTCGCGACGAAACAGGTTATTTTGCTCCGCTTCAGTAGATAAAAGTCGGGCTTTTCTGACTTTAAGCGAAGGATTTTTTCTTTCCATTTCAAAAAGGGTTTTTTCCAGTTTTGCTTTTTTTGAGTTTCCAAAGTCGAAAAGTTCCGCTTGCGTTGGTTTTTCGCTGGTTTCTATTCCAGAAAGTCCAATGCCCAAAAGCCTGATTCCTTTTCCTTTTTCATATTTTCTGTTGAAAATTCTTAGGCAGCGTTCAAGCAAATCATCTGCATTTGAAACTGGAATTTCTGAAGATTCTTGTGCAGTTATAGTGTAAAAATCTTCGTATCTTATTCGGATATTTACGGTTTTTGCCTTGACATTTTCTGTGTGCATTCTCCAGATTAATTGCGCGGAAAGTTCCATGAATGCAGTTTCGATTGCATATTCATTTGCCACATCGAATTCAAAAGTCCGCTCTACGCTTATTGAGTGGCTTTTTGCTTCTTCGCCAAATGTGATTTCTTTTCCGCCGCGGACCGCATTATATAAAAAAGAGCCCATTCCGTTTCCGAAGACAGTAGTCAGCAAAGAAATTGACTTGCCATGAATATCCGCAGGTGAAAATATTCCAGCGTTTTTTAGCCGTTCCCGTGTTTTTTTTCCTATGCCCCAGATTTTCTCTATAGGAAGTGAAAGAATGAATTTTTCTTCTTCGCCTTTTTTTATGAATGTAATTCCGTCCGGCTTTTTATATCCCGATGCGATTTTTGCGACATACATTGTGCTTGCAATTCCTACGCTTACTGTAAGTCCTGTTTGCTCTTTTACCTTTGCCTTTATTTTTTTTGCGATTTCCAAAGGCGGACCGAAAAGTTTTTCAGTTCCAGTAAGATCAATAAATGCTTCGTCAATTGACATTTGAATTACTGACGGCGAAAATTCCTTGAAAATGCTCATTATTTTATGTGAAACTTCCGCATAACGCTTGTGGTTTCCGCGCAGAAAAATTGCGTTCGGGCAAAGCTCAACTGCTTTTGCCAAAGGAAGGGCAGAATGCACACCGTATTTTCTAGCTTCATAAGATGCCGTTGAAACTACAGCTCTTCTGTCTCCTGGAATTCCGCCGACAATTACAGGTTTTCCTTTGTATTCTGGATGATCGTGCTGCTCAACCGAAGCGAAAAACGCATCCAGGTCAACATGAAGAAAAACTTTTTCAAATTTCATTTGCATTTTTTCCTTCGTTTTTGATTTTTTCAGTAAAATGAAAAATTTGTCCGTTTGCGTTCATCATAAAGAGCTCAATTTCCGCTTCTAGCTTAAGTTCATTTTCTGACATAAATAAAATTTTCAGTTCGTTTTCCGGGGCATCGGGAATTTCAATAGAAACCTTGTTTTCCGAAATAAAATTGTAGTCAAAGTTGCATTCATAAAAGGGAAGTTCCTCTTTTGATTCAAAAGTTGCAAGGCATCTTAGTATTTTAAATCCACTTTCTGGAACGATTTGCAGTTTGTTTTCAAAAATATCGAATTTTGCTTTTCTTGACCACAAAAATTTCGCCGGATGAATTTCTACATTTTCTGTGATTTGCGTTTGTTTTTTTTGAGGAGCTGAAAAATTTCCCTGCACAAATTTTGCGGCTGCAAAAAATACTGCGCATATAATTCCCGCTCCTGCAACCGAAACAAGAATTCCTTGTAACAATAAAATTTTTTTGCTTGACTTGAATTCCTTTATGTGCGAAACCAAAATCAGTTTTATCCACTGAAAAATAAAAGGTAAAATGGCAAATGAAAAAATCAGGTTTTCAAAAAAAGTTGTGTCGGTAAGATTTGAAATTTTTCTTTGATTGATGTCAACAAAAACCGATGCCGCAATCCAAAGCAATGGAATTGTCATAAGAAAAATGCACGGAATGATAAAAAAAAGAGACTTCCGTTTTCTAAAAAGAAAAACAATCAGATATTCAATGATAAATATGAACATTAAAGACAAATCCAATGCTGAAAAAATAAAGACATTCAGCGCAGTCAAAATAATTCCATGGAATCTGTTTGCGGAAAGCGAAATTCTAAAGTTGAACAAGATTTGCACAAAAACAAGCAGAAACATTGCAAGCAGTGTTGGAAAAATTTTCAGCCCAAAGTAAAGTACTCCGTTTTCTGCTGTGAAAAAAAACAATTTCTGGAACAAAGTTAAAAATGCCGCTGTTATAATTAAATAAGCGGGAATTGAAAACCATGTTCTTGACATGTCTTTTAGAATCGCCTCATTTTTTCCTGTGTATGTAAATGAGTAAAAACATATAAAAAAAAGAACTGAAATTGTAAAAAAAAGATATATTGCTGTTAATTGCGCTTCATTAAGCCAAAGACCGTAAATTCCAAGTGGAATAAAATTGTAATGCTTGTTCCAAGTCTGGCTTCTTGCGGAAATAAGGTTGTCCTGAATATCAGAAAGTATATTTGCGTCCTTTTGCGCATGACCCAAAGGAATTTCTGCTGCAGGAATGTCATTTTTTAGGAAAGCGGAAAGCCTTCTGTTGTTTTTGTAGTATTGCGGCTTGTAGATGTACAGCATGGAAGTTTTTACTCCCATTGGCTTTTGGTTTTGAAGACATGATTTTTTGAGCGTTTGAACAATCCATTGCGGCGAAATTGTTCCTGCTCCTTCAGTGAAAATGAAAGGAGGCGCGTTTTTTCCATTTCGGATTAAAATTGCGCAGGCTGATTCCGATGAAAAAATACTTTTTGCCAGTTCCTCTGTTGCTGTTTTTGAGGCTTGAACGGAAGGCAAAGGAAATGATTCATTTTCCGCGGTAAATGAAATTACGCAATTGTATGGAAGCTTTTTTTTGTAAGTAGAATCGATAAAATCGGCAATAAATTCCTTTTTTTCTAAGAAAAATTCTTGGCTAAAGACAAAAAATACATCAGTGATTCCGCTTTTATTTGTGTCGTCTTCCTTGCTGTTTTTGTCAGCAGGAATTTCAACGAGAATATTTTTAGGAAAAATTCCAGCGTTTTGCGGAGCAATGTCTTGGATTCCAAATGAAATCTTGCTTTGTGTTAAAAAATCTTCTATTTCTTGTGTTGTGTAAATATTTAAGTTTGTTTCGATGTTTTCCTGCGAAAAAAGATTCTGCGTAAAAGTTGCTGCAAAAAAAAAGAGAAAACACATTGCTTTCAGCAGAAAATTTTTTCCCATAGACAAAGTTTACTTGAATTTTTAATTTTCTACAATATAATATATCTAATATGTCAAGGACAAACGCATTATAAATAATTTAAGTAAAGTTTGCGCGAAGAAACGGTTCGTGAGGGCAAGAACACTCTGATTGTTGCGACCGCGTGAGCGGGCAATTCTATAGCTACTTTGCAATAATCAGCTATTGCGCGATTTTGAACCAGGAAAACGTGACTGGGAGCCAGTTTTATGCTGAATACATTTATAATATGTTTGCTCTGTATAATATGTTTGCAAGTTAGGCAGCAATGTTGTATACTGTAAGCATTGTTAAAGTCATGTAAAGCAAAGGAGCTTTATCAAACGAATGTGTGCTGAAAAGAAAAAATTTATTTTGGATTTGCCTTTGAAAATTATTCTTACGGAAGAAGGTACATCGCATTTTTTAAGTCATAAAAAGCAGCTGCTCAATCTAAAACTCGCAGACAACCGTTCGGCTCATGGTGTAAGCATGACATCTTTTTCGCCTGGCTCTCTGCAGGACATGATTCTTTTGGGCTATATTTCCAAGATGGAAATTTCCATGCCGGAATTTGTTTCACATCGCCAAGATGTTATGGATTTGTCCAAGCTGATTGTTTTTTCAATTTTGTACAAGCAGTTTGACAGTGAAATTTATTCGGCGATTATAAAATGTGAATGCATAAGACATCATAACAGGCAAAATCCTTCATCGCTTATTGATGAAAAAACTGTGATTCCGGAAAAACAGCTTAGAATGACTCTTGCAATGAAAGATTCTACAATTCAGGCTGCAAAAAAGACAATTCTTGAGCCGGTTTGGAAAAGCATAATGTCCAATTCAGAGTATAGCCCTGAAGAAAAAAATGTTTATCTTCTTATGACTGAAAAATTTTTGAACAGGCTCACTTTGATGAACTGGTACATAATTGTGAAATTTTATAAAACTGACGGTTTTAATGAAATGCTTACAATTTTGCGCCAGCAGCTCGCTTCGTACATGACAAAATCAAAAGTTGCGGAGTATATTTCGGTAATGGTCATGGAGCTTGCCTTGAACAGCGAAAACAACAATGTAAAAAAGGCTGCAAAATATCTTTATCAGGGAATTGATAATTCCGATACGCTCATATTTGACCCGAAAATCCGCTCGGAAATCGTAAAAGAACTTCAGCGCAAGCACGAGCTTGTTTTTCTTTCCTGGACTTTGGGCGGTGGCTCTATGTCAATTGGAAAACAGGGACTTTTGCAAATTACATTGTACAATAAAGACGATGAATTTCAGGAAGTAAAAGAAAACATCGAAAGCAAAATGTCCGCTAACCTTAACAAAAAATCGCTGATTGACTTTTACCGCCAGATGCCGGATGGTCAGGAAGGAACGGACTTGGGACTTTACTATTTGTCTTATCTGGAAGATGCCTGTAAAAAAGTCAATATTAAATTTGAATCAATTGTAAATCAGTCTTCATCCAGCGATCTTACCGTTATAAACTTGAAATTCAATTTTTAAGTTATGCGGAAAACTTCTCTGTTTGTTTTTATTTTTTCAGTTCTCTTTTTTTCGTGCTCACAAGACAGCGCGCAAATTGCTTCTGCGGAATCTTCTGTGATTTTTGATTATAGTCAAAATCCGCCTGATATGCGCCTTTCTGTTTTTGTAAATTCTGAAAGCGATGTTAGGCTTGCCTCGAAAATTAAAATCGTGAATAAAAATTCCGGGCTTGAATGGAACTGCAATGAGCTTGTAAAGTTTGAAGATAAAAACAAAAATTCATGGACAGGCTGCGCGAATATAGTCGCCGCTTTTGGAATGAAAATTCCTGCTGGAGAATATGTCTTGACTTATTTTGACATGGCTGGCGATGAAGATGAAATTTTATTTTCCATCGATTATCCTGAAAATGTTTTGACATTAAAGAGTGAAGATTTTCCAGACGGATTTGATTATTCAGAAAAAAAATCCGCCATTTATACAAAAGATGGAGTTTTGCTTTATTATGGAGAAGAAAAAAAAGAATGGGAAAATAGAAATACCGTTCTTGTTGACTATAAAGATGCGGGATTCATTAGAACCTGCTATACTTTAAAAAATGACTCTGTAATTTGCCTTATGCCTCCAGAAAACTTGGAGCAGCAATAAAATATAAAACAGCGAGGAAACTGATGCCTAGTAACGACGCCGATGGGAATATTCCCACTGACAATTTAGAAGACCACAGTATTTTTAGACGCCCGGTGCGCACTTATGTGATCCGTGCTGGACGCATGACCGAAAATGAGAAGCGCAGCTATGAAGAACTTCATCATGTTTGGTGCATTCCTTTTGAGCATAGAACGCTTAATTTTACAGATATTTTTAACAACACAAATCCTGTTACAATGGAAATTGGATTTGGAATGGGACACGCTACTGCTCAGATTGCGCAGGACAATCCGAACATGAATTATATAGGAAGCGAAGTCCATGTTCCTGGAGTTGGTCGTCTTCTTGGTGAAATAAAAAAAAGGCAGCTGAAAAATCTTTATTTGATTGAATATGATGCGCTTGAAATCCTTGAAACTATGATTCCTGACAATTCTCTTGCAGGCTTTCATATTTTCTTTCCTGACCCTTGGCCGAAGAAAAAACACCACAAACGCCGTTTGCTTCAGCGTCCGCGCACAGATCTGCTTGTTTCAAAATTGTCTCCCGGCGGATATATTTATTTTGCAACTGACTGGGAAGAATATGCTTTAAGCGCACTTGAAGAACTTTCCTGCACAGAAGGTATTCATAATAAATATGAAAAATTCGCGCCTCATCAGGAATGGCGGCCAAGGACAAAATTTGAGCAGAAAGGGCTTGATGCCGGGCGTGAAATTTTCGAGCTTGTTTTTGTAAAAGATGAGGAATAGCCCGATGGAGCTTTTTGATGTTGAGGAATGCAAAAAGGCAAACGACGAAGCCTTAAAAAAATCCTCTGTAAAAAGAATTTCTGAGCTTGAAAAACTTATAGAAAAATACCAGGCTTCGTATTATAACGGCGAGGCTGAAATCTCTGATGCGGAATTTGACAAGCTTTGGGACGAATTAAAATCGCTAGACAGCGCAAATCCTATTCTCCATAAAGTTGGCGCAGATTCCGGGAATTTTCAAAAATCTCCTCATGTAATGCCGATGGGCAGCCAGGAAAAAGCCGCGACTCCAGAAGAATTTCTTGACTGGGCGAAAAAGCACGACTATTCAGAATATCTTGTTGAATATAAGCTTGACGGAGCCTCCCTTGAACTTCAGTATTCCGATGGAATTTTCTTGCGTGCCGTTACAAGAGGAGACGGAACTGTAGGGGACGTCATTACAGCAAATGCAAAAAAAATGCAGGGCGTTGTTCAGGAATTAAAGGAAAAGTTTACAGGCGGAATCCGAGGCGAAGTCATAATGACTCATCAGGTTCACGAGAAATTTTTTTCTGACAAAGCTAACTGCCGCAATGCCGCTAACGGACTTATGAAACGAAAAGACGGTGAGGGCAGCGAGAATCTTACATTGATAACTTACGATGTCTGGGCTTCCGAAGGTAAACAGCCGTTCAATGATGAAGAAGGCAAACTTGATTTTTTGCAAAGAAACGGATTTAATGTTGTTCCACTTAAAATTTGCAAAAGCACGCAGGAAGTTATAGATTACCGTTCTTCTGTCATGGAGCTTAGAAAAAATCTTGACTATGACATTGACGGACTTGTTGTAAAAGAGCGTGCTGTGGATCACGAAGATGCTTTGCGCGACAGGCCTGACCGCCAGATTGCCTTTAAATTCAGCCTTGAAGAAGCTGTTTCCATTGTAAGAAATATTGAATGGAATGAAACCGGCGCAACTTATACTCCAGTCGCAGTTTTTGATCCTGTTGACTTGAACGGAACGACTGTAAAAAGAGCGAGTCTTGTAAATCCGAACCTTATACGCGCATTAAATGTAAAAATCGGAAGCCACGTTGTTGTTGTAAAGCGCGGTGAAATAATTCCAAAAATCGTGAGTGTGCTTCCAGAGCAAGAAAATCTTCCGTCTGTAAAGATTCCTGAAAAATGCGCTTGCTGCGGAACTTCTCTTATTGACGAAGGAACAAGGCTTTTTTGTCCGAATAAAAACTGTGAAAAGCGAATTCTCCATCAGCTTTTAAAGTGGATAAATGTGATTGACATCCGCGACTTGGGAGAAACTTTAATCACCAGTCTTTTTGAAACAAAAAAAGTCCGGTCAATTTCAGATTTGTATTCTTTGACTGCCAGTGATTTAGTTCCGTACTTTTTGAATTCGGAAAGCATGGAAAAAGAAAAAAAATCGCTTGGCGCGGAAAAGGTTTTTGCTTCGATCCAGTCAAGAAGAAAAATTCCACTTGCAAAATTTATTGCCGGCTTTGACATTGAAGGAATAGGTGAAACTGTTGTTGAAACTTTGATTGCAGGCGGCTTCAATACTTTGCAGAAAATTTTCGATGCGAAAGAAGAAGAAATTGCAGGCGTCTATCGTTTTGCGGAAACTTTGGCGCATACTCTTGTTGAAGGAATTCAAGAAAACCGTGAAGAAATGCAAAGCCTTGTCTCAAGCGGAACAATTTCTGTTATTGAAGGAGCCGCACGGGGAAAACTTGCAGGCAAGTCGTTTTGTTTTACAGGCGAGCTTGTTTCCATGAAGCGGCAGGATGCTCAGAATCTTGTAAAACAGAATGGCGGAGCTGTGAAGTCTTCTGTTGTAAAAGGCTTGAGTTTTCTTGTTACAAACGACACTTCTTCCGGCTCTTCAAAAAACAAAAAAGCAATGGAGCTTGGAATCCCTGTCATAGATGAAAAAGAATTCCTTGCTCTAATTAAAGATTAGTTTTTTCCAGAGAATGCAAAGTCCCCGGTAAAAAAGTCAGGATTAACAGCTTCCATGTTCAGCCGCATTTCCCAGTGAAGATGCGGACCTGTCGCAAGCCCGGTTGAACCGCTAAATCCTATTACTTGCCCGGCTTTTACAGTGTCGCCTTCTTTTACTTTTAGCTGGCTCATGTGGTAGTAAAGGCTATAAAGTCCAGGCAAATGTTCTATAACAACACTCCAGCCTGTTGTAACGCGGGTTTCTGCAAGAACAACCTTTCCTTCCGCGCAAGCAGAAACTTCCGAGCCCTCAGGAATTCCAAAGTCAATTCCGTAGTGCAGTCCTGTCGTTGATTTTCCATTTGTGTATTTGTATTCCCTGCGGTCTGCAAAAAAAGATGTCCGTCTTGTTGCGTTTGTAGGAAGCAAAAACGGTGTTGTCTGGTAAACTGCGGAAGGATTGGCGGTTTCAAGAATTCCATTGAGCTTTTTTATCTGCTCCATTCTTTTTAAGCTTGAGTCTGCTTTTATATTTGAATTCGACTCGTCAAGATCAATCACTTCTGAAACAAATTCTTTTTTCTCCAGAGTAAAAGGCAGCTCGAATTCCATTTTTTTTGCGCCGTCAGTGCTGTAGATAATTTTCAAAAAGCATTTTGTGTCTTCCGTCCACCAAGTTGAAAGCGGAATGCCTGCAAGAAATGTCCTGCTGCTTTTTGTGCTTTTTGAAACTGTGAAAAAAGTGCTTTCCCTGCTTAGTTTGCCTTCCGCAAAAAACTGCAAGAAAGCATTTGCATTTGAAAACTCAAGCTTTGAAGATTTTCCTTTTTTTGTCGACTGAGAAAAGGTCATTTTTACAAAAACCGCATCGCCAGGAAAAGCCTTGTCGTTGTATTCCGCGGAAATGCAATAATCATCTCCTGTAAAAAAAGCTTCCCTTGCAAAAATAAAAGCCGACATAAAAATCAACGCTGAAGCTAAAATCTTTTTTTTCATTTTTTACTCCCAAAATATTTTTAATTTTTTTACTGAACTGATTTTTCTATTCCTAAAAGCATAAGCTGAAGCGTTTCTGCTCCGTTAAAAACATTCCTCTCGATGTTGAAAATTATATCAATTTTGTCTCCCACATCAAAGTCCCTGTGAAGCCGTTCTCCTTCGTTCCAGAAGATGCAGGGCCATTTGTTTTTTCCGCAGTCAACAGTGATTTTCAGATGCTGCTTTTCTGCCTTGCCCATTACAAGTCCGGAAACTATAGGCAGATTTTTTGCTAAGAAAACAAGCTTGGGATTTTCGTTTCCAGTCGGCTCGAATCTATCTATTATTTTTTTCAAATCCGGTGTCATGTAGGACGGCGGAAGCTCTGCGTCAATTTGAATCTCGTCATTTTTGTCAGAAAGATTTATTGTGCCTGAAAGCTCTTTTGTACGCCTTTTAAATTCCTCGAACTTTTCCTTTTCAAAGCTGAATCCTGCGGCAAAGTTGTGTCCGCCGTAGCTTACAAACAAATCTTTCAGCTGGTCAAGAAAAGCAGTTACGTCATATCCGCGGCAGCTTCTCATTGAGCCTACAACAAGGTTTCCCACGTAAGTCATCGCAATTGCAGGAACTCCAAGAGAAGAAACCAAGCGGCCTGCAAGAATTCCTGAAACACCTTTGTTTATTTTTTCATCAATTACAAAGCTTAGTTTTCCGCTGAAGTCATTCACGGAATTTCTTGCCTGTGTTCCGGCAATTGCTTCTGCTTCCTGAGTAAAGGCTTTTCTTTTTGTGTTAAGCTCGATTATTTTTTTTGCAAGCTGCTCACGGTATGAATCGTCTTTTGCTGTAAAAAGCTCAATGGCAATTCCTGCCTGGCCAAGCCTGCCTGCGGCATTTAAATTTGGAATCAGCGTCCAGCAAATGTCAGTTGAAGTAATGCGCTTTCCAAGAAGACCAAGGTTTGACATAAGCTCCTTTAGTCCCGGACGGACATTGTTTTCATTTATTGAATTTATTCCGCTGCGCACAAAAAGCCTGTTTTCATTTCTCATCGGCATTATGTCCGCCAAAGCCGCCAAAGCCACAAGCTGCAAGTCGTGCTTTTCTTTTTCTGAATCAGATGGAAAGTTTTTCTTTAAATCCTGCTGGACATAAGTTACAAATATATTGTAGAATCCGCCGATTTCTGTAGGAGCGTGGTCGCCGTACTTTGCGATTTTTGACATTTCCTTTACTCTGGAAAGCGGAAGATTTTTTAGTGAAGGGTAAAGTTTTGCGGCTTCTGTTCTTATGTCCGCAATGTTAAACTGCGCGCTGTTTCCGAATGTTAGGTTTAATAAGCGTTCAACGTTGGCTTTGTCCCAGCAAAGAATTATCTGACCTGACAAGTACTGTGGAATCTTCGTGTCGTAAATTGATTTTTCGCCCGGCAAAATATGCTCAACAAGCCTTGAAACTGGAACTAGATTTCTAAGCTTTATGCATTCAATTGCAATCTGCCCGTTCTCTTCTTCATGCGCATTGAGCAAAGCCGCGTCTGCCTTGTACCATTTGCTCTTGCTGAATCTTAACGCCGAAACAACTTTGTACACGACCGCGCAGCCTGAAATCTCTTCAAACGGATAGCCTGAGTCTGAAAGCTTCGCATTTAAAATAATCGCAGGAGAGGGAATGTTTTCTTTTGGATTGTGATGATCCAATACAATTACATCGATTCCAAGAGCCGCCGCGTGCTCAATTTCCGCATTGTTTGAAATTCCGCAGTCAACCGTGATAATAAGCGAGCCGTTCTGCTTTGCAAAATCATCTACAGCCTGAATCGAAAGTCCGTAGGCGTCATCTCCTTCAGGAACCCTGTACTGAACATCGATTCCCAATGAGCAAAGCTCGTCGTAAAGAACAGTTGTCGCCGTTACTCCGTCAACATCCTTGTCGCCGAAAATCAAAACCTTTTCATGCTCTTCCTTCGGACTGTCTTTTTCTGGAACTGCGGCAAGAATTCTATCAACTGCATCTTCCATTGAGTTGAACAGAAATGGATTATGCTGAAACCTTAAGTCATCTTCCATAAAATAAAGAATGTCTTTTCCGCTGGTGATTCCGCGCCGTGCGAAAATACTTGCTGTAAGGCTGTCCAGTGAAAACTTGTTTTTTAGCTTTTCAACTTCTTCCTTTGAAATTGCTTTTTTTACCCACTTTGATGATGACACTATTTTATTTCCTTTAAAACCAATTTCTTTTCTTCTGGCTTTTCTTCGCAAAAATCCAAGGCCGCCTCAAGCTGCTGTTTTCCGCTTTCAAGAGCGTCCGGGCTTTTTCCGTAGACTTCAAGAAGCTTTTCACCTTTCTTTACAAAGTCGCCCTGCCGCCTGCAAAAGATTATTCCAGAGTCCGCGTCCACTTTGTCTGACGACTTGTTTCTGCCCACGCCAAGATTTATGCAGGCGATTCCTGTCTTGTACGCGTCAACTGTTAAAAATCCGTCTTGCTTTGCGAAGAGTTCCGACTTGAACTTGGAGCGGCGTTTTCCCTGTTCGCCTAGAAGCTTGTCTGGATTTCCGCCCTGAGCCTTTACGTTTTCAAGGAATTTGCTTAATGCCTTTCCGCTTTTTACAGCTTCCTTGCACTTGGCTATTCCGTCTTCTGTGTCTTTTGCCTTTCCGCCGAAGACAGCCATTCTTGAGGCAAGCGCGTAAGTAAGCTCCATTACGTCGGCAGGGCCTTTTCCTTGCAGGCACTCAAGAGTTTCTTCTATTTCAAGATAGTTTCCCACTTTGAATCCAAGGGGAGAGTCCATTCTGGTTAGAAGCGCGCATGAGCTTTTTCCCATTGCCTGGGCTGTCTTTACAAGGAATGACGCAAGCTGCCCTGCATCCGACTCGCTTTTCATAAACGCGCCTTTTCCGCATTTTACATCAAAAACAAGGGCATCGCTTCCTTCCGCGACTTTTTTTGAAAGAATGCTTGCCGTAATAAGCGGAACACTTTCAACAGTTCCTGTAACATCCCGAAGAGCGTACATTTTCTTGTCAGCCGGAACAATCTTTTCTGTCTGTCCCATCATGGCAAAGCCTGTTTTTTCAATAATCGAAGCGAACTGCTCCTCGTTAAGATTTACGTTGTAGCCTTCTATTGACTCAAGCTTGTCCAAAGTTCCGCCTGTGTGCCCAAGGCCTCTGCCGCTCATCATGGGGATTTTTACGCCAAGAGACGCCACTATAGGAGCAAGCGGTAGGCTGATTTTGTCTCCCACGCCGCCAGTGGAATGCTTGTCCACAAAAGGCCCTTTAAGCCCCTTGAGTTTTTCAAGGTCGATTGTGTCGCCGGACCTGAGCATGCAGCCTGTTAAAATTCCTGTCTCCCCGAATGTCATTCCGCTGAAATAAACGGCCATAAGAAAAGCCGACATCTGGTAATCAGGAATTGAACCGTCAACATAGCCGTTTACAAGAAATTCTATTTCCTCTTGCGAAAGCTCCTGTCCTTTTTGGTTTCCAGTTCCACGCTTTTTAATGATTATGTCCGCCGCACGCATTTTGACCTCCGCTGTTAAGTGTTGTTTGCAGATATTATTATATCCAAAAAAGAAAAAAAAGTCATTTGCCCTGCCTCTGCACAACTACTTGGGCGTCTATGAAATTAAGTTAAGATGAAAGTAAAATTAAGTTAAAAACAAAATGAAATCAAGTTAAAATTAAAACGAAATTAACTTAAAATCTAAATAAAATCAAGTTAAAATCAAAATGAAATTAAGTTGATTTTATGATTGTTTTAACTTGATTTCTGAGTGTTTTTAACTTAATATTATATTGTAATAAAATTAATTTCACGGTTTCACAAGCAGTGGAGAATGTCATTGCAGGCAGTATGTAAGAGAGTGGAGGCACTATGATCAGCGTAAAGACAGTAGCTAACAACACAGGACACGGCAAGACCGGGTTCTGCTTTCTAAGCACATCGGACACAGACGCAGGAATTGAGGAAATCATAAAGGAAATGGTCAGGTATAATTCCACTCTTACCGAGGCGGACACCCGCGCGGCTCTTTCTGTTCTGGATGCGGTTGTGGAGCGGCTTCTTCAGGAAGGGTGCAAGGTGCGGCTTCCCTGGGTGGACTTGCAGCTTGCGGCTCACGGAACTGCCGAATCCATTTCAGAGAAGTTTTATAATAAGAGGGGCGACAACAGGTTTGTCCTCAAGGCTTTGGTCAACAAGAAATTCGAGGCTAAGGCGGTGGAAAAAGTGTTCTACAAGACAAAGTCGTCCGTGGCGGAAATGGATCCTTCGATTTTCCAGGTCTTTTCAATCACTAAGGATGCTTCTTATTCTGGTGAGCGTGTTGTAAAGCCTGGAATGTGCTTTAGAATCTACGGAAAGAACCTTGGCTTTGACTTTGAGGATGAAAAGCAGGGCGTGTTCCTTGCATTGAAAGGCGACAGGAAAAAAGCCGTCAGAATCACAAGCTTTATAAGGCGCACTCAAAGGACAATCGACGCAATCCTGCCGCAGGATATGGAAAAAGGTGTCTATACGGTTTCGTTTGTAAAGAAAAACGGCGAAGGCTCATATCCAGTTGCAAACACAACTGATGAAATAGAAGTGATTGAGTAACTAGGCTGAATGACTTGTTGCCTTGTCATTGCCGCGTTTGACATGGCAATCTATGTACATGGATTCCTGAATTCGCACTGGGAATGACAGTTTGCGCTACAGTATTCCGATTCCGCTTTTTAAGGTTTCAAGCTGCATTCCGCAGGCTTTTTCTATCATGCTGTACAAAAGCCGCTTCATGTTGTATACGGATTCCGAGGGAACAAGCAGTTTTCTTACTTGTCCGGGCGGAAGCTCGTTTATTGCGGTAAGGTAGGTGAGCGAGTCAAGGTCGATTCTAAAGTTTCCTTGTGTTCTGTTTTCCGGGGCGAAAGAAATGCAGTCGGCGCAGACAAATCCGTTTTGCCTTTCTATATAAGAGGCGTTATGCTCATGGCTTAAAAGTGAAGAGCCGCAGCCGCAGCAGGTTCTAGGTTCAGGCTGAAGTCCCAAAAGTCCAAGGTATCTCCAGACAAAGCGCAGAATTCCAAGCCGGGCTTCGTTTTCATCCACGCTGTCTATTCCATCAAGAAAGGCGCACAGAAGGACAAAGGCTTTTTCCGTTTCTCCGGCGCACTTTGTCTTTAGCACAAGCTCGCAGGCAAATGATGCCGCCCAGGATTTTAAAAGGCTTGTCCTGAACGAAAGGTGGCAGTTTTGCGCGTCAAAGTCGGTTATTTTTATTGAATTGCGGGATTCGTCGCTGTATATATAGAGAATTCCTGAATAAAACGGCTGGACAAGGGATTTTAGGCGGCTTTTAGGTCCTCCGTAGAGCATTGCGTTGAAAATTCCGTTTTCCGCAGAAATTACTTTTGCAAGCTTGTTGTTTTCCCCGGATTCTTTTAGTGAAAGGATTACAGATTTCATTCTCTTGTTCCGTTCTGCCATGCGCCTATAATATCAGCGCGGAAAATGCTTGGCAAGACTTGTGAAAATGCGACGGATTTTCTGCAAAATCAGGGCAAACGCATTATAGCCTACTTCAACTTCTACAACACGGCGAGGTTTTATCAGTCGCTGGATTACAATGTACCTGATGAAATACATGATCCAGAGCATTATTTTGGTAAACAGGTTTTTGCAACTAAAATCATAAAAAAAAGCAGGATAGCATTGACTGTTCAAATTTTCAACCTTTATTTTATGAGTTAAGTCTGTATTTATAATATTCTCAGGCTAAATTATGCCACATCCCGAGCATTCAAATTAATACTACGAACAACATCAAAAATCCTGTTCTGAGCTTCTTTTCCAAAAAGCATAAAGAACTTCGGACGGTCGAATGGAGCTCGGCCTTTCATGAGCGCATCCATGTTGATTTCGCCCTGTTCAACGATAATATTTATCAGACGTTGAACAAATTCAATCTGCATGCTGTTCATATTTGTGTTGTTGATGAATTCTGCAAAATAATCATTGATAGAATCCTTATCCATCTTTGTAGCCCAGCGGATGAAAACTCCTAGAGATTTTCCCTCAGAGAGTTGATCGAACATCTTTTCATTTCCAAGTTCTTCCTTAAAGATATGGTTTAGATTGTCAAAATCATTTTTTGTAAGAGGCTGATTTGTTCGAAGCTTATTAATTGCTTCATCCTTCATATGCTCAGAAAGATAAGCATCCACTTTCTTTTTATATTCTTCAAAGTTGTCTGCTGGTGTTGGATTTTGTGCTCTTGCAGGTATATCTACATTTGTTACATTATCATCATAATCAACAAAAATAGGATCATGTCCGCTGTCTACAGAAAATTGTGCCAGGTCGCGGATCTCTTTGCGGATTTCTTCATAATCAAGAATATTTAATTCATCGTAATATGAACTGACGGCAAGATGTTGCAATCTTGGTAAATGGTCTTGAACAACTTTTATAGATGTTTTAGTCAGAAGTTTTTCTGCAACAGCCTTAATCTTTGAGCGGTAAAGATTTATAGGCTGTTCTGACAATTGTGCCTCCATTATTCCGTAACAGAAATTATCAAATCCTTTTGCATACTGGTCTAGTTCTCCGTTGAAAACAAGTGGAGCAATGTACTTTGTAAGATTCATTACATCTTCATCGGTAAGACATTCAAAGCTTTTTTCATTTTGAAACTTCAAAACATGTTTTAGTACAAGATGCACTGGCGTAAGCTTTGTGTTTAAAGCAGAAACTTGTGCATGAACTTCGCTTACAAGCTGGTCACGGTAATCCAGGAATTTCTGATCTGCCCATGCCGAATCTTGCAACAGTTTTATTACAGAACACTTGTGAGCAAAAATTCTTTCGCTTACAGATTTTCCAGAAGCACCTTCGATGCCGTTTTTTTCCTCACGGAAGAATTCAAAGTTTCTAAGGTAATCAAAAATATAGAAATATTTCTTACCAACATAAGAACCAGTTTCATCAGTGCAGACGAGATTTGGAGCAAGGCGGGTTCCACGGCCAATCATCTGCCAGAACTTAATTTTACTTCGAATCTTTTTATAGAAAACAAGATTTACAACTTCTGGAATATCAACGCCGGTATCAAGCATATCAACACTAACTGCAATCTGGAGCTGTGAATCAGTCTTTTTGAATTCCTTGATTGTTGATTTTACTTTTGCATCATCACAGACAACTCTCTGACACATTTTGCCTTTGTACTGTGGCCAGTATTTATTAAAAGTATCTACAATGTGCTGGGCATGATTTTTGTTGTAGGCAAAGATGATTGTTTTTCCGAGTTTGTCTCCGCCTGTTTTGATTCCTTTTGTCATTAAGTCTTCAAGAACCTGGCGAGTTGTATCTTCATTGAATACATATTCGTTAATTGCCTTTGGAGGAATCTCCTCAAAAGGTTCTTCGCTTTCTTCTTCCTGTCGGCGGACCTTCTCCAAATCTTCTTCGCTAAGATTATCTTTATTGATTCCTTCATCAAGGAATGTAGACGTTTTTTCGATTGTATGATACGGAACCAGATAATTAGCCGCAACAGCTGTTTCATATTCATAAACATCAGTTGGAACGTCATCCTGAAGTTCAAAGAATTCAAAAGTTGATTTATCAACATCGCGGCGAGGTGTAGCTGTGAGTCCTACAAGATATGCATCGAAATATTCAAAGATAGCCCGGTATTTCTTAAATATGGAACGATGTGCTTCATCAATTATAATCAAATCAAAATGAGCCGGAGTAAAAGTACGGTTGCCGTCTTTATTTTTCTCTGTATCAATAGCATTTAAGATAGTTGGATATGTACTGAATACGATTCGTGCACCCTTGTTTTCAGCTTTGTCTTTTGCATCCAGAAGATTACACACAGTAACATCCGGGCAATTTTCACGGAAAGCGTCATATGCCTGTTCAACAAGCTGAATTCGATCTGCAAGGAACAGCACATTTGAAACATAATGAGCTCGACTCAATACATCTACAATACTGATTGCAGTTCTAGTCTTTCCGGTTCCAGTTGCCATAACAAGCAGAAACTTACGGATTTTCTTTTCCATCTCAGCACAGATTGAGCGGATAGCCTTCATCTGATATGGACGGCCAGAAATTTCTGTATTGATTTTTACACTGTTCAAATCACAAAGAAGATTACGGCGATCCATAAGTTTCTGTAAATCAGCCATTGCAAAGATTGTGCTTACAGAACGAGGTGCATACTGACTGTCATCCCAAAAGAAGGTTTCAAAGCCATTAGTATAGAAGATAAATGGACGTCGATTAAACTTTCGTTCAAGACAATCTGCATATAAGACAGCCTGCTGTTTACCTACATTCGGATCTTTTGTAGTTTTCTTTGCTTCAACAACAGCAAGTGGAGCCCCATCTTTTCCAAACAAAACATAGTCTATATAACCTGTTTTTCCAGGTATACCTTCCATATCATCAACTTTATATTCTTCGACAACCTGAACCTGATCAATTCTCCAGCCAAGAGTTTTAAGATCTTCGTCAATAAACATCTTTCTTGTCTGGAATTCACTTAAATCTTCAACTTTTAGATCTGGTTTATTAGAAGGATGGGTTTTATTATTTTGAATTGAGGCAAGTGCTTGGGCAAGCTGCTTTTTCAATTCTTCTATTGTATTATCTTTTGAATCGATTTCGTCTTTGTATTTCTGAAGCTCATCTTGAGAAGGCTTTTTTACTGCAACAACAACTTTGTTTTTGGGAATTGCATCTTCACTAAAAGTACGTTGTTTATAATCGGCTCCATAAGTGTAATCAAGCCAGTTCAAAAAATTAAAAAGGGCCTTAAGAGAAAGAAGAACATATTTCTTTTCTACAGAAAGAGTATCATGTACGCCGCTATTACCAACTTTAATTACCAGTTGAATATCATGGCGAATATTAGAGGGAACAGCATTTACAAAACTTGATTCATGAACAAGAACTTGAATAGAATCGTCATAAGGTTTATGTAGGTCAGGATCAACTGAATACATCCATTTTACAGCCTGCTCCAGCGATTTTCTTGCTGCAAAAGCTGAAAACACAGTATTTTTGTTATATTGAAGTTCTGCCTGAATAGCCATCTGGCTAAAGGCGGAATAGTTCGTATCATAAGTTAAGAAATCAAAGTTCGCCATAAACTGTTTCCCTTTTTTTAAGATAACATCCCTTTATTATACAACCTTTTTAGGCTATTTGCTATTTCAAATTTTGATTTGTCGATTTGCTGGACAAAAGTGGCGAAGTCATTTTGGAGTTCAAGTGGAGGAACAGGAATTTGAAGTTTCTTCAAATCTGATATTGAAACATATTTTACGGTAGCTCCATTTGTTTCATTATCAATTTTTGTTTTCAATATACTCTTAAATAGCCAGTCAATGAAAACAGATAAAACCTTATTATGATTTTTAAAAGCTAACCAGGTAATCATACCATCTTGAAAATAGAATTCGTCTTCAGGTTTGATTATATAGCAAAGTCCCAGCGTTCCTCTTGATGTAATTAATATATCATTTACGGAAGGAACAAGTCCCTGTGTCTGAAACTCTTTGAATTTGCTATTTGGAATGAAAAGATCATTTATTGGATTTCCATTAATTCTGGAAACTAAATCTGATATTCGTAAAAAAGGTACTCCAGTTGTACTTTGCTCTTCTGCATAAATCCGTTTGCTTGAAGTTACTGTGCAAACATCTTCTATTTTTTCAATATTCCATTTACCGTTTTCAGTAGGATTATCACCAAACATCTCGATAAATCGGGATTTATCTTTCTGATTATTTTTAATATAATGAAAACAAAATTGACCTTATTTGGGGTTTTCAGCAGACTCTGTGACTATCATTCTAGCAACCCTTACATTCCTTTTTCATACGGTATATGATAAGGAGCTTTGGATGAATTTAGTTGATTTTATTATGGTGATATGGGGACTGTGTTTTTTTATGGAATGCTCGGGTTGCTAGAAAAAATCTGAGGCTTCTGGAACCCGAAACAAATAATGCGTATTCACAGTTGGAGAGTTCAACTCTCTCCCATTCCATCTTTTTTAGCTAAGATACTTTTTGTGTGAATTTTTTACATTTTGCTGGTCAACTATAGCGTATTCCATCGTTGTATCTATTTTTTGATGCCCCAAAAGCTTTTGGACCTGCTCAATCGGCATACCTTTATCTATAGCACGAGTTGCAAGAGTGCGTCTAAACTTATGCGGATGTACTTTATTAATTTCCAATCTGCGTCCTAATTTACGAAGCATTATTTCAACACCTGCAATTTCAAGTCTGTTATGAGGTTCAAGCAAACTTACAAATAAAGCCTCATTTTCATCTTTTCTGGAATTCAAATAATTCTGTAAATGCAGCTTAGTTCTGGCATCAAAATATACGATTCTTTCTTTGGAACCTTTACCAAGAACAACACATTCACGGTTTGCAAAATCAACATCAGCTCTGTTAAGTTTTACAAGCTCGCCAACACGCATGCCTGTAGATGAAAGAATATCAATGATTGCTAAATCCCGAATACATTTGCAGTTGTCGCGCAAACGTTCCAAAGCTTCGTCAGAATAAGTCTCTTTAACCTGCTTTGTAGTTTTTATTTTATGGATTCTACGGACAGGACTTTTCAAAATGTAATCTTCATCTTCAAGCCATGTAAAAAAACTGGAAAGAATACGCCGAATATTATCAATTGTCTGTTTTGACGCATTGTTTCTCTTCTGATATTCGCTTAAGTATACACGCAAATCCTCAGTTTCAACCTGATTAAACGATTTTTGAAGATTTTTAATCAGATTATCAAGTGTTGAACCATAATAACTGATTGAACGAAGTGAACAACCTTCAATCTGCTTAGCCGAAAGAAATTCTTCTTTCAAAGTTACGTTGTCTTTACCGTGATTCAGTGCTTGAGAATCCAAAGCAACGATATCCAAGTTAAAAAAGCAATGCTCAAGGACATCACACAGTTTCTGTCTTTGAGCATTGTTCAGTACACCAGACATTTCCATCTGGATTTGATTAATTAATGTCTTTTTCATATAAGCTCCTTAATTCAGAGCCTATAATGAATGTTTATTTTAACGGAGAAATTTTCTCAAAATGTTCGCCGCTAACTGCAAGATTCCAAGCGGCATAGGCTTCTTCCTCATGTAGCGCAAGCCAACCTGTTACCATCTTTAATTGTCTTGCAGGTAATTTTCCAGCTAATAATTCTCCATCTATGCCAATAGCAGCTTTATATTCGCCATAATAGACATGAACATGAGGCTTATTGTGCTCTTTGTTATCTCGAAAGAGCATGTAAATTGTCATTCCTTCAAAACGGCTTAACTCTGGCATCTAAAACTCCTGCGCATAAACTTCTTTCGTGTATTTATAACTTTCTGAATATAATGTTTCTGGTGCAATATCAATTTCACCATCTAACCAAGATACAAAACCATGCGTTACTTTTGCTGTACGGCGGTTTTCTTCGGATGCAAGAGGCGCAAAGGCTGAACCTTTATCAAGCAGACTTGTAACATCAAAAAGCCGAGTTTCTCCAGTTGAAAAATCTACCAGCATCATTCCGTCATCAAGAATCTTTATAGAGGCAACTTCAATTTCTGGAACTAATTCTCCTGCATAACAAATGCCGTCTTTTATATACATTACAACCTCCTGTTAGTTTATTATACTACGAGAGATAGAATAATTCATCCAAAATATTCGTAGCAGCAAACTGCTTACCGAATTTTGCTACGCAAAATATCGCTGCATAAGCGATTTATACAAAGTCTCCGTTTTTTCCAGAGATTTCTGCACGGCAAATTTTGATTTGTCGATTTGCTGGACAAAAGTGGCGAAGTCATTTTGGAGTTCAAGTGGAGGAACAGGAATTTGAAGTTTCTTCAAATCTGATATTGAAACATATTTTACGGTAGCTCCATTTGTTTCATTATCAATTTTTGTTTTCAATATACTCTTAAATAGCCAGTCAATGAAAACAGATAAAACCTTATTATGATTTTTAAAAGCTAACCAGGTAATCATACCATCTTGAAAATAGAATTCGTCTTCAGGTTTGATTATATAGCAAAGTCCCAGCGTTCCTCTTGATGTAATTAATATATCATTTACGGAAGGAACAAGTCCCTGTGTCTGAAACTCTTTGAATTTGCTATTTGGAATGAAAAGATCATTTATTGGATTTCCATTAATTCTGGAAACTAAATCTGATATTCGTAAAAAAGGTACTCCAGTTGTACTTTGCTCTTCTGCATAAATCCGTTTGCTTGAAGTTACTGTGCAAACATCTTCTATTTTTTCAATATTCCATTTACCGTTTTCAGTAGGATTATCACCAAACATCTCGATAAATCGGGATTTGATTAGCGTGTCATATTTTTCAAGTGCTTTTTTTTGATTGTTAATTATTTTAACGCATTTATCTAATTGTTTTGCTATTTTATTCTGAATACTTTCAGAAGGTAATGGTATTTTTAAATTATCTAAATCCGCTGCTTTTATATTGTTAATATTTGCACCTTCAGACAATCTTGATATTTCAGTACGGTAAGATGGTGAAAAGAAATAATGTTTTATATATTCAGGATTTACAGTTTTTGGACGAAGTACTTTACAAAAGGCACCAAAAGTTAAGTCTTTATCTTCTGTTAAGCAGGCAGCTTTACCAACTAGATGTTTACTTCCACTAGAAGCACAAATTAAAATATCTCCTTTTTTCATATACTGATTTTCAGAGATTCTTTTTTTATCAACAAAAACTAATTCATCATAATTCAACTTGTCTTCAAAAATATTATTTGCCCTTAATAATATTGTTGTTTTCTCTGTTAATGAATCATAAACATCAGCTGGTTTATATGAAACTCCGTTTATTTGTTCACAAACATCCCCAAGCCTTACCATTTTATATTCTGCCATTTTACACTTCCCTCAAAAATCCATCATTTACTTTCTTCATCTTCCAAAAGAACAGAAGCTTTTGTATCTGTTGTTAGACCAATTCCGTCTCTTGCATTAAGCGGAGTAACGACTTTCTTTCCTGTTTTCTGTTCAAGTTCAATGCGTGCATTTTTTGCGATTGTTGCGCCATCTACTGCATTTTGAACATGGTCAGAAAAACTCTGCGGATTTGAGGATTCTGAAATTTCCTTTGTGGAAAGTTCAGCAAGCATATTCAAGACAAGCTCTTTGTTTGTCATGTTATCGCGGAGATTTTCTTTTTTGAGACCTTTGTATTCCTTATATTCTTTTGCAGTTTTGCCAGCCCATGTTTTATAGATGATATCGGTGAGAGTAGCAAATTGAACTCCCTCTTTTAAGCCGTGTTTTTTCCATTCGTCGGTAAGATCTTTGCGAATTTCAATTGATTTGAGACGCTGGTTAATCCAGTTTTCTGAATATCCCAATGCACGGTATTCTAGTAATGCACGCTGGATGCCCTGTTCAGGATCCTGAATTTCATCAAGACGTTCTTTTGCGACTTGTGCCATCCAGAGCTTAAATGGCTCGGCTTTAGGAGATGGAATAGACTGAATCAGACGGAAAAGCTGTTCTGTATTAAGGCAGTCTGTTTTGTACATTTTGCCGTCTGAAGAAGGCATTTTCAGTTGGTTACAATCTGTAACCAACTGACTTCCTTCTTTTTTAAGTCGGTTTTTTAGAACTTTCCAGTAGTTATTTGGATTTGCACTTTCCGTCAAAACCGCTACTACATCTACCACCGAAAAATACCATTCTTCGGCGTTTTTATCCCAGATTGTGCGGACTTTTTTATCTTCGAAAAGTTTTATTTGTGTATTTTCAGATTCCATCTTCTTATTCTCCCAGCATCTTTTCCAACTCTGCAAGATCCGCTGTGATTTCTTTCTGCAAATTTTTTATTTCGCCGATAAGCACTTTTGGAGCCGGGTATTCAACCTTTTCGTAAACGACTTCTTTGTATTTGTTGATGCTCAGGTCGTAGTTATTTGCAACAATTTCTGATTTTGGAACAAAGAAAGACTGTTCAGTGCGCTTGCGGTCTTTTTCGGCTTCAAGATTGTGGAAGCGTTTGATAATATCAGGGATGTCATTTGCATCTGTTGGCTGACGCTTGTCGTCGAGGGAATAGCCATCGGCTTTCATATCATAGAACCAGACATTATCTGTTCCGCCAGCTCCTGTTTTTGTGAATACGAGGATTCCTGTACTAACTCCGGCATAAGGCTTGAATACGCCGCTTGGCATACTGATAACTGCTGCAAGCTGATGGTTTTCTACAAGCTCTTTGCGAAGTGCTTTGTGGGCATTACTTGATCCGAACAAAACTCCATCCGGAACAATACAAGCACAGCGGCCGCCTTTTTTGAGCATTCGGATAAAGAGAGCAACGAACAAAAGTTCTGTCTTAGTTGTTGCACAGATATTTGTAAGGCTTTCTGCGATTGTAGATTTATTTACGCTTCCAGTGAACGGCGGATTTGCAAGAATAACATCAAACTGTCCTTCAATTTCATTGTTTTTGCTCACACTGTCCTGGTATGCAATGTGCGGTTCGTGGATTGAGTGAAGAAGCAGGTTCATTGCGGAGATTTTGAGCATTGTGCTTCCTGTGTCAAAACCAGTAAGAAGTCCTTTTGAATAATGCTCCCATTCCTTATCACCCATTTTTGTTCCGTAAGTGTCGCGGATAAATTCAGCGCTTGAAATAAGGAATCCTGCTGTACCACATGCCGGGTCACAAATTTTATCCATTGGTTGAGGTCTGATAAGTTGAACCATCATGTCGCGAATCTGCTTTGGTGTGCGGAACATTCCTACCTGTCCGCTGGAATTCATTTTGCTCAAGACATATTCGTAAATATCACCAAGCATGTCGCGGGTCTGAACTTCTGGATTTTCAAAAAGTTCATCAAGCTTTGTGATTACGGCTTTTAAGGTTTGTGGGCTTGGAATAGAGAAAGTGGCATCCTTCATGTAGCGGGCAAAAGCACTTTCTTCGTTTGCGTTGATTTTTTTGATGAATGGGAAAATCTCTTTGTTCATCAAAGTAAAGAGTTCGTTTTCTTCGAATGTCTTAAAAATGTGCCAGCGGTATTTCTGCTTATCTTCCGGGAAAATGTGTTCTTTTTTTTCTCCCGACATCTTTTCATACTGTTCTGTTTCGTTTTCAACTTCATCAAGAGAGTGGATGAACATAAGGTATGAAAACTGTTCGATGACAGTAAGATATTCGCTCATACCTGCACTGAAAAAGTCATCCCAGATTGAATCTATTTTGTTTTTTATTTCGCCAGTAATCATTTTTTAGAACTCCTAACTTTGTTAAAGTGTATTATAGCAAGATTTTCTATAATTTTATAGAGATTATAACAGGTGACAGTGACAAAGAAGGTCACTATTATAGATTTTTTCAAAACTAGTTACCTCTCCCATTCCCGCTCTCTTCGCAGCTGTATTTCCGCCTCGCGGCCCAGTTCAAACTCCCTGTACCATGGGCTTTTCTGCATCCATTCCTTTACGTCTTTACAACCGTGTTCTGCAATAACTCCTGCAATCTTACGAAGCAGCTCTGGTGTTGCACTTTCGAACATCTGGCTTATCTCAGCAGTTCCGAAAAAGTGCTTTTTACCGTTGGCTGTCTGTTTTGTGTATCCGTTCAACGTATGGTCATACTGCTTAATCTGATTGTCATATCCATCTTTGATTGCCTTGTTTGAGTTTGCAAAAGCAGCAACAAACAAATCGACTATCGGATCCAGCTGTTCATCCCGGTAGGTTCTCTGTGTATCCAGACATCTCTCCTTGGTCCATTCCCTAAAGTTCTGAATACTCGGCATGAGTTCTTCCCACTTGGAGATTTCTTCAAGGACATCGATGTTCTTTTCGGTTAGCGCAGAAAGGAGAGTGTAAACCCGATTACGCTGCAGGTCTTTTTCTTTCTGAAATTCTTCCAGAGTTTTTCCACTTTCTTCCCTAGGTTTAGGAGTGTCTTCAATTTCAAGACCCGGATACAAATGCTGCAGAACGCGCGGTTAAACCATTTGTAATGGCCAGAAAAAACTTTTTATTTTCTGGAAGTGGAATTGGTGCCAGAAGTACATGCCTCATGTTTACACTGATTGAAACCGCAAAAGCCAACAGTAAAAATCTGGAAGATTATCTTCGCTGCCTTTTTGAAAAGGCTCCTTACGCCCAAACCGCCGAAGACTGGAAAAAACTGCTTCCCTGGAACATTGAGATTACCCCTTTTAAAATGCGCGGTGAATGGGTAGAATAATTTAGGCTAGAATTGACGGATACGAATATTATAGCACAAATTTAGGTTTTAAAGGGGATTTTTCGATTTCGCAAATAAAAGATTAATCTAACCTATCAGAAGAATAAATCTGAGAATACTTACTATTTCTTTTCTGCTAATAATTCTTCAAATAACTTGTAAACATGGCTGATAGTTGCATTGTCATTTCCTGTAAATGCTTTCTTCTTATCCAATTCAGAGGCTTTTTTCATTGCAGTGCAAAAAAAAGGTTTTAGGGTAGTATAAAGACTTGCAGACGAAAGCCACTTTTGGTCTTTATCATAATCAGGAAGATGTTTTCGTAATTCCTTTATAACAACGTCTTGAGAAGAATAAAACTGTGCAGGCATAGCGAAATGAAGTAAAAACCATACTTCAAAAGCTGGCATAGAATCGGCAAAATGAATTCCTAGCTTCAATGCTTTTCCATATTGATTTTTAAGTTCTTCAGAGATACCATTTTCAACAATGGTATCTCTATCAAAAACACACCATATAGAGTCGTATACACCACTTTCAAACTCTGTAATTGCTGTTTTGAGAATAGTATTAAAATCACTATGTTTAGCAATTTTTGGAGTAACTGTAACTCCAGGTATATGCCCATTTGTTTTTACATCAGAGAAATATATTTTTTCAGTAGGACCTTCAACAACCAGTAGAAAGGTTTTATTTCCTTTTAATTTACCTGTTTTTCTTGGCACAGAATAACTCCCTCAATCGGTTCATATCCACATTTGGCAAAGCGCCAAATTTATCAGCTTGATACAACTTCTTTCTCGATGTTTCTTTTCTGATACCAGTGTAATCAGCAATAGAATTATATTTACTACCACCATTAGAATCTTTGTTACAAAACCAAATTTCATCATCTCTTAAGAATCCAGAATCCAGTAATTCTTGATTGTGACTTGTAAAAAGAATCTGAGAATCTGTAGAAGATTCAAGAAAAAGTTGAATAAACATTTCGAGTAATTCCTGATGTAAAGACGATTCAAGTTCATCAATAAGACAAAGAGAAGGTTCTTGTGTTATGTCAATTAAAGGAGCCGCAAGTTCCATAATTTTCTGTGTTCCAGCAGACTCCATCGCAAGTGGAAGTTCGATATCATTTCCGTAATGATGAATAAGACTTACATTTCTAATTACCGGAGTTTCTCGTCTTTTTGTAAACTCATTTCTTACTTCTTCTGGTATAGATTTTAAAAATTCTTCCGGTAATTCCTGCTTCTTAATTGTAATATCCGTAATATTTCCTACATCAGAAAAAGCAAGAAGTTGAGTTACTTTCTTTTTGAAATCTTCATCCTCTTCCATTCTCTTTGCTACATAGCCAGAGAGTGTATTATCGGAACTATCAATCATTCCTTTAAATCGTTCATTAAAGTGATCATAGATATGAAGGAAGATTGGATGTTTTGCCTGAGCACCTGCAGAAACTACTGAACAATTGTCTCTAGTTAGGTCAGCAATAACCTTTTTTGCGCCAGTTACGCAGGTTCCCCACTTAATTACATCTTTTCGTTCAAAAATCAGTTTTCTTTGACCTTTTGGAGAATAGTATAAAGATTCTTCTAAAACACGTTCTTTATTCAATTTTATGAAATATTCATAACGTATTTCATTTTCAGAATCAAAATCTTTCGCATAGAAAACAATGCTAAATTCTCCCGGTTCAGAAGCAGTTTTTGAATCAAACAAAAATGGGAAGAAGTGTATTTTTTCTGTTGGTTGTAAAAAATGAAATGATTTTATAAAAAAGTGAACATAAAAAGCGAACGCTTCTGCAATATTTGTTTTTCCAGAAGCATTTGCGCCATATATACAAGCCAATTTTAGGAATTTTTTACCACCGTACTCAATACAATGTAATTCATCATCTTCATGAACACTTTCTGCTGCTTCAAAACTAATTAGCTGTTCATCCTTTATTGATAACGTATTCTTTACTGTGAACTCTAAAATCATACAGCATCTCCTTTATAAAGGTCATTCTATTATAATAGAATATCGGCATAATAACCAATAATTGATAGTATTTTTGCAAAAAAAATGCAAATATTTAATGAATTCTCAATTTTTTTTATTACCGATTGAAAATAATTTTTGTATACTTATATTATTAGTACTTCGTTGAAGGAAAAAAATGCACAGGCGGCAACCTGTGCAAAAATCTAAATTAAGCAGACCCCTGAACAGGGTAGCCACCTAATAAAATCGTACTAGTAGGTTATCACAATCCGGAAAGAAGCTCAATTGGTCTCTGCGAGGAGGCAACATGGGGAAAAAGGCCCTTGTTGTAGGTATTGATGAATACCCTGATAATCCGTTATGCGGATGTGTTAATGATGCAAAAGAAGTAGCATCATTGTTGGAAAGAAATGCAGATGGAACAAAGAATTTTGATGTGCTTCCACTGCTGAATCTTAAGTCTAGAAAAAAACTTGAAACAGGAATTTCATCTCTTTTTGCAAATGATGATGATATTGCTCTTTTTTATTTTTCTGGACATGGTTCAAGAAAAGGCGAAGTAGAATATATTTGTGTCCCAAACGAATATGGAGAAACGGATAATATTCGTCTTTCTGAAATACTTGAAACTATACAGAAATCAAAATGTAAGAATAAAATTGTTATTTTGGATAGTTGTTTCTCTGGAGGAATGGGAGATAATCCATTTGATGGTATGAATGCTGTTCTTTCAAAAGGTCTCACTATTCTTTCTGCAACAAGACCTGAAGAAACTGCTTTAGAAATTGCGGGGCATGGAGTTTTCACAACTCTTTTATGTAGTGCATTAAATGGAGGCGCAGCGGATCTTCTTGGTCATATAACACCTGGTTCGATTTATGCATTACAAGATGGACGTTTGGGGATTTCATGGGTCTGGAGATGTATTATTTGAATAATTGATTTTCTTGAGAAATCGTGAGATTTTCTGCGCTAAAACAAAAATATGTGTTATAATCATACTATATGAATACAGACTATAGAAAATTATGGATTCTGCTTATTGAGAAAGGAATTAAAAATAAATCAGATTTAATTCCTCTGGCCGGGATTTCCACAAATGTTCTGGCCAAAATGAATAAAGGTGAATATGTCTCTATGGAAAGCCTGCATAAGATTTGTAAGGCCCTTAAATGTGACATTGGAGATATTGTTACGTTTGAAGAAAAATAACTGCAGTGTCACTGAATGACACGATTATGTGATAGAATATTTTAGAAGGTTTTAGATAATGGCAAAATTAAAGATTAAAAACTTTGGTCCGATTCAGAAGGGATTTTCAGAAAACGACGGCTTTTTAGAGATTTCTCCTGTAACAGTAATCTGCGGAAATCAGGCGACTGGTAAGAGTACAATTGCTAAGTTATATTCTATATCTCAGAACAAAGTACTGTACGAACTGCTTGAATGCAAAAATAACAGTGATGAAAACAAACTTCTTATTACAACCCACAGCCCATACATTCTTGCTTATCTTACTCAGAGTGCAAAAGCTGCAGAATTATTAGCAAAGGGTGTTCCAGAAAAAGAAATAGAAAAGATTATTCCTGTAAAGGCCGCTGTACCAGGAGAAATGATTCATATTTACGAAACAAAAGCAGATGGTTCTATCAAACTTCTTGAACCGTATGAAAATCTTCCTTCTGATGACAACGAACTTAACAAGGCATTGGAAGAACAGAACGACAGTTTCTCAGATCTTCTTGAACTGGAGGCTAAGTTTTGCAAGTAAATTTTTACGACTATGCCACAACAGTAAACCAAGTAAAAGAATTTGGACTTGTTGATCCAGACGATAAAGAAGGAAAAAAGCCAGCTTTTGTAAGTTATGACAAAAGTACAGATAAATGGAATGCAACAGTAGAATGTAATAACCGCACAGATTATTCCTTTATTGCAGTTGATAATAATATTCCTCTAACAGTAAAAAACAATGGTAAAGATGAAACTGCAAGTTCCTGTGATGCTATGCTATATACTCCAAAAACAGTTTGCTTTATTGAATTGAAAGCTGATAAAAAAGATAACGCGACTGGCTTAATCATGGAATGGAGCAGCTTACAAATACAATAGGCTTTTTTTTGTGAAGAGTTGAATAAATACGAAAACAAAAGAGCTTATCTTTGCAATTCCAGAAGACCATTCGTCCCATCAATTCATAAAATTGCTCAGCAGCGGTTTATGCAGAAAAATAAGATTGTGCTTCGTATTAAGACAGAGATTGAAGAGTTAAAGTAAGAGGAGAATAAAAAAATTAACAAACATCCTACGGAAAACAGAGATTCTTCGGAGCCGCTAAAATCAGGAAGATGTTTAAAAGTTCAACACTGGAACTGCTTCATAAGATTACCGACTTTGGCAATGTTGGAACCACAAAAAAACACCGGTAAAAATGCCATCGTCTGACACAATCACCAGTCGCTTTTCTAGTAAAAACGCCTTTTTAATGATATAATCAATCATTATTTTACAAAAGGACATCATCATGGCAAAATCAAAATCCCAGAAATCTAAATCATCTTCCGCCACCATCGGATTTGAACAGCAGATTTGGGATGCAGCCTGCGAACTTTGGGGACACATTCCCACTGCAGATTATCGCAAAATCTTTACAGGACTTATCTTCTTAAAATACATCTCAACCGCCTTCGAAAAAAAATATGCAGAACTGGTTGCAGAAGGCGATGGATTTGAAGGATGACCCGGATGCTTATGAGGCCGAAAACATCTTCTTCGTCCCTCCGGAAGCCCGCTGGTCAGAAATTGCAAAGGCAGCCCACACACCGGAAATCGGCACAATCTTAGACAAAGCCATGATTGCCATAGAAGCCGACAACAAAAGCCTCAAAGGCGTCCTTCCAAAAAACTACGCCAACCCCGAACTGGACAAACGCGTTCTTGGTAATGTTGTAGACGTGTTCACCAACATGGACATGAGCGACACCGAAGCAAGCAAAGACCTGCTGGGCCGCACCTACGAATACTGCATCGCACAGTTTGCTTCCTACGAAGGAGTAAAAGGCGGCGAGTTCTACACACCGGACAGCGTAGTAAAAACAATCGTAAATATCTTAAAGTCGTCAGAAGGAAAACGCGTTTACGACCCATGCTGCGGTTCAGGCGGAATGTTCGTTCAGTCCGTAAAGTTCATTCAGGAGCACGCGGGAAACAGAAGCAACATCTCAGTCTTCGGACAGGAAGCAAATGCCGACACCTGGAAAATGGCCAAAATGAACATGGCAATCCGCGGAATCGACGCAAACTTTGGCGATCACCCAGAAGATACCTTTTTCAACGACCTGCATTCAACACAAAAGTTCGACTTCATTATGGCAAATCCGCCCTTCAACTTAAGCAACTGGGGTCAGGATAAATTGCAGAACGACCCTCGCTGGGCATACGGACTTCCACCCGCAGGCAACGCAAACTACGCCTGGATAGAACACATGATTTACCACCTGGCTCCAAACGGAAAAATCGGTCTTGTACTTGCAAACGGCGCCCTTTCCACCCAGACTAGTGGCGAAGGAGAAATCCGCCGTAAAATAATCGAAGCAGATTTAATAGAAGGAATTGTCGCCATGCCAACCCAGCTTTTCTACAGCGTAACAATTCCGGTAACCCTCTGGTTCATCACCCGCGGCAAAAAGCAGACCGGCAAAACCCTCTTCATAGATGCCCGCAACATGGGCCACATGGTAGACCGCAAGCACCGCGACTTTTCCGAAGAATACATCGCCCGCCTTGCCGACACCTTCACCGCCTTCCAGAAGGGCACCCTCGAAGATGTAAAAGGCTTCTGCGCAGTAGCCACCACAAACCAAATCGCCGCCCAGGATTACATCCTCACCCCCGGCCGCTACGTTGGCATGGAAGAAAAAGCCGAGGATGACGAACCCTTCGCCGATAAAATGACCCGCCTGACCACCGAACTTGGCGGAATGTTCGCAAAGAGCCACGAGCTCAAAGAAGAGATAAAGAAAAATCTTGCAGGGATTGGGTTTAAGATTTAGGGCGTGACCCTCGCCTTGCTCGGGTCGGGCTTTGCACACTTCCGCTTTCGCTCCATTCCCCGCAAGTGGGGAACGCCTTCGGCGGTGCTCCAATCCCTCACGCTTAAAACATTTGACTTTCGACTATTTCGGAGTTACACTCCAAATTAGTCGGACTGCACAAAAGGGGGGCTTTATGTATATAAAACGTCACATTCTGCCATATTTGCACAGAATGAAAAAACAGTTCAGAGTTCTCTTAATTACCGGTTCCCGTCAAGTCGGAAAATCTACTTTGCTAAAAGAAAAACTTCTCCCGGATTATGGATATGTTACCCTAGATGATTTTACAGAACTTGGATTAGCACAAAAAGATCCCGCCCTGTTTTTCAAAAATCATCCGCTTCCTGTTATTGTTGACGAAGTACAGCGAGCCCCAGACCTGTTTTTGCAAATAAAGCTTCTTGCAGACGGCACAAAAAATAAAGGACAAATAATTCTTACAGGTTCACAAAGCTACAGGCTCTTGAGTAAAGCGGCAGATTCTTTGGCAGGACGTGTTTCCATCATCAATATGACATCTCTTTCGCTTAGAGAAAAATACGAAATTGATTTTAACACAGAATTCTTACCGACATCTGAATACATCGAATCTCGAAAACAAAAAATAAAGCCATATAAAAACTTATGGAATCATATATGGCGTGGAAGTATGCCGGAGCTGGCAGATGAGTCAATCGAATGGGAACCATTTTACCGCTCGTACATAAGGACATATCTTGACCGCGATGTGGCGGATATAATAAGCCAGAAAAATCTGGTAAAGTTCCATAACTTTATGCAGTGCCTTGCAGCTCGGGTTGGAGAACTGTTTAACGCAGATTCCATCGCCCGTGATGTTGGCGTTACAAGCAAAACAATTTCCGAATGGACAAGCATCCTTGAATCTTCCGGTGTAATCCGTCTTTTGCAGCCTTATGAAAAAAATGTATCCAACAGAGCCGTAAAAACTCCAAAAGTCTTCTTTATGGATACAGGCTTGGTCTGCTTTTTAGTAGGCTGGTCTTCTGCAAGTGTAGCAATGAACGGCGCAATGTCGGGCAGTCTTTTTGAAAACTTTGTTGTAAGCGAAGTAATCAAATCATATTACAACGCCGGCCACGAAACCGAAAAAATCTATTTTTACCGCGACAAAGATAAAAAAGAAATAGATTTGATAATCGAAAAAGACAATATCCTCTACCCAATCGAAATCAAAAAATCAGCCCGTCCAACAATAGACATGGCAAAGCATTTCTCTGTCCTGTCTAAAATCGCTGGAGTTTCTGTTGGTCAGGGCTGCATTATTTGCCAGTGCGATAATCCTCTGTATTTGAGCAATGAAGTTATTTCGCTGCCGGTTGAGTATGTGTGAGGAGGGGTGGGATGGAAGAGTGGAAAGAATGTAAACTAGGAGGACAAAAATGAAAGCGATAAAAGAAACAATACATGCACAAGGAATCAAAATAGGAATATATACGACAGACTTCGAGAATGAGTATATTTCTCTTACAGATATTGCCAGATACAGAAGTACAGATCCTAGAATTACAATACATTCATGGCTCAGAGGTAGAGATATTGTAGAATTTTTGGGCCTCTGGGAAACTCTTCATAATCCAGATTTTAAACGTAACGAATTCGATACGTTTAAAAAAGACGCAGGAACAAATGCCTATACATTTTCAATAAAAGAATGGAACGAAAATCTTTGCGGCAAAGGAATCATAACAAAATCAGGAAGATATGGAGGCGGTATTTTTGCTCATTCTGATATTGCGTTGGAATTTGCTTCATGGCTTTCGCCGGAATTCAAGCTTTATATCATTAAAGACTACAAAAGATTAAAAACTGCCGAAAACAGCAGACTTTCCTTAAACTGGAATCTGAATAGAGAACTTTCTAAATTAAATTATAGAATTCATACAGACGCTATAAAAGACAACTTGATTTTACCAGAACTTACAGCAGCCCAAAAATCTTTTGTTTATGCTGATGAAGCTGACCTCTTGAATGTTGCATTGTTTGGTAAAACTGCAAAAGAGTGGCGGAGTGAAAATCATGGCAAAAAAGGTAATATTCGTGATTATGCTAGCATAAGCCAGCTTTTGGTTCTTGCGAATCTTGAAAGCTACAATGCCATTTTAATCGAACAGGGGATGGAACAAGGAGCTCGCCTTGAACTTTTGCGACAGACAGCAATCAAACAGCTGAAAACAATTGCAGGTCTTGAACTCCCGTTTGCAGAGTTACCGCAGAATCAAGGGTGAAAAAATGGAAAAGTGGATTGTGAGCCGACAATTTCTTACGAAATTGCGGTCAAATCCTGTCATACCGCGCCCTCCCTCTTCGGTGCACGGTAAATTAGTTTGTAAACCGACTCGCCTTTGGCTTGCGGTTAAAACCATAGGGGAATTGTCATTCCGAACTTGATTCGGAATCTATAATATAAAGGAATGAAAATGGAAGAGTGGAAAGAATATAAATTATCAGATATCTGTGATTATGGAAAAGACAGAATTGAAGTTTCATCACTAGATAATTCAAATTATATCTCAACAGAAAATATGCTTCCAAATCGTGCTGGTATAACAACAGCCACAACATTACCAACAGGTGAATATACACCAAGCTTCGAAATTGATGATACTTTAGTTTCTAACATTCGACCTTATTTTAAGAAAATCTGGAAAGCAACTTTTTCAGGTGGATGTTCTGCTGATGTTTTAGTATTTAAAGCAAAAGAAAATGTTTCCAAAGAATATTTGTATTATGTTTTAGCTGATGATGAATTCTTTAAATACAGCATGACAACATCAAAAGGAACAAAAATGCCACGTGGGGATAAAACTTCAATAATGAATTATCCTGTAAAACTTCCCCCTCTCTCCACCCAGCAAAAAATCGCCGCCATCCTCTCATCCCTCGACGACAAAATCGAACTGAACAACAAAATAAACACCAACCTCGAACACCAAGCCCAAGCCCTCTTCAAAAACTGGTTTGTAGACTTCGAACCTTTTGGCGGCAAAATGCCTGAAGGGTGGAAAGTTGGAAAATTGTCGGACTTGATAACTGTAAAATATGGTAAAGACCACAAAAAATTGGATGACGGAAAATATCCGGTTTATGGCTCTGGTGGAATCATGCGTTATGTAGATAATTTTCTATATGATAAAGAATCTGTTTTAATTCCAAGGAAGGGGACCTTGAACAATGTCTTTTATATCAATGAACCATTCTGGTCTGTAGATACAATGTTTTACACAGAAATGAAAAAAGAAAACATTGCAAAATATGTCTATTTTTTCGTAAAAGGTAAAGACTTAAATGCAATGAACGCAGGATCTGCAGTTCCAAGCATGACAACAGAAATTTTGAATGCCGTGGAAGTTATCATTCCGAGTGATGAATATCTTGAGAGATTTGAAACTATCGTTTCGCCTATGTTTAAACAGATAAAACAGTGTATAATAGAAAATAAAAAACTAGTTTCTCTTCGTGATACATTACTGCCAAAGTTGATGAATGGAGAAATCAATATTTAATAAAAAGATATATATAGAGAAAAGGTGGTATAATATTATGATTTCAAATTTGAAAGGTATCCAACTTCAAGGAAGAAAATTCTCGTCTTATCCCGTAGATTTTTGCTTTTGGACTGCTGAGAACATAAGATTATCTCTTGTATATGGAAAAAATGGATCAGGAAAATCTACCATAAGTGAAGCCTTTTCCTGCCTGAAAAAAAATGATAATGAAGACTTTTCCTGTCTTAATGAAATAACATTTGATAGTTGTCCTCTTTTAGAAGATGATAAACAAAGTATTCATGTATTTAATGAGAAATTTATAGATTCAAATATCAAAATCAAAGAAGATGGTATAGATTCTATTGTAATGTTTGGGAAACAAGTTGATATTGATAATCAAATAAGCGAAACAGAAAAACGCCTGAATGCAAAAAAAACAGAAATTGAAAATCAGAATAATATTGTTACTAACTTTCTTGATGCATCAAATGCTAACTCACCCATGTATTATCTAAATCAATGTATTTCAGAGTTAAAAAGAGATAATGGGTGGGCAGGAAAAGAGAGAGTTATAAAATCTGCAAGAGTAAATTCCTCTGTTTCTCAAACAACAGTAACAAATATAATCAGTCAATATAAAACAGAAAAAGAACTTGAAGTACTAATTCAAGATTATACAGAAAAGAAAAAACTTTTTGATTCTGTTACAAGTAATTCGACAGAAATAAATCAAGAAGTAAAATTATTTAACTTAGATAAAATAGATTCAAAAGCAAAAACATTATTAACAAAAAAAATAGAACAAACAGAATTAACTGAACGAGAAAAACGTATTTTTTCATTTATTGAAAACAATGGTCAGGATTTACTTGCAAAAGCTAAAACATATTTTACTGATAAAAATTCAGATTTTTGTCCTTATTGCTTTCAGACAATAGATAAAGAATACAAATCTAATTTGATGGAAGAATTCAAAAAGGTCTTAAATAAAGAAGTTGAAGATTATCAAAAAGAATTAGAGAATCTTAAAATTAAAAACTTAAGTTTTGATATTACTCCTTATGAACAAATAGAACGAACTAAGACGCAAAACATTCAATTGGAACTTGATAAAGCAAATAAAATTATTCAAAGTTTTAATAATCTTCTAGATAATAGAAAAAATAACGTATATCAGGATTTTTCTGAAGAAGATTATACCATTTGCATTGAGGAAGCCATAAAACCATTAAATGAAGCTTTAGTACAACTTGAAGAAAAAAGAAAAGAATTTAATGATCTTGTAAATAATAAAAATAATCTTAAAAAACAATTATTAATTCTGAATTCACAGATTGCAAATAAACAAATATCAGAAAAGTATTTAAAATATGAAGAACAACTTAAAAAACAAGAAACAGAAAATACAAAACTTTCAACTCTAGAAGATGAAAGATCTGCAATAGAATTAGAATTAGCAAGTTTGAATGAGCAAAAGAAAAGTATAAAAATAGCACAAGAGCATATCAATTATTTATTACAATATGTCTTTTTTTCAAAAGATAAACTAACAATTGAGTCTCATGATGGTATTTATCAAATAAAATCTTGTGGGCTACCAGTGAAACCGAATCAAATCTCTTGTGGAGAAAGAAATATAATGGCTTTATGTTATTATTTCACAGAATTATTTGCAGGTAAGGAAGAAGCCAAAATATATTCTGATGCAAATTTACTCATAATAGATGACCCAGTTTCAAGTTTTGATAAAGAAAATCGAGTTGGAGTTTTGTCTTTATTAAAATATGAATTACAACATTTTGTATCAGGAAATCCTCAAACAAAAGTATTAATAATGACACATGATTTGATGGCATTTTATGATATTGAGAAAATTGCACAAGAATTAAGCGCACAAAATAACTGTAGTTATAATTTTATTGAGCTTGCTCAAACAGGTATCAAAGATTTCAGCTTTAAAAAATCTAACGAATATTCAAAATTACTTGCAACGATTTATAATTTCGCAATTTCTCCAACTGAGAATTCCGAAATTGAGCCATATATTGGAAATACAATCCGTCGAGTAGTTGAGGCTTACTCAACTTTTATTTATAAAGTTGGTATCGATGCCATTTCATTTGATGCAGAAATTATATCCCAAATTAAAAATACAAAACAACAAGAATATTTCTCAAATTTAATGTATAGAATACTGCTTAATGGAGAAAGTCATTCAGAAGAAAAGGTAAAATCTTTGGAAGACTTTTGTAATGGAATTTCACCTGATGAAAAAAATCGAATTGCAAAAGATATTCTTTGCTTCTTATATTTATTGAATCCTGTTCATATTTCTAAACATCTGAGAGGAATTACAGATGCAGAAAATAGAATCAAAGAATGGTGTGCAAGTTTACCTTCATAATTAAAACTACGGATTATGCACATTATGATAGAAATCATAATGTATAACCCTTTTTTAGGATGAAATCATGGATGAATTAGAAAAATTATTTTCAATGCTTGAAGTATTAAGAAACAAAGAAGAAACCTGCAACAAAAAAGTTTTAGAGGAGGGACCTTCTTTTCAATACACTTTTGGTTTTCTTTTAGGTGAATACAATTTAAAAAACAAATATATTCTTGAGGTTCTTGATATCATAAAAAATCACAGGCAACCAGATTTGTTACGATATTTTTCATTATCACTACGTTTTTATTTTCAAAAAATAATCTCTGAGTCTGTACAACATTTAGACATAATAAATAATGAAATAAAATGCTTGAAAATAAACAAGGAATGGAATGATTCCCATAGTCTTTGTTATAATAACCTAATATCTACTGAAAATAAAATAATAGATAAAGCAAAAGAAATGTTTTCTAAATCTACTATAAATGACTTTTTTGATTATTTTTCCTCAGAGGCAAAAAAAAATTCCACTTTTGATACTTTGGCAAATTGGATAATTGATATTAATTTCTTCAAAGTTAATTATTGCTATTATCGAGTATTTGAAACAATATATAACTTTTTCTGTTTCGAATATTTAAGTTTGAAAGATAGGAATATAAAAGAATCTCCTCTTTTTCTATATTTTGAGAATCATAATGCATCTCTTCTTGTTGACAAGAATTTTACAAAATATGGACTTATAACCCTAACAAGTGACTACAAACCTATTTGTACAGACCATCTTGAGTGTAGAATATTTAATAAATCATTAAATATTACATTACCACTTTCAAGAAAAATAGATAATAAATTATTTAAGAAATTCATTGAGTTGTACAATGTTGGAATTATAAAACAGATTTCATTTAAACCAAGTTTATTCGAACCATATACGGGGAAATTTACAACCGATATGGCTTTAGAAGCTGTAGAATTCGGAAGAGTTTTTGACATTGAATTAACCGACTTTATTCCCACAAAACTTGTTTCATTAGACTCAGATTCTTTATGGATTAATCCTGTTGGACAAGAAATAACTTTTGAAGAGTTAAAATATAATTTTGATACATTTGATGATTATGTTATGACACAAGCAGTACATCTTAAGTTTTTCAATAAGGAAGATATTTTTTATATTGAACATATTGATCATGAAATCATTTTTTATACATTTGATGAATATGATAATCGTTTGTGTAATATAAAAGCAAAAGGTAAAGTATTGAAACGACAAAAAACTTTCAAAATAGATAATTCCGAAATCCCTTTCTTTATAAATGGTAAGCCAGAATTATTAATTCAGATTTTATATACATATTTTTCACGGAAAGATTTACTTGATGATTATTTTTCACATTTTAAATAAGTGAGATCTGTATTTAAAATTCCAAATCATTCAATCCATCATCATATTTATATTCTTTTAACTCAGGTTTTCCATCAACCTTGAATTTGATTTTATTTATATCAAAAATGACAAGATTTCTTCCTGATGAATATAAAGAACTAGGATAGATAATGCCATTTATTCCTTTTTAAAACTAAAATTTATTTACAAAAATATGGATTCTCGTATGACCAAATTGATTTATTAGGAGATTCTGTAATTTCAGCTGATGAGAATCATATTATATTTGATGAGAACAAAATAAAAAATGTTAAGGATCCAATAACGATGGAATTAGTTAGTAGATATATATAAATTCTAGCAGGCGTTGCGGGCGGCGCCTGAGCCCGCAGAAGGGGTAGTGGACAAGCCAACAAAGCGGAGAGAATCGGCACTGCTTGCAGGGGCGATTCGTGGAGCGACTTGGCTTGGGAGCGTGGGGAAGGCCTTCCCCTTCTTCTTATAAATATTCGGAGGTACAACAATGCCAACAGACAATAAAAGTGAAATCGTGATTTTTAAGATAGCGGACGAAAAGATTTCTGTTGATGTTCGTTTTGAAGGCGAAACTGTCTGGCTTACTCAGGCTCAGCTGGTGGATTCTGATGGCTTGAGCAAGGCAAATGTAAGCGAACATATAAAGCATATTTTTGAGGAAGAAGAGCTTATTGAAGTATTTTCACAAATCTAAAAAAAGATATTTTGAAAAATTTTTTAATTTCACTGCCATCAACAGAGACATTATCAAAGTTTCAGAATATAATTAAACCGATATTCGAAAAAGTGTTAGCCACACAACGAGAAATCAAACAACTTGAAACTCTCCGTGACACTTTGCTACCAAAGTTGATGAATGGAGAAATTGGGGTATAAGTATGGAATATAATTGGGATTCGATGTTCGAAAATTCCTACATAAAATTTACCATTCACAATGAACCTGTCTCTTTACAAAATAAAGAAGAAAAGAAACGAAAACTAAGAGAAATTATACATTTGATTACAAAAAGATGTCCTTACATTATTACAAGTCATTGTTGGATACACATTGAGTATCGATGTAATAATATAAAGAGAATAAAGAATCTCAGTTCTTATGATATTGATAATTTGATAAAACCTATATTAGATTCTCTTGTTGGTATAGATGGTATAGTTTTAGATGACTCCTTATTTAATAGCGTTGAAATTAATTGGCAAGACAAAAATGAAGATGATGAATTTGAAATTCAAATAGAATATACAGAATTTCTTTACAGTGATAAAAGCAATTTGTTTTTCTTTAAGCATGGACAATGGTGTTTTCCTATGGATTCAATAAAACAAGATTTTCGAGACTTAATACAATATTTTGAAAAATGGAATAAAATCCTTTCTGAGGATGATTATTATGAAAATATAAAACTATTACCATGTCAACCATTTTTACCTTATAATAAAATCTGTAAAGCTGGATTCAAATTTGTTGAAATTTAAGCTGATGGATAAAAAAAATTATTAAAAAAGGAAGTTTCATATGAATGAATTATGGACAAAATTTTTAGAGTTTTTGCCTAAAGTCAAAGAATTTATAGAAACAGATTTTTCAATTAATCTCGTTGGACTGATTGGTGGTTTTTTTGGTTTTGTTTCTTTTATTAGCTTGCAATTATCAAAAAAATTAAAACTATCTGCTTTCTTTAGTAATGAAATAATTTTAAACTTGGACACTTCTGATAGTCATCTAGAAAGTATAATATTACCATTCTCTATTCAAAATAGAGCTAATAGAAATTTTTCAGTTACTGATATTTATATAAAAATTTATGATAATGCGTCTTATACACCGAATCCAGATATTTACCATATTACTAAACATGATGTAAATACGAATTATGAGCCTTTTACCGTATTACAAGTTGATTCATATTCAACAGAATACCTGACTGCGATACTTGATGAAAACTTATTAGGAAGATCAAAAATGAATGTATTTCAAAATAATACATATACTATTGAACCTTTTTTTGTTATAAATGGAAAAAAATTATATCGTTTACCACGTATTGAATCTTTCACAATTTATAATGTAACAAATCATCAAATTCAACTATCATCTGTAACAAAATCATTGAAGAATCATAAAATTGAAAAGAAAATATTAAAGAAAAAGATGAAAACTCATATTTATGGCCGAGTTTTAAATCATTTAAAACATGATTGTTTTCATTTTATAAAATATAAAATTATTTTGAAACCAATTTGTTATTTAAAAGAATCTCTTTATAAATTATTATTTTGGACGAAATCTTTTCTTTCATTTTTGAATCATAAGTTTTTGGTAAATACTTTCTTTAAGCATTATGTGAAGAAGAGTTACAAAAGTAAAACTGAGATAATTTCAGAACCTCAATCAGATACCCTGAAAGCATTTGACAAACTTTATAAAATATTAGAAAAATCTATCAAAAGTTTTAATAATGCTAACATTAAAATTTCTAGAGTTAATAATGAAATCGAATTACAGAAAAATAATCAGACTATTAAAATATATATGCCTGGTGATGGTGCAATTATGGTGCATCAATTAGTTGAAAATACTAAACTACAATTATGTTTCAATCTATACAAGAACTATTGTTTTAAATACTGGAAATACAATAATAAAAGAATCTCATTATACAAAATGGCAACTATTACTTTGGATTATGTAATTGGAAAAACTATGTTCCCTTGAAAAATTATAAAATATTAAAGAGAAAGAGCTACGAATAGCGACAGTTTTTTGCGCTGTAAAAAAATACAATCTTTTCTATTTTTTTCTTGCCGATTCTCCTCTTCTTTTATTAAATTCTATGTAGAAGAGGAGGAGAATTTATGACAGTATTCTATTCTGAGGAAAAACATATTAAAGAATATATGTTTCGAATGATCGAAAAGATCGATTTTAATTATTTTCCTAATATCCAGAAATTATTATTGGAATTTATTAAACAATCTGAAGCCTATGATGTTAGCAATGCCATATTGAAATATGAACAAATGAATTATGGATACATGATTAAACTCATTTCACAACAAATTTCAACAAATCCAACCGATCATTGGGTTGAAATGTTTGAGTCTGGAAATCTACCATCAAACATCATCAATAATTTTGTATTATTGTATCGGTTATTACAGAAAGAATTCTTTATTTTGACAGAATATAATAAGGCAATTCAAGAATTATCAAAAACCTCAAACTAATTATCGAGACACTGTTTAAATTGTGAAAGAATTATGAAGCTTTTTATTATAGGAAACAGCTTTGACTTAGCTCATGGATATAAAACTAGTTATGGTAGTTTTCGTGAGTACTTATCGAAAAAAGGAACAATGGAGGGTGCATTTTACATCCCTGATATTTTCAGTGATGCTTCTGAATCAGATTGGAGTAATTTTGAACAATTATTAGAAGATTATGATTTTGTCGATTGGGGGTCATCATATGACTCCAATATTTATGTTGAAGATGATAGCGAGCAAGATAGAAATATGTCTTATAACAATCGGTTAAACGATTCTTATCGTGAAATAGCAACATGTTTACCTTCAACTATAAGAACAGAATTATGTTCTTTTATTGAGGAGGCTACATTTCATAAAGCTTTTAAAATTGAATCAGTTGCAAAATTAATTAAAACTCAGGATTTGTTTGTGACATTTAACTATTCTTTCACTTTAGAAGACCTTTATAAGGTAAAGAAAACACAAATATTACATATTCACAAAACGATTTATAGTGAGGATGAGATAATTTTTGGGCATGGAAATCAATACTTAAAATCGAATCCGAATCCTCCAGAATTTGATCTTTCAAATCCAGCTGGACAACTCTGTAATTTAAACTATGAATTCAAAAAGAATTATCAAATATCTTCGTTGATTAATTTTTTGGATAAGAAACAAGTTACACAGATTATTATAATGGGACATGGATTAGGAGAAATTGATTCAAGATATTTTCAAAAACTTAATACATTATGTCCTCATTTATCTCTTATTAAATATTATTTTCACTATGATAAAAACTATAAAAATCCGTATAATCAACCAATAACAAAAGAACAACAGATTCAAGAGAAACAAGATGTTTTAATGGCATTATTTCCAAAACAAAAAATTAAAACAATTGAGTGGTAAAAACAGGTATTGCGGGCAGCGATTGAGCCCATAGAAGTGGTACCTATCAAGTCAACTGTTCGAAAATTCCGAATAGTTCCAACCCTTCTAGTTAAAAC
>ERZ1035032.213-NODE-213-length-50427-cov-17.537680_pt1 | contig 50427 bp, 47 predicted proteins | sample MGYA00520693_ERZ1035032 | MGnify/ENA primary metagenome ERZ1035032 (study PRJEB33766, sample SAMN09781740) | gut metagenome | biome: gut microbiome | host: Homo sapiens | place: Madagascar | study: EMG produced TPA metagenomics assembly of the PRJNA485056 data... | reverse complement strand
CCTCTGGCAAAGGGCTGACGCTGCATGTCAAGTTTTCATATAAAACTTGACACAATCAATATTGATCTCAATACATTCCACATTCAAAAATGTTTTGTCTTATTTTAGCCTGTATCCGATTCTGAATACTGTCTGTATGTTGTCGTTCAGATCCAGTTTCCTCCTAAGTCTCTGAATGTGATTGTCCAAGGTTCTGGTCTCGCCGGTGTACTCCTCCTCCCATACGGACTCATACAGATAACACCGGGAAAGAGCCACATTCTTATGCTGCAGCAGCACCACCAGAAGGTCAAATTCCTTCATGGTCAGCTCCACCGGCACGCCCTTAAGAAGAACTGTCCTTGATGAAGTATTTACTACGATATCCTTATATGTGTACTCGTCAGTCTGTCTTCCGGCACGTCTCAACACGCTCTCCACCCTGGCAAGAAGCTCACCGATCTGGAAGGGCTTTGCCAGGTAATCGTCGGCTCCCATACGAAGTCCCTTTATTCTGTCCTGCACCTGCCCCATGGCAGAGATAATAATGACCGGCGTATCCGTAGGCTTGATAAATTCCAGAAGCTCATATCCGTTTATCTCCGGAAGCATAAGATCAAGAAGCACCAGATCATACTGTCTCTGCTCGAACATGTCCGCTCCTTCCTTGCCGGTGGAGGCAGAGTAACAGTCATACATTTCCTGCCTTAAGGTATTTGCAATTAAATTATTAATAGCCTCATCATCCTCAACTATCAATATCTTTTTCATAAAATTCTCCTTACAATCTCAGAACATCAGCCCATTTGAAATCTGATGGCACCATCCCTTTATCTGATGGCACAGCACTCCAATTTGAGGTTTATTATATCACAATTTTGTGTCAAAGTTGTAAAATCCTCACCTCTGTGATATACTTACCCCATCTAAGAGCAAATGTACAATGACGCACAGACTCCCGCGGGATCGGTGCGTTTTTTTTATTATGGCAACAGAACAAATACAATATATTTACATTGGCCGACTGCTCATCATGGTAAACGGATTATTTTTTATAAGAGAGGATCAAACTATGAAACTTGAAAATTACGAAGTTCATCTGCCTAATTATTCCATAGGAAATGCCATATATGACAAGATCGGAGCGGTGTGCGAGTCCTACGGAACTACCGTGCTTGTAATAGGCGGTGAAAAAGCACTTAAGGCAGCCTACAATAAGATATCTACCGCTGTGGAGCGTACAAAGCTCACCATAATAAGTGTGGAATTATTTGGAAATGACTGCACATACGACAATGTGGAAAGATTAAGGTCACTGCCGGTATACCAGCAGGCAGACATGGTGTTCGGAGTCGGCGGAGGCAAGGCACTGGACACTGTAAAATGTCTCTGTATCCCGGATGATAAGCCGGTATTCACATTTCCAACCATCGCATCAAACTGCTCTGCATGTACGTCCGTGTCCATCATGTACAACAATGACGGAACTTTTTTGAAACCACACTTCTTCATCAGACCATCCATGCATGCTTTTATTGATACCGAGATAATAGCCAAGGCACCAAGCTGCTATATGTGGGCGGGCATAGGTGACACATATGCCAAATACTACGAAGCAACCATCTCTTCAAAAGGCGAAAGACTTGAACACTTCACTTCACTTGGCGTTGCCATAAGTAAGATGTGCAGAGATCCGCTTCTGTCCTACGGTCCGAAGGCTTATGCAGATCATATAAAGAAATTATGCACCTACGATGTGGAACAGGTTATCCTTTCCATTGTGGTAACAACAGGAATTGCTTCAATCTTCCTTACGAAGGACTGCACCCCCGACTATAACAGTGGTCTTGCCCATGCCATCTTCTATGCTCTGACCAAATATCCCATCATAGAAGAGAAACACCTTCATGGAGAGGTTGTGGGCTTCGGCGTGCTTATCGCCCTGCTGGTGGATGGTCAGATGGATGAATTTGAGAATATCTACCGGCTTAACAAAACCATAAAGCTTCCTACATGCCTTGAGGATATTGAGATCACGGAAGAACAATGGGCTGAAACCATGACCCGTATTCCGGAAATGTCAGATGTGGTTCACTATCCATATAAGGTCACTCCTGAAATGCTTGAAAATGCCATGGATATTCTACGCAAGAGAAAAGTTGAAGTTCAATAAAAAAGTGTCAAATGACACAAAAATAAAGAGAGCACACCATCACTCTGTGAGCCGTGCCGGCAATAGATAGGAGGTATGACAAATGGAAGAAACAAAGAAATCCGGCAGCAGCTATTCGATATTATTGGGCGTGGCATTTGTGTGGTTTACCACCCACTTCGGCGGTGGCTTCGCCTCCGGTGCCCAGATCTACAGCTACTATGTCCGTTACGGAAGCTGGTGTCTTATCATGCCCACTCTGGCTATGATATACAACGCCGTCTTCTTCGCCTACTGCTTGTACTTCGCAAGAAAGCACCAGGTATACGATTACCGCTCCTACAACAATGCACTGTATGGCAGATTCGCCCCTGTATTCTCAAATCTTTTTGAGGTACTCTACATATGTGTTATGTGTGTAGCCCCTGCAGTAGCATTTGCAACAGGTGGTGCTACATTAAGTACACTTACAGGTATCCCATATCTGGTATGCACAATGATAATCGGCATATTTATATTCATAGTTGCCATATTCGGAACCGATCTGGTACGCCGGGTAGCTTCTGTGCTGTCAGTATGCATAATCGCCGGACTTATGATCGTGTATATACCGAACATCATATCAAGCTGGAACAACATAACCTCAACAGTATCCACCATGAGCTCTGACGCATTTCCTTTTGGCAAGGCTCTCTACTCTGCCTTTCTTTACGGAACCTTCCAGCTTGCAAATGTAGCGGTGTTCGTCCAGCATGCCAGATCCTTTGAGAAGCCAAAGGACGCAGTTAAAAGTATGGGTATCGGCTGTGTGATAAACATATTAATGATGACAATGGTAGTTCTGGGAATTATGTCAATAGCTTCTGATCCTGACATGGCTGCCCAGAGTGTCCCAACCTTATTCATGGTACAGAAAGGCGTTGGCAGCAAATTTCTGACGCCTCTGATCTCCATACTTATCATTCTGGGAGCAGTGTCAACTGCCGTGAATATGGTATCCGCCATGGTGACTCGTATATGCAGTGGTGTTGATAAGCAGCTTGCAAAGAAAAAATCTGCCACAGTAAATAACACCGACAATGCCGCAGCAACTGAAATCAATGAAACTGATAATTCAAATAAAAAATTTAAGATCACCCGCCTTGAGGTCATGATCGCAATATTGTGCTGTATCGCAGACTTCTGTATAGCCCAGTTCGGTCTCCTGACACTGGTGCAGAAGGCTTACAGCTTCTTAGCTTACCTTGCTATCCCGGTTATCCTCATTCCGTACATAATACGGATGATACTCCGAAAGTAAGTAGGCAAATTCATAAAGTAAAAATTCCCGGCTTGGGCATGCATAAATGTCTAAGTCGGGAGTTTTCTTTATAATTTTTTATTGATTTGATAGACGCAAAACCTTTTATAAGTCCTCGCAAATGTTTATAAAACCTTGCGAAAATGGCTTAAAATCAAGGTTTTCCGCATATCGTCATTTATCTTGCCGTATCTCCACATAATCTCGTTTTGTAAGCGCGGGCGGCAAAAAAGCGTCAAGCGCAGCACCGAAAATGAAGGAGGACGACATGAAAAACGTACTTTTAGACAAGGGTATTATACTCCCGTCCGGCGAAATCAACAAGGATAAAATCAACCTTGTAGCCGGAGCAATCACGCAGCCGTTCGCGGAAATGGTATGGGTAACGACAGGCGGCGACATGGAAACCATTAACCGCTTGACGGACGTATTTGTAACCATGAACACCCCCGCAGACAGGGAAAAACTTTTTAAGGTTGTCAAGCTGCTGTACGGGCTTATGGGCTTGCCCTTTTCTGAGGAAGCCGAGCCTATGGGCGCAGACCCCGACGTATTGGAATACTTCCTGTTTTCCCTTACGGCTGACTTTGGCGAAGTCATGCAGGACATAATCGCCGACGACAATTAAATACAGACCCGCACAGGCGGCGTTTCTTACTCCCACACCGGGAGAACAGGAACGCCGCTATTTTTATGCCCTCATGTTACGCAGTAGGAGCAGAAAAAGCCTTGATTTATGCGGTTTTGCGGGCGCGTTTTTCGTGCGGTAAGGGATTTATACCTTTTCCCTCAAAATCGCCGTTCTACTGCGTAACAAATCCACAGCAAAGGAGTGATGAAGCTATGGCAGTTTTCCGCGTGGAAAGGACAACGGGCTACACCGTAATGAGCAACCACCACTTACGCAACAAGGAGCTTACCCTAAAGGCAAAGGGGCTGCTTTCTCAAATGCTGTCACTTCCCGAAAATTGGGACTATACCCTTGCGGGGCTGTCCTACATCAACCGGGAAAGTATCGACGCTATCCGTACCGCCATTTGGGAGCTTGAAAAAGCCGGATATATCACAAGGCGGCAGGGGCGCGACGAGAAAGGAAAAATGACCGCTATCGAGTACACCATTTACGAGCAGCCGCAGCCGCCGGGATTGGATTATCCGATATTGGAAAATCCAACAGCGGCTAACCCGATATTGGAAAATCCGACAACGGATAATCCGACGTCGGAAAATCCAACGCAAATAAATAAAGATATATCAAGAACTAACTTACCAAAAAAAGAAAAATCAAATACGGATTTATCAATTACCCATTCCATTCCTATCCATTCCGGGCGTTTGGAACAAACGCCTATCCCTCTGCCTTATGGCGAGGACGAAACGGCACAGCCGCAGGAAAGGAAAAGAACGGAAAGGAACGACGCTTATAGAGTGTATAACCTACACAGCGCGATATTCTCCCTTGCAGCCTACACCGTGATTTTGTGCTTCTCTTTATTCAAAACAGGCACACTTGCGAAGTCAATTTTTAACGCCCACTAAAGACCGAAAGGAGGTTTTCACTTGGCGTATGTACCCGTACCCAAAGACTTATCAAAAATCAAAACGAAAGTCGCTTTTAATCTGACAAAGCGGCAGATTATATGTTTTGCGGCAGCCCTCGCTATGGGACTACCGCTTTTCTTTTTGCTCAAAGACAGCGCGGGAACAAGCATGGCGGCATTTGCAATGATTGTCGTTATGCTTCCCTGCTTCCTCTTGGCAATGTATGAAAAACACGGGCAGCCCCTTGAAGTCGTGATAAAGAACGTCATTCAGACAAAGTTTATCCGACCAAAGGAACGCCCCTATCAGACGGAAAATTTTTATGCCGTCATAGAAAAACAACGAAAACTGGAAAAGGAGGTATCGGCTATTGTCAATGGCAGAACGAAAAACCATGACCCGCGCGGTAAAAAATCCCGTGAAGCGTAAGCTGACCCGCGCAGAAAAGAAAGAAATCGCCGCCGTGATACAGGCGGCAAAGGGCGACGGGAAGCCCCACACCGCACAACAGACCATTCCCTACTTGCAGATGTACCCGGACGGGATTTGCAGGGTAACGGAAAAGAAATACAGTAAAAGCCTTGTCTTTGAAGATATTAACTATCAGCTTGCACAGGCAGATGATAAGACCGCCATTTTTGAAAACTGGTGCGATTTTCTCAACTACTTTGACGCTTCCGTTTTGGTGCAGCTCTCTTTCATCAATCAGGGCGCAAGAAAGGAAAAGGCACAGGCGGCTATCGAAATTCCGGCGCAGGACGACGCTTTTAACTCTATCCGCAGGGAGTACGCGGATATGCTGAAAAACCAGCTTGAAAAAGGCAACAACGGACTGGAAAAATGCAAGTACATTACCTTTTCCATTGAAGCGGACAATCTTGCGGCGGCAAAAGCACGTCTTTCCCGTATCGAAACCGACGTACTCAATAATTTTAAGGTGCTTGGCGTAACAGCCCGCCCCATGAACGGACAGGAACGCTTGAACGTACTGCATGGGATTTTCCACCCGGAGGGCGAGCCGTTCCGCTTCTCTTGGGACTGGCTTGTACCGTCGGGGCTTACCACAAAGGACTTTATCGCCCCGTCCTCGTTCCGTTTTGGCGACGGGCGCACATTCCGCATGGGGCGTAAGCTCGGTGCGGTTAGTTTCCTTGAAATCCTCGCGCCGGAGCTGAATGACCGTATGCTTTCGGACATTCTCGACCTTGAAAACGGGATAATCGTCAATCTGCATATCCGCAGTATCGACCAGAGCGAAGCAATCAAGACTATCAAGCGCAAGATAACCGACCTCGACAAGATGAAGATTGAGGAACAGAAAAAAGCGGTACGCAGCGGGTATGACATGGATATAATTCCGTCCGACCTTGCTACTTTCGGCAGCGAAGCAAAAAATCTGTTGCAGGATTTACAGAGCCGCAACGAGCGAATGTTTCTGCTGACGTTCCTTGTGGTAAACATGGCAGACACAAAACGGAAACTGGATAATGACATCTTTGCTACGGCGGGCTTTGCACAGAAAAATAACTGCGCTCTGACCCGCCTTGACTATTTGCAGGAAGCGGGCTTTATGTCCTCTATCCCTCTTGGAGAGAACCTTATCCCCATTCAAAGAGGGCTTCTCTAAAAGGAACTGGTCTACGGATATATCGTAACGGAGCATAAGCTCAAAAAAGATTTGCAGACTTGGGTGTTGCCCGTTATTCTCAATGTTCGCAAGGTGGCGAGGGGAAATAAACATTTCGTCGCTTACTTTCTTGCGGCTCTCCTTTCTTGCTGTCCGCGCTGCTTTTATTGCTTGCCCGAAAGCCTTGAAGTCATATTTTTCTACTGGTCTTTTTGCCATATTCATTCACCCAGTTACATTTTACTGTTCCCCTTTCTCGTTGGATATGTCTATATACTTCCTACTATGCACTAAAATAATTCATTATTTTGGTTTCACTGTTCGCTTTTAGCGATTTCATTTAGAAAATCTTCAAAATGATATTGATTTTTAGCACGCCCGTGATATAATGTGATTGTCATTTAGAAATAAATCAAAATGAGAAGAACCAAAGGTGATAATACCGTGAGCTTACCAAATGTATTCAAAGCACTTAGCGATCCCGTTCGACGGGAAATATTACTAAAACTAAAACAAAAACGAAAGATGTCTGCCGGAGAGATTGCCGCAGAATTTGATTTATCAAATGCCACTATTTCATATCATCTTTCTACTCTAAAAAAGGCTGATTTAATTTTTGAAACACGTTATCAGAAATACATTTATTACGAGATAAACATTTCTGTATTTGAAGACGCCGTTATGTGGCTTATGCAGTTTCAGGAGGATAAGAATGAACCAGAAAAATAAGCGTACTTTAATCATCTCAACCATAGCATGTATTATTTTATCTTTTACAACATTGATAATCTCAAAGCTAAAGAATAGCAATGCTGACATGTATATCCTACTTTATGTAATTGCCATTCTGCTTAATATAGTCTTGAACTTTGGACTAAGTATTAAGGTTGCTTCGACCAACGGGGCTAAAAGTCTGATATTTTTAGGCAAATGGATTATGCCGATTACAGGTGTGGTATATTTAATTCCCCAGTTTTATTCTTTGCTATTTCCAGAGCAGGATATAACGGAAGCATTTATCTATGTGTTTGTTGGCATAATGTTCATTATCAGCGGAAATTACTTTCCTAAAAATCATATAAATCCTTATGTTGGATTGAAATTCCCGTGGCTGTTCAATGATGAAGAAAGTTGGTATAAAACACACAAATTGGGAAGTTATACATGGCTTCTTTCTGGATTAGTCTTTATCCTACATCCATTGCACAAATTTTACTTTGTGACCGTTCCGCTAATTATTCTATTAGTTGGCGTTGTTCCATTGGCCTATTCACTCTTTCTTTATTTCAGAAGAAAGAAGAACACTTAATTTAAGGAGGATATACTTATGAAATCTGTAAAGAAACATATCATTATCAGTACCGTACTATGTGCATTGACATTGGCAGTCCTTATCGCCTTTTCTGGCAAACTGCCAGAGTCTGTTCCAGTGCACTTTGATTCTGCCGGAAATGCGAACTCTTTTTGGCCTCGTAATGTCGTAGTCTTTGGTGTTCCCGCATTTTGTGTCCTGCTCAATCTGATTGTTGATGCAGTTCTTAGCCAGCATGAAAATAAAAAGACATACATGTTTTATATCATGCCAGTGGTGGCGTTTGCTGTGACAGGTATTATGATTTATTTAGGTATGAAATGAGAATTGATAGCGGAACGGTTTATTTTTTTAACTTTCATTTCGATTTTTTTCTAAATGAGAATGGAGGACACTATGTTAGAAATCAGAAACTTATCCAAAAGCTATGGTGAAAAGAAAGCCGTATGTAATCTAAATTTAATAGTTGAGGACGGCGACATAATGGGCTTCATTGGGAAAAATGGAGCTGGTAAGACAACTACCTTAAAATCTTGTTTAGGTATAGTTGGTATTGACAAGGGTGAAATCCTATTAGACGGTGTTTCAATACTCAAAGAACCAATAGTTTGCAAAAAGAAAATGGCATATGTACCAGACAATCCACAACTTGACGAGTATATGACAGGAATACAGTACCTTAATTTTATTGCTGACATTTATGCCGTTCCATCTCAAAATCGCAAGTACATTATCGAAAAGTTAGCTTCGACATTTCAAATGGAACCGCATTTGAACAGTTTAATCTCCTCTTACTCACATGGAATGAAACAAAAACTTGCGCTGATTGCTGCATTTTCACATGCACCGAAACTCTTGATTTTGGATGAACCGTTCGTTGGCTTAGACCCCGAAGCATTTATAATCTTAAAAGAGCAAATGAAAGAATTATGTGCGGACGGAAGCTCCGTTCTATTTTCAAGTCATATTCTCGATGTGGTAGAGAAGGTATGCAATAAAGTAGCGGTCATTAAACAAGGGCATTTACTATATTCCGGCCCGACAGTAGAAATCACCGGAACAAAGGGGTTGGAAGAAGTTTTTATGGAGATGAATAGCGATGAAAATTTTATTACTTCTATTGAAAAATAATTTGATACAGTTGTGCCGGCTTAACCAACTGCGCTATGCAGATAACCAGAAGCGTAGAAACACTATTTATCTCTACATTTTTGTTGGAACTATCCTGATAGGTGGGCTTGTATATTTAAGTTATTCTTTGAACATTGTTTTCTCTTTATCATGGACACTGGACGAAATAATCATAAATCTTATTCTTCCAGTGATCCTAATCTGCATGATACTCAATGTTTTTATCAGTATCTTTTGGGGAAGTGGACTACTCCTTAGTGATACGAACATAGATAACCTGCTTGCGTTTCCTGTTCCTTTAATGGTGTTAATAATCTCAAAGTTAAGCATTTTATATTTAGTTCAAGCCGTCCTTGATATGACGCTATTGTTTCCTATGGCAGTATTATTCGGCTTAACTGCCGATATGAAAATTTCATATTATCCAGTCATGGCAGGGGTTGTTTTGCTATTTCCTATCATTCCCGGTCTTTTGGGAACGATTGTTGGAACAAAAGTTCATCATATATTGAAAAGCTCATCTGCTCTCGTTACACGATTAAAAACAATCGGAGCTGTATTGATTTTATTTGCATTTATGACATTCATGTTTTGCAAATTTCCTGATATAGTTGCGGGAGATACGGGTTTTAACTTTTCAATTTCAGCTATTTCTATTCCTGGAAGCAGATATGTACACTTAATTCTTTGTTGTGATTATTTATCATTAGGATTATATACTGGAATTGTGCTTATCATAGGTAGTTCGTTACTATTTGGTTTAAGCAGAATATATCAAAATTGGTACTGTAACATCATTCATCATACAAAATACCAAAATACTAATCGGAATAAACAATCTTTTAAGCAAAACAGTCTTATGACCGCGCTTGTAAAAAGAGAACGAGTACGCTATTTTTCGTTGCCTGTATATTTAACAAATACTGCTTGTGGTTTTTTGTTTGCTGCTATATTTGTAGTGTTAATTGTTTTTATGACAGACAAAATTAGCCTGTATGCTTATCAATTAGCCGAATACTTGAAAGTTGCCCCTGCGGAATATGATGTGTTTTATATTTTTGTATTTACTGTTTTAGTAACATTATCCAGCACGACTTATCCCAGTATTTCCATTGAGGGAAAACAAATTGAAATATTGAAATCTTTGCCGATAACCGCAAAATACATTATCAAATCAAAGATACTGTTACATCTTTCTGTATCGGGGCCTATTATATTAGTTTTGAATACAGTAATGGCTTTTTACTTGCATTGGTCTTTGGAAAAAGTCATGTTAGGATATGCTATGCCATTTCTATATTCTTTATTTATTGGCATAATAGGATGTTTAATAAACATATTTTTCCCCAACTTTGAATGGGAAAATATTACACATATTATCAAGCAAAGTCTACCTGCAATATTAAGCGCACTGATTGGAACACTCTCAACCTGTGGAACATGCTATTTGCTTCTGAAATACTTCTCAAACTCATTGCTGTTGGGTGGGTATATTGTGTGCGGCATTATTCTACTGTTAATAAGTATTTTGGTACTTTGTCTAAATAGGCGAGGAGAACACCTTTATCAAGCGTTATAGAGGTACTCTTTTTGTTATTATGTTCGTGAGGTATAAAAATGATAAAATGTGAGTGGATATTTTGCCCAGTGTGCGGCAATAAAACAAGATTAAAAATTCGAGATGATACTGTGCTTAAAAATTTCCCTTTATATTGCCCAAAGTGTAAACAAGAAAATCTTATTAGCGTCCACAAATTGAATATTACTGTTATCAAAGAGCCAGACGCACAGACGCAGAGCCGATAATCCGCAAAACATAAATTTGCGGTTATCGGCTCTTTCTTTGATAGCAAATAGTAATCTGCCGGACGACGGCAAAAGAAAAAAAGCCGTCGTGCAGCAGCCATATTTTCACGCGCTTATTTTATCTCGGCGGCTTTGATTTTTCAGAGCCGCCGTTTCTTTTCGTCAATCTATCCCAAACTTGCGACGACCCGGACACCATGAACTGACACGGCGGTATTTTAGGAGGTTGCCGCCGTGTCTACTTTGGTATTCCATAATACCCATGAGCTTCATCAATTAAAAAAAGCATAGCTCCACCTCCGGGCAAGTCTACCCATGAGTATGAACTGTCAAATCATCTGAATACTGCTTACATTTCCTTTGCGTCCGTCTGCGCCTTGCAGACGGGCGCATTTTGTGTTTTTCAAAACTTTTTTGAAAAACTTTTCTATTCCGTTTGGCAAATCTGCGGCACGTCCGTGGAAGGCAGCCGAAAGGGGATAAATAACCCGCCCCCGGGACGAAAGGGGGTGAGAACATGGATTATCCTAATCGGTTGGAATGGCAGACAAGATGTGAGTTTAATGCGTACTGCAAACACACGCTACGCAACGAACTGATTGACGCCTGCCGGGAAAGCAAAAGTCGGCGAAAGCACGAAGTCAACTTTTCAGACCTTGCCCCGCATGAGGAAAAGCAGCTTTATACCGTTGACAGATATTTTGTCAATGAGGACGAGGACGCTTTTTGTGCAGGCGGTTTGAAGATTACGGCGAAGTTGCTTGCCGAAGCAATGCACTCCCTGCCGGAAGAAAAACGGCAAGCCGTTTTACTGTATTACTTTTTCAGCATGACCGACGCTGAAATCGCGGAGCTTATGAAAGTACCCCGCAGCACAGTACAGTATAGACGGACAAGCTCTTTTGAACTGCTAAAACGATATTTGGAGGAACGCGCTGATGAATGGAACGAATTGTAATGACAATGAGCGCGGCTTATTACCCTACCCGGTCATTTTAGCCGCGACAAAGGGCGACCCCGACGCCATGAAAATTGTAATGCAGCACTACCAAAGCTACATAGCCCACCTGTCTATGCGGAAAATCCGTGACGAGAACGGCAATACCTATTACGGCATAGACGAGGACTTGCGCGAACGGCTGCAAGCAAAGCTCATGCGGGCTGTCCTATCCTTTAAGACAGAGAAATAAACGCAAAGTGTTCCTCCCCTTTCCTCTTTGTATATTTCTGTCTTTTGTACCTTGAAAAAGAAAGCGACGCAAGATAACGGCGGCGCAGCATAGGGCAAATCAGATACGTTCCTTTTGCGTCGAGCCATGCGGCGGGTGCGCCATGACGCATTCCCGGCGGGATTTCCCCGCTCCGGATTGCCGAGCGATCAACACCGACTCCGGAAAACAGGCACAGCAGCTTGTCGGCGACGAAGCGCAAAATACATAATGATACTCCCTTATCGCCATAGTCCGAGCGTTCAAAGCGTCGCAGGCAATGGGTAGGGCTGCGCGAGAACCGCGCAGGGGTGCAATTCCCGTGAGGTTGAGAAGCGAATCGACCGTCTGATGAAACCCACTTTTCGTAAACAAACCTTTTGCCATTTTTACGAAAGGGGGTAATCTCTATGGCAAAAAAAGAAACTACAAGCTATGCCGCCCCTTTGCTGCCTATGCTGAAAACAGTAGAGCAAATGAGCAAGGTTAGCGGCATTGGCGAAAACAAGCTGCGCGAGCTTATGGATAGTGGCGAGCTTGAATATATCCAAAATGGAAACCGCCGCTTGATTGCCGACGCTGCTATTTGGGATTGGTACCACAGAGCAAAGAAAGCGGCAAAGCCCCCGGCAACGCAAGGGGGTTAAGCTATGGCAATCAGAACAAGACAAGCGAAAAACAAACGCGACAGTAACGGCGTACTGACCGGGCGACCGGGTACGGTTTACGACGTTGATATAAAGTACACCGCCCCCGACGGGGCGAAAAAATCCTATACCAAACGAGGATTTGCGACCAAACGCGAAGCGGCGCAGCATGAAGCGGAAATGAAAACGAAACTCCAAAATCCGGGGCAGATCGCTTCCATTACTTCACAGCGCAAGCAGACCGTCGCCGCCTATCTCAATGATTGGGTGGAAAGCTATGCAAGAGTAAACTTGCGCCCCTCTACCTACGACGGGTACAAAAAGACCATTGCAAACTATATCAATCCATACATTGGCGGCGTTGCCCTTAATCAGCTTACCCCGGCTATGGTAGACAAGATGTTTCAGCAGATTATTGACAAGGGCTTGAAACCGTCCACCGCAGCCGGGGCAAAGCGCGTGTTGAGCGTGGCGTTGAGCCATGCCCGGAAATATCGCTATATTGAAACAAACGCTGCAAAGGACACCCTTACGAAGTTTGGAAAAGGCGATAAGACACCCGACCCCTACACGCCGGAACAAGTCAAGCTGCTCATGCAGCGGGTGGAGGGGACAGTTTGGGAAATGCCCGTTATTCTTGGCGGGCTTTATGGTATGCGCCGTTCTGAAATCTTGGGGCTGCGTTGGCGCAACGTGGATTTAGAAAACAATACCTTTGACGTTACCGAGCAGCTACCCTTTAAGGTGCCGCCGAAAACAAAAGTCATTGAAGAAATGGCACCGCCAAAATCCAACGGCAGGAAGCTACCGATTACCGAGCTTGCCCGTCCGTTCTTCCTCAAACAGTTTGCTATGCAGGAAGTGCAAAAGGAACAGGCAGCAAAGGAGGGAAAGCCCTACTACGACAATGACCTTGTTGTGGCAAAGCCGGACGGTGCGCCTATCAATGCGTCTTGGGTATCGTCGCAGTTTGGTAAACTTCTTGAAGATTTGGAAATGCCGCATATCCGTTTTCACGATTTGCGCCATACAGCAGCTACGAATATGCACCAACTGACAGGCGACTTCTATACCGTGGGCGAAGTCTTGGGACATACGCTTGCGGGTATCGGCGCGTCGCTTGGCTTATCCATGAACTTTGAAGCAGTAACCGCCCGATATGTTGATGTGCGCCTGGAGCGAAAAAAGGAGGTGTTGGACGCCTACCACGGCGCAGTAGAAAAAGCAGCCCCGGCACAGGCAAAGGAAGCAGGCGCAAAAACAGAAAAAGGAACGACAAAGAAAAAACACAAGGAAATGGAGCTTTGACCGACTTATCTTTTTACCGCTTCTTATAGCCTTTTATATCACCCCGTCGAGTTAGGGCGGCAAAAAAGCGTCAAACGGCATTTTTTGACCGCTGACGCAGGAACGCGAAAAGCCGCAAAAACATAGTGTTTATGCGGCTTTTCAGCGTTTTACCTATCAAATTTTATTGTGTGGAACGGCAGAAAATTCTACTATTTTTTATTATATACAGTTAATTTCATTTGATCTTCAACTGATTTTTAACGGTCTTTTTGTTCGCCGCCACAATTCACGTAACATATATAAGTCCAGATATAGCGGCATTTTTCGTAGTGAGTTTTGATCTAGCTACCAGCACAAAGCCCATGTTTGAGTCCATTTATGGACGAGTTTGGGCGACTGCTGGTTAATAAGCGATCAAAACGAATAGAAAAATAAGCGTAATCGGACTATATATGTTACGCGAATGTGGCAATCGCCAAACAGAAAACTGTATAAAAACCACATAAAAAAATCCCCGGCAAAGACAAAATCAAATGTCCAAGTCAGGGATCTTTTTATCTATTTCGCCAGCCGGAGCAAAAGTCCAACCAAATTTTTGACCTTATACCGCCGGTGCTGCGTACTTCTTCTTCTCCACAACCCTGTTAAATACAAGAGTTGCCACAACTACTGCAATTCCTATTACATCAGTGAGAAGTGCAGGATGAATAAGCATAAGTCCGCCTGCCGCAATAACAATACGGGTAATCATGTGCATTCTTGCGAAGCAGTAGCCCTCAAGAGCTGATGCTACGGCAAATACACCTATGAAAGCTGTTATGGCAATCTGCACAACCCGAAGCGGTGTTGTATCTATCAGCAGCATTGCCGGTGTGTAGCAGAACATATAAGGAACTATAAATACAGCAATAGCAAGCTTAGATGCATTGAATGCTGTCTTCATAGGCTTACTCTTGGCAATAGCAGAGCCTGCATAAGCTGCAAGGGCAACCGGTGGAGTAATATCTGCCACAATACCAAAGTAAAATACGAAGAAATGTGCTGCCATTGTAGGAACACCCATTCTGATAAGGATAGGAGCTGTTGTAGCAGCCATGATACAGTAATTTGCAGTTGTAGGAACACCCATACCAAGAACTATGCAGCAAAGCATTGTAAGAATAAGGGCAATTATAAGCTTGTCACCTGCAATTCCCACAATGGCATTGATAAGATCATTCGCAAGACCTGTCATGGTGATGGTTCCGGCGATTATACCGGCAACACCGCAGGCAGCACCTACAGTAATGGTACTCTTACCACCTGCAACCAGTGCATCCAATACCTTGTGTGGTGTGATCCTGTTCTCCTTGTCGAATAAACTCACCACGATAGACAATACAATGGCATAGCTGGCAGCCTTCTGCATTGTCATATAATTTCCTGATACCCATACGACCAGCATAACTAGCGGCAGAAGAAGATATATCTTCTTAAGAAGGTGACTCATCTTAGGCAGCTTCTCCTTTGGAATACCACTTAAGTTAAGTCTCTTGGCCTCAAGATGTACCGATATAAAAATTCCTGTGAAATAAAGTACGGCAGGAAGTATCGCCCTTCCGATTATGCTTGAATAGGGCACACCCACAAAGTCTGCCATAAGGAATGCTGCTGCACCCATGATAGGCGGCATTATCTGTCCACCGGTTGATGAGGCGGCCTCAACTGCTCCGGCAAATTCCGGATCATATCCGGTCTTCTTCATCATTGGGATAGTAACAGATCCTGTTGTAACCGTATTTCCAACAGATGAGCCTGAAACCATACCGCAGAGAGCTGATGATATTACGGCAACCTTGGCAGGTCCGCCTGCAAATCTTCCTGCAACGCAGTTGGCAAGCTCTATGAAGAAGTTTGATATTCCTGTTCTCTCAAGGAACGCACCGAATATTATGAACACCACTATATACTTGGAGCACACGTTTACCGGTGTGGAGAATATCCCCTCCTTGGTATAGAACAGGTTACGGATAAAGTATCTGAGTCTTAAGAAAAAGTCCGGATTGGTAAGTCCGTATATCATTGCGTAAAGTATGAAGAAGCCTGCCACAATAAGGATAGGCATACCAACGCAACGTCTTGTAACCTCTATAAGAGCAAGTATTCCCACAACACCTATGGCGATCTGATACCACTCAAATCTTGTACCCTGATTTACGATTGTTTCTGCGTTAAATGTGAAGTAAAAGAATGCCGCTGATCCAACCACCATCATAACTATGTCGTACCATGGCATATAATTTACCTTCTGAGTTCCCTTCTTCGCCGGGTAGATAAGAAATCCCATAAGGATTATCATTCCCATAAAAGATGTAAGTCTTATCTCCTCAAGAAAGGTTGCAAATAATGTTACATATATACACCACAGAGAAAATGCTGCAAGTATAACAGATATAACCGTCTTAGGCTTGCCCACCCATACTCTGGTGTTGGACTCTCTGTCATACTTTCTCATGACTGTGTCGATATCCTCATGGATGGAATTGTCCTTCTCATCCACAAATGCATCGTAGTCATTTAATTTACTTTCTTCTTCAAGATCAAACTGGAGCTCCTGATTTTGAAGGTCTTTTTCTAATTCTTTTCTTGTCTTGCCGCCCACAGCTTCACCTCCTAATTATTATCTGAGCTGTCAGAAGCCTCACTAAAAGTATTTTCTGGCTCTGTTTTGGCAGAACTCTCATCAGTATTCACAGTTATACCATGCTCTGCATAGTATCTTGCTGCCCCCTTATGGAATGGCAATGTCTGTACGCTGGTGGCATTCTCCACAGAAAGCTCTGAGCCCTTGGCATTTTCCTGGGTAATCTCGTCTGCGTGATCAAACAAAGCAGCTGTAAGCTTGTATACTGTATCCTCATCTGCATCTACCGACACGATAAGCACAGCTTTTACGGTGATAGTCTCTACATCCTCATCCTGTCCCGGATAGGTTCCCGCAGGTATAGTAAGAGGTTCATAGTATGAACACTCCTCCATTATCCTGTCTCTGACCTCGCCGTTTATATTTACCAGATATACTCCGTTTGTAGTTGCAAGCTCTGTTATGGCAGAGGTAGGTGCTCCGGCAACTATGAATGCCGCATCTATCCTTCCATCCTTAAGAGCTTCCTTTGAATCTTCAAATGACTGGTACTGTGGATTGATATCATTTATACCAAGCCCCGCTCCCTCTAAAACATCAAGAGCATTGAAATATACACCGGAGCCACTGGCACCGATAGATACATCCTTACCCTTAAGATCACTTACCGTCTTGATATCGGGATCCATTGTGAATAGCTGCACGGTCTCATTGTACAGAGCACCAAGCACCCTGAAATCATGAGTGGCACCATCTTCCTCAAAGGATCTTGTTCCGTTCCATGCATATGTCATTACGTCAGATTGGGCAAACCCAAGCTGGTAATCTCCATCCTGCACACTCTGTATATTAACCTTGGAACCACCTGTAGACACAGCGGTTACGCGAACACCGGCGTAATCCCTCATATATTGAGCAAGTACGCCGCCGTAAGCATAGTAAGTTCCTGCTGTTCCACCGGTTCCAAACATCATTCTTTTCTTTCCACCGCCACAACCTGACAGACAGGTTACAACCATGGACATCACCGCAATCAGCACAGTGATCTTCTTAAGAACCGATTTCTTCATCTATTCCTCCTATAAACTTCCAAACCATACATTTGCAAATGTATGTTATCCGCCATACTACTTTAAGCTGGCAGGATTGATCTTCTTGGTAGCGATGTCATTCTTTAACATCTCAACAAACTCTTCCTTGGAAACTGTTGTTGACTTCTGCTCACCGTGAAGCCTGTATGAAACTGTTCCGTCTGCTGCCTCGTTCTTACCAAGAACAACAAGGTAAGGAACCTTCTCCATCTGAGCCTCTCTTATACGATAACCAAGCTTCTCTGCACGCTCGTCGATCTCAACTCTGATGCCATTGTCATCAAGGTAATCATAGAGACCGTGTGCGTATGCATTTAACTCCTCGTCCTCGTTCTTGACAGGTAATATCTTAGCCTGTACAGGTGAAAGCCAAAGAGGAAGATTTCCCTTTGTCTCCTCAAGGATGTATGCCATAAATCTGTCTAATGAACCAAGGATAGCTCTGTGAAGAACTACAGGTGTCTTCTTTGTTCCGTCCTTATCAATGTAAGTAAGGTTGAATTTGGCAGGGAGACAGAAGTCAAGCTGGCATGTTGAAAGTGTATATTCATTTCCGATAGCCGGCTTAACATTTACGTCAAGCTTAGGTCCGTAGAATGCAGCCTCACCGATTTCCTCTGTGTACTCGATTCCGATATCGTTAAGAACCTTTCTTAAAGCGTCCTCTGCTTTGTTCCACATCTCATCATCCTGGTGATACTTAACCTTGTCCTCAGGATCTCTAAGTGACAGTACGCAACGGTAATCTGTAATATTGAAGTCCTTGTAGGTGTCAAATATAAGTGATACAACCTTTGCAAATTCATCCTCGATCTGCTCAGGTGTTACGAATATGTGAGCGTCGTTCTGGCAGAAATGTCTGCCTCGCTCTATTCCCTTAAGTGTACCACTTGCCTCAAATCTGAAGTCGTGGGCGATCTCACCTATACGTATAGGAAGATCCTTATATGAATGCATTCTGTTAGCATATATCATCATGTGGTGTGGGCAGTTCATAGGGCGAAGTACAAATGACTCACCCTCAACATCCATTGCAGGGAACATGTTATCCTTGTAGTGATCCCAGTGACCTGATGTCTTGTAGAGATTAACTGTGCCTACGCAAGGTGTCATTACATGGAGGTAGCCAAGTTTTCTCTCCTTTGCCTTGATATAGTTCTCAAGCTCCTGCCAGATTGTATATCCCTTTGGAAGGAACATAGGAAGTCCACGTCCTACAAGATCATCTGACATGAAGAGCTTCATCTCCTTGCCGATCTTTCTGTGGTCACGCTCCTTAGCCTCCTCAAGAAGCTTAAGGTGCTCTTCAAGCTCCTCTGCTGTTGGGAAGCACACACCATATATTCTCTGCATTATATGGTTATTTGCATCGCCCTTCCAGTAAACGCCTGAATACTTAACAAGCTTGAAATTCTTACAGAGCTTTGTATTGTCTACGTGTGGTCCACGACAGAGATCTGTGAAATCACCCTGATCGTAAACTGTTATATTTCCATCCTCAAGACCGCTTATAAGGTCAAGCTTATATTCATCATCAGCAAATAATTCAAGAGCCTCGGCCTTTGAGATCTCTCTTCTGTATATCTTCTTGCCTTCCTTGCAGACCTTCTTCATTTCCTTCTCGATGGCTGCAATAGCGTCATCATTTATAACCGCATCACCGAGGTCAATGTCATAGTAAAAGCCTTCCTTTACTACAGGGCCTACCCAGAACTTAGCATTTGGATATAAATGCTTTACTGCCTGTGCCATAACATGGGCACATGAATGATTAAGAGTATTCAGTCTCTCATCTGCTTTAAAATCTACCATTTCTTTATCTCCTTTTTTATTTTTTATCTACTGAAAAACACGGGAACAGCAGCTATTAAAAGTTACCTTTGGCAAGGCTGCTGCTATGTAACGATATCAATGACATCCTTACAATAAAAAAATCCCCTATACATACAACAAAGTATGTATAAGGGACGAATATACTTAACTATCCGCGGTTCCACCCTTTTTCTTCCAAATGGAAACACTTTCTTTACGATTATAACGGTATCACCGGGTCTGATTGGGACCGCTCGGAGATGGTCTTCCCTTGCCTTGCTTCTGGGGCACTTCCAGCATATGTGTCCCTCTCTGGAGAAGCCTGTGACAGGTACTTTTCTCTTCAACGCATTGTCTAAAGTTTATTTCAAAAAACTTACTGTGTCAAGAAGAAAATTTTACAAAAAACCAATCAAAAATTTTATAAAAGCCCCATCATATTCTGAGTATGGATTATTCAAAAGTATGCCATACCCCTGTATTTATAATACTGCCTTGTAATCCCTCTGGAACTTCTCAATACCCTGATCAGTTAAAGGATGTTTTGTCATCTGTTCAATAACTGAGTATGGAACTGTTGCAATGTCTGCACCTGCAAGAGCACAATCTGTAACATGAATAGGGTTACGAACTGACGCACAGATGATCTCTGTATCAAGTGCATAATTTTTAAATATTGTTACGATATTCCGGATAAGGTTCACACCTGTTGTGCTGATATCGTCAAGTCTTCCAAGGAATGGTGAAACATATGTTGCACCTGCTCTTGCTGCAAGAAGAGCCTGGTTAGCTGTGAAGATAAGAGTTACATTTGTCTTGATCCCCTCTGATGAAAGTACCTTGACAGCCTTAAGTCCTTCAACTGTCATAGGGATCTTAACTACCATGTTAGGATGGATCGCTGCGATCTCTCTTCCTTCCCTGATCATGCCCTCTGCGTCAACAGTTGTAGCCTTAACCTCGCCGCTTATAGGTCCGTCAACGATAGTTGTTATCTCCCTGATAACCTCGTTGAAATCCCTTCCTTCCTTGGCAATAAGTGATGGATTTGTGGTCACTCCACATATAACTCCCATGTCATTTGCCTTTCTGATATCCTCTACATTAGCTGTATCAATAAAAAACTTCATAGTACTTCCCTTCCTTTCTACTGTATTTGTATTTTTGTATCTATATTTGAATGGCCTTGTATAAGGCTCATATCTGACCATAATTATTATTTGCTTCTATTCATTTACCTTTGATCGGTTATCTATGATCTCTTGTCCCTATCTTATTGTCTTTGATCATTTGTCTTTTATGCAAGGGCTTCCTCAACTTCTTTTCTGTATGGAATAGATGGAACTGCACCCTCTCTTGTTACTGCAATGGACGAAGCCTTGGCACTCATCCTTAAGATGTCCGGAATTTTCATTCCGTCTATGATACCTGCAAGGAAATAACCTGTAAATGTGTCTCCTGCTGCAGTTGTATCTACTGCCTTAACCTTGAAGATCGGCTGATGATATCTCTCATCCTTGTCTGCATATATAGCACCGTCACCGCCCAGGGTAAGCACGATCTTAGCTTCCGGATAAAGCTCAACCACCTTATCTATTATTTGCCCCGGATCTGTGTAGCCTGTTATCTGCTCGCCTTCAACCTCATTCATCAGGAAATAACTGATCTTGCTCATATCCACTGCGTCAAGCTTCTCGTTAAAAGGTGATGGATTTAATGCTATCTGCATACCCTTCTCATAAGCCTTGTCCACAATGTAAGGAATCATATTCACCTCATTCTGGAGAAGCAGGATATCTCCGGCTTCAAAATTTTCAAGCACCTCGTCAACATACGCTTCCGTAAGCTTGTCATTGGCCCCTGCAAATAAAAGTATGCAGTTCTGGGCGTTCTTGTCGATCTGTATTATGGTGTGTCCTGTCTTACCTTCTACCTTCTTTATATAGTCGTAGTTTACGCCATACTCCTTACAAGCCTCAATAAATGGCTGTCCGTCCTTGCCGATCATACCGCCGTGATAAACTTCTGCACCTGCCTTGGCAAGAGCTATTGACTGGTTCATGCCCTTTCCTCCGAGGAATATGTTCATTCCTGTGGTTGCCTGGGTCTCACCGGGTTTTATGATATGATCTACATTGTATACATAGTCTAAATTCATAGAACCTATATTTAAAACCTTCATGCCTTTGCTTACCTCCTTCGGGTCCATAAGCCGGTCTCCCAGCCTATGCCCTATGTCACTATACCCTTTTTATTCAGCGTTGTCGATTGTTATAAGTGTTACGTTCATTGACGCCAACATTGAAAGTGCTGATTTCCTGAATAAGGATCGTGCAACTTCATTTGGTGTGAAACCCATTTCATTTATGTATTCATTATAACATTTAACTAATATATGTTAATTTCTTTTTCGTTGCTTTTAGGTTTTTTTGATGCTTTTTCAGCATAAACTATAAGTTTCTTTGGGCATTATACACAAAACCACCCGTAGATTTATGTTCCACAGACGGTTTTTCCTATCCGCCTATTGACATTTCAGACAGTATTGGTATAATGTCGGAAGTCGGACGGTATACCAATATTTGTATACCTTGCAAGGTGTTCTGAGGGATCTCAGGATTCCCGGATGGACGTGAATATTCATGAGCCAGATAAGATGTTTCTTATCCGGCTCTTTTTTATTTTAAAGGAGACATACTTATGGATTTACTAAAAGACAACCTAAAAAAACTATATTTCCGCTTTCTTATTCCATCACTGGGAAGTGCTATGGTCATGTCTATATATACACTGACGGACGCCATAGTCATAGGAAAAGGCGTAGGATCTGACGCACTGGCGGCACTCAGCATAACAACGCCGCTGCTGTGTATCCTCATGTCAACAGGTATACTGTTTGGCGTGGGCGGATCGGTGCAGATGAGTGTTCACAGGGGAAGCGGCAACAACGTTAGGGCAAATCAGAGCTTCACCCTGTCCCTGATACTCATCTCCTGCATTACATTGATATTGTGGCTTCTGTACGGAACCGGTATGTCAGGACTGTTACATTTAATGGGTGCAAATGAAACCCTGTTCCCATATGCCATGTCCTACATGCACTACATCAATATATTCCTGCCGGTGGCTGTATTCTCCAACTTCATAGCCATCTTCATCAGGGCAGACGGCGATCCGAATCGTGCCATGGCAGGGGTTCTTGCCGGTGGAATTGTTAATATCGTTCTGGATATAGTCATGGTATTCCCTCTTCAGATGGGTATAGGTGGTGCGGCTCTCGCTTCGGTTATCGGTATGACCATACAGGTTATTGTGGGCGGAACCCATTTTCTCTCAAAGAAGAACGGTCTTAAGCCTGCCAGACCGGAAAAGTGGCTTACCGGCATGAAGAATATTATGGTAAGCGGTATCCCAAGCTTCTTTAATGAATTTGCAAATGGATTTATAGTCATGCTCTTTAACATACAGATACTTAAGTACTGTGGGGAAAATGCCCTGTCCATATACAGTGTCATTTCCAACTGTGTAATACTGTTCAACTCACTGTTCACCGGTGTAGGGCAGTCGGTGCAGCCTATAATCTCCACTAACTACGGAGCAGGGAATGCAGAACGAATAAAAGCCATCAAAAGGATGGCTTATATCACGGTGATCATAATGGGAGCTGTGTTCTCCTTAAGCGGTATACTCTTCCCGGTTACTGTATGTAGGATATTCATAAAGATGGATCCAACCCTTTCAGCCATTGCCGGATATGGCGTAAGAGGATATTTCTTCGCGTTCCTGCCATTTGGCATTAACCTGCTTACCTCCTACTATCTCCAGGCAATATTAAGCTCAGGAAAGAGTCTTTGCATATCACTGCTCAGGAATATCATATTAAGCAGTGTGTGTATCCTGATATTTCCGTTATTTGCAGGGGCGAACAGCCTGTGGTTCGTAATGCCGGTGGTCGAGGTCATTGTATTATGCCTTTGCCTTTACTTCCTCCGCACGCCGCTTGAAGATCCTCGGAAATGATGTAAATATCACTATGGTGGTAATGACTCCCGCCACAAGATCTGCAATGCCCTCTGAGAGATACACGCCCTTAAAGCCCAGGAAATGGGTGAGGGCGAAGCACAGAGGGATGAGGATTATAACCTTTCTTGTAACGGCCAGTATCAGAGCTGATCTTGCCTGCCCCAGGGCAACATTTATATTCTGCAGGGTCATCTGCACGAAGAACATAATAGAACCCATAAGGAACATAGGGCAGTAATGCTTCACAATAGCGGTCACGCTTTCACTGGCGGAGAACAGATGGGCATACATCTCCGGCACTGCCAATGATAAGGACCACACAGACAATGCGAATATGAACGCGATTATAGTCACATATCTTATACCCTTTGTAAGTCTCTCGGCATTTCCCCTTCCATAATTATAACTGACAAATGGCTGCATACCGTTTCCCAGTCCGTTTAAGGGCAGTGAGATAAGCTGCAGGGCACTGAGCATAACCGTGAGAGCTGCCGTGTAATCTTTATTTCCCCCTGTGGCACGATTAAGGTTGATGTTGAACACTATCTGTATGGCACATTCGGTGATGGTCATTACAAAGGGTGTAAATCCAAGGGACACTATGTCAATTACTCTTTCGATCTTCAATCTCATGTCCTCCACCCGGAAGTGGAACAGGCTCTTTTCCGTGAAGAAAAACCATATTATACACACGCAGGAACAGAACTGTGAGATAACTGTTGCAAGGCTTGAACCGCTTACTCCCATGTTAAAGGTGAATATAAAGATGGGATCAAGGACAATATTTATCACTGCTCCAAGAAGCACTGAACCCATGGCTATAAAGGAATATCCCTGGGTCTGGATAAATGGGTTAAGTCCCTGTGCCAGCATAACGAATATAGTGCCTGCCGAATATATCCTGAGATAGGACACGGCAAAGTCCACCGCACTCTCAGGACATCCGAACAACACCACTATCTCCCTTGAGAATATAAGGGTTATGGCACCTATGACTGCGCCCATTATGAACAGCATAACTGACGCTGTGTTAAATATCTTATTTGCCTCAGGGAAATTATCTTCTCCCATCTTAATGCCCGCTCTTGGGGCACCGCCAAGACCTACCAGATTGGCACATGCCTGTATTATCAACGTGATCGGAAGGACTATGCCCAGTGCCGCCAGGGCGTCCATACCCGATCCGGCTATCCTTGACACATACATCCTGTCTACTATGTTATATAAGAAGGTTATGAGCTGTGCGATGACAGCAGGTACAGCCAGACGAAAAACCAAGGGAAGTATCTTTCCCCGGTCTAATTCCTCTGTAATATCCTTCTTTTGTTTATTCTTACTCATCCTGTTACTGCTCCTCTACTCCCAGACACCGCTTAAGTTCCGGAAGATAACTGGTTTCAAGCTTGCTGAGCCTGCCCTTTCTGTGGGTTATATATAATTTACAGTCTCCTGAAGTATCTTCTTAAGCTTCTGGGCTGCCACGCTCATAGGTCTTCTTGCGTCATATATCATGCACACATACCGCTCCGGTATCTCATCTGCAAGGTGTATCTGAACTATCTCCTGCTGCCTTAGTGCCGCCTCTGCCATCTCCCCGGGGACAAATGCCAGTCCCAGCTCGCTCTTCACCAGTGAAAGGATCTGCCCTGTGGTGGCAACCTCCATATCCGGTCTCATGGTAACACCCTGAGCTGAAAATAGCTGATGATAGAACTTATATGTGGTGGTCTGCTCTCCGAGACTTATAAACGGATATTTCTCCAGATCCTCAAGGCTCTTCCTGCCATTTGCAAGTCCGTCAAAGGTCCTTCCCCCTACCAGTATGTCCCTAAAAGACTTAAGCCGCACTTCCTTTAAAGGCTCCTCAAGCTTCACCGGGGTCGTTGCCAGAGCAAAATCCACTTCACCGCTTCTCACAGATCTGATGGCGTCGGGAGTTGAATGACTTGATATCTTAAGCCTTACTCCCGGATAATCCATATGAAATTTCTTAAGCTTGTCAAGAAGGAATATGTTCAATGCCGTCTCGCTTGCACCGATGGATACATTTCCATGTTCAAGCCCAAGACTGTCGGAAAGCTCTTCCTCCGCAAGCTGCAACTGCTTCACAGCGGCGGAAACTCTCACATACAAACGCTCACCCTCAGGAGTCAGATACACTCCACGGTTTGTCCGCACAAACAGGGTACAGTTGATCTCATGCTCAAGACAGTTTATGGCTCTGGTGATATTAGGCTGGCTGTTGTTAAGGGCACGGGCTGCTTTGGTGAAGTTACCATATCTCGCCACATAGTAAAATATTCTGTAGTATTCAAAATTGACGTTCATTATATCCTCTGTTATATCAAAAAACTATAATAGTCATATCAATGATATCTTTTACTTATCTTCAATATAAAATTATAATCATTATGTTGTGAGAATACAACTTAAAGGTAACTTTTAATGGTCTGATTTTTAAGGAGATGATTTTATGTCTTTGGTATTACCAAGAGAAGAAGAGGTTGAAAATATATTTTCAAGAATACTTTCATCTGACAGAAGCTGTGAACGACTTGTAGAAACCTTTTATAATCATCTGTGTGATGATGAACGATATATCGATCCCGACCCGCGTCATTTCGCTGAGGTCATTTTAAATGCCTATAAAAACGGTGATGTAAGTGCCCTGCTCCTTGAGATATGCGGCCGCAGCATGTTTGATCTGTTAAAGGAGGCGTACCTTATCCCAAGGCGTTTCCATGGCAAATCAGGAATAAATCCGGTCCTGCTCACCGACCCGGAGGGCAATCTTTTGGAGGACAAAAAGAGCCTTGCCACCAAGCATGAATTTAAGAAATTCCGGGAAATATATGACTCACATACATCTGTTCCCCGGTCAAATCTCTATCTTGCCGACGGCTACACCCTTGTGCGTTATTACACCACCGGCATGGACATCTGTGAGAAAAAGGAGGACAGGGAACGGGGTATACTTGTGCTCTACGCCCTTCCCGACACCAAGAAGCTCAATCTTACGGAGGCTCAGGCATATGATGTTATATGGTCTACCTTCCATGAGATACAGAAGGAAGCATTTTCAGCCATTGTCTACTACGGACAGGAAACCGGAACGGGCAATGACAAATCCTTTGATGAATTGGGCGTGCTGCTTCCTATACACCAGTTTGAGTCCAAAATGCGTGAACATATCAGTGTAATCGACGGTCTGGTACTGGCATGTCGTGAAAATATGCTGAAAAAAGCCGGTGCAGACAGCTTTGATCTTTAATAGCTTTGAGGTGTTTAATATGAAAGCTGCAAATAACAATAAAACGGATATTAAAAAAAATCATATGGATGTCCTGTGGCATGAATATGCTGACAGATCCGACACCACCCCTATAAGCCGGGCAAGTCTTTCGGCAAAGTCCTCTGTCGTAGGCAGGGTTGGCATAATGATGTTGTCCTGCGGTACAGGAGCCTGGCGAGTCCGAAGCTCCATGAACACCCTGTCAGAACTTATGGGTATGACGTGTACTGTAGATATCGGTCTTATGTCCATTAACTACACCTGTTTTGACGGCAACGACAGCTTCAGCCAGTCCCTTTGCCTTACCAATACCGGTGTAAATACCTCACAGCTTAACCGTCTCGAGAAATTTGTGGGCAAATTCTCCACAAAGGAGATCAGCCAGAGCTGTGAAGCCATACACTCTGCCCTGGATGATATAGAAAAGATACACGGACTTTATACTCCTGTTACCCTTGCCGTTGCCGCCGCCCTGGCGTGTGGTGCATTCACTTTCCTTTTGGGAGGAGGCATTGTGGAGATGTTTTGTGCATTTGCAGGGGCAGGAATAGGTAATTACATACGGTGCAAATTATCCAAGCACCATTTTACACTGTTTCTCTGTATAATCGCGTCGGTTTCAGCTGCCTGCCTTACATACACGGCACTGTTAAAGCTGTTGGAGCTGGTCTTCTCGGTGAATTTCCAGCACGAGGCCGGATACATCTGTTCAATGCTGTTTGTGATCCCTGGATTTCCTTTCATCACCAGCGGCATTGACCTTGCCAAGCTGGATATGCGTTCGGGAACAGAACGTCTTGCCTATTCATTTATAATAGTTACCGTTGCTACTATGACTGCTTGGATACTTGCCATGTTACTGGGATTAAAACCTATTCCTTTTCTCCCCCTTGACCTTGCCCTGTGGCAGTGGATACTGTTGCGTTTACTGGCAAGCTTCTGTGGCGTGTTCGGATTTTCCATCATGTTTAACAGTCCCGTAAAGCTTGCAGCAGCCGCAGGTATCATTGGTGCCGTATCCAATACCCTTCGTCTGGAGCTTATTGATATATCTGCCCTGCCACCGGCTGCCGCCGCATTTATCGGTGCATTTGTTGCAGGAATATCAGCCTCTACCCTTAAGGGCGTGGCAGGTTATCCGAGGATATCCATAACCGTGCCGTCCATTGTAATAATGGTGCCCGGCTTATACCTGTACAAGGGCTTCTATAATCTTGGAATAATGAACCTTACCTCAGCAGCCTCATGGCTTGCGTCGGCACTGCTGATAATACTTGCATTGCCCCTGGGACTTATATTTGCAAGGATAGCAACAGACAAAACCTTCAGATATTGTACATGATATGGCTGGCTTCCCGGGAAAAATCGTGTATAATGTCTATCAGTAGATCAAAAGATGTTTAATTATTGGAGGAAATATGAGTTTTTCACGTTTTCATTATCACCCAACCAGACAAATGTCAGAATCCCTGCTGACCGCTGCCATACTTTCGGTATCCGGCGGTCTGCAGGATGTGTATACATATGTTTCGAGAGGGCATGTATTCGCAAATGCCCAGACCGGAAATATCGTTCTTATGAGCCAGGATCTGTTCAGCGGAGATTTCGGAAAAGTCATCCACTATTTTGTCCCTGTGCTGTTCTTTTCACTGGGAGTTGCAGCTGCCACATTTATAAGACAGAAATTACAGGACTTTAACAAGCTTCACTGGAGACAGATTGTAGTTATACTTGAGATTGTCCTGCTCTTCTCTGTGGGCTTCATGCCTGAGAAGCTGAACCTTATCGCTAACGCCATGGTTTCATTTTCATGCGCCATGCAGGTTCAGTCCTTTAGAAAAGTAAACAATTATGCATTTGCCAGTACCATGTGTATCGGAAATATCCGAAGCGGCATGGAGGCACTGTGCTCATACCACCAGACCCACAATATACAGACACTGTACAAGTCATTCCATTACTTTGGAATAATACTCCTGTTCGCTTTAGGTGCAGGATTTGGAAGTATCTGTATACCGGTTCTTGGTATGCACACCATATGGATCTCATGCCTCCTCCTGTCCGTCAGCTTCCTTATAATGTTCATACAGGAAGAGGAACAGGAGAAAGACCAGTAAGCTCTGCTTACGAGAATAATGCTCGTAACACAGATTGATCAGATATAATTTTATCGTTTGTCCATAACACATATCTTATTGGAAATATTCTTCACAGCAGGAATATTTCCAATAATTTTATATATAGGTATCATAACCTTCATGCCCTCAACAAGGCTCACATCTTCTATATTTCTAAAGCCTGCGATCACATCCTGAAGAGCCTTTCCGTTCTTTACCCCCCAAGTGAACTTGGCACTGCTGCCCTCTATGGATTTCTCCTTGATATGCTTCGCCATGAATGGTGACATGGTTTCCACAAGAACATGAGCATTAGCGAAATTCTCATGTATGATATCAAACATCTGCTTCACGTCATCCTCGTTAAGGTACATTGTAAGTCCTTCTATTATAACTAACACAGGCTCACCATTATACTCTATATCCTCCACATAGGAGCTGTCCATTGCGGACTTGGCGATCTGATATACTGGTTCGTTTTCCTCCATGAACATTTCTCTTACATGCATGGTCTCAGGCAGATCTATGTTATACCATCTGCTATATTTTCCCTTCATGCGATAACATCTGGTGTCAAGGCCGCAGGCAATATTAACCACTATAGCGTTCTTGTTCTTATTTAAGAACTCGCCTACCAGCTTATCAAGGATTATGGTCCTTGCAACAACTCCGCTGCTCATTGCAGTGTCTGTATCTGCCTTGGAAAAATCATAGTCAAGGCTTGCCACTATATCTACCGCTTTCTCATCATAGATATGATGATCCTTTTTCTGTGACTCCTTTGCCCTTGCATATAATGTCTGGAGCATAGTCTCCGGAACTCCCTGTACACTTACCTTTGTCTTCTTGTCCATTTTCATCAAACCTCTCTTACATTTATGATTTATAATTAATTTTTATTAACATTGGTTTCAAGTATCATCAACTGCCTTATTCGTCAAAGATAACATCTGATATGCTTTGTTATGTTGCAAAAAAAGAGTCCCACAGCTTTTAACCGTGGAACTCATTAAGCTCTTTTATTAACTTTTCTGTTCCGCCTGTGGCATACACCCCAAGCTTCTTCGTCAGATACAAACTATATTCCATGTCATAATTTCCTTTCAGGATCTCCAGACAGCCATCAAGTCTTATTCTCGCCAGTATCCTGATGAGCTCCTTATCCGGCTCCTCATTCATCCGGCTTCTGTAGAAGGTCGTCACTGCCTGCCCCATCATTGCCTCAATCCTTTTGTGCCAGCCCTCGTAGCAGCTTCCCTGTGCCTTTTCCATTATTATTATGGCTTCCTTCCTGTGTTCCAGGATGAAGCTCATCATAAGCACATCAATATCGGCACCCTTCTCAGGAGCTTCAAGCTCCATGCCCATGTACTCCACCATGAGGCTTTCATACCGGGCGATCAGTGGTTCAAGGATTGCCTTTAGAAGTGCTTCCTTGTTCTCGTAATGAAAATACAGGGCTCCGGTGGTAACTCCGGCATTTCTGCAGATGGTCCTGAGACTTGCCTTTCCATACCCCTTCTCGTAAAACTCTTCCAGAGCGGCTTTCTTTATTTTTTCTACTGTCTTTTTCTCTTCATCTATCATAACATGTGTTATGTTAGTTCAATCTAACTCTTTTGTCAAGTCTGCAAATATTGCAATATCCCACATTTTCTCTTTTAATAATTTCACAACTGACTGATTTAACATTAAATATACCTCCATTTCATGAACATAAGCTCATTTGAATTTTTTGATATACTTCATATTAATGGGGCTGCACGGATTTATAAATATATTAGGAAATTTATAAGTCACTATTAATTTTCTTTGCTTTAGTTATTCAGTTTGACACCCGCCACATCCAATGATAGCATATCGCCAGAGGCTGTCTCACGAAAGGAAATAATTATGAGTAACATGAACACTTTCACCGGGAAGAAATTCGACCCGCTTAATATGACAACTGAGGATGTGTCCCTTATGGACATTGCACATGCCTTAAGCCTTATGTGCAGAGGTGGCGGACACCTTAAACACTTTTACTCGGTTGGTCAACATTCCATAAACTGTATGAAGGAAGCAAAAGCCCGCAATTACCCGGAACGTATCCAGCTTGCCTGTCTGCTTCACGACGCCAGTGAGGCATACATTGCAGATATCATAAGGCCTGTCAAAGTACATTTGCCTGATTATTATAAGATTGAGGATGAGATAATGAACTGTATTTTTAAGAAATTCGGTCTCTCCTATCTAAGTGAGGAGGAAGCTGCCGCATGGAAGCAGATCGATGATGAAATCCTCGATCATGAATTGAAGAACCTGATGGTAGGTGAACGTGACAGAGCTGTAAAACAGCTCTCCTCCGTACCGGATGTATCCGAGAAAAACTGGCAGGAAGTGTGTGATGAATTTATAGCCATTGCCGATACATTAAAGGATAAAATTCTCACTACACAACCTGTGTCTTCCCCCGCTTACGCTTTACAACAACAAATGCTATAATGCACACGATCACTGAAAGCACCGAACCGCATAGCAGAGTGTTGCCGAAGCCCTCTCGTGCTTTCCTGCCCCGATATTCTGGGCAGAAAGAGTTGACACTGTGGATAGCATTGTAGACGGCACGAGGAATACCACACCTATTATCTTCTCAACGATACCTACAGCCGCTGCGTCATTTAAACCTCTGCGATTTGCAATGATAGTTATAACAATAAATGCAATCTGGATAAATCCATCCTGAAGAGCCACAGGGATACCTATGAAACATATCCTGAGATACATAACAGTCTCTGAAACAGCTTCCGTTGGTGTTGACATTGCTGCAACAACAGGCTTCACCAGCACCAGAAGTATGCCTGTGAGCACCACCGACAAGCCCATGAACATGGTCACAGTATTTCCCACTGTCAGGGACGCAACCCAGTCCTCTACATCCGAAACGGACGCTCCCGAGCTGAACCTCTGGCCATCCTGCCAGTCTCCGGTTCCTGCCATTTCAGCAAGCAGGGTACCACTGTCACCTATGCCTGATGAAGCAGATGTACAGAATGGAATGACGGTCTTTCCTGTGAAATCATTACCCTTTACAAAATTATTTACAGGCCATGCTGCTATTCCCCACCAGATTGGATAGCCAATATAAACGGTATTATATTTCATCCACTGGATTTTCCAATATTTTTGGCACGAAACGGTGAAAATAGCACAAATTGTAGCTTATATCATGGAATTTTATTCCATATGGGACTATAATCAGCATATCACGATGTATCCACAGGCAATGTATTCTCACATGCCTCACCGGATCATCATACATTTTATCTTATTAGCATTAACATGAAAGGGATCTTATTATGTTAGTTTTACTGCGACCGGTACTGGAGCTTGCCGTGATCATTCCGGGGATTTTTCTTGCATATCTCCCAGTAAAGTCATATCTGAAGCAGCCACCATTGAGACTGCTCTGCGTACTCCTGCCGCTTTTTATATGTCTTTCATTTGCAGGGGGAATGGTATGTCTCCACTTTAACATATCAACCGCACCGGTTATGGCGTTGCTGGTATTTGTCGCCATAATGATATATATACATACTCTGCACATTACGCTATGGATGTCTATAAGCGTAGCACTGGCAGTGTGTGCAGTATTTGCCTGTGTCAACAGCATGTCAAGAGCCATCAATGCCCTGTTCACTGCCGACCTCACTTCCAAGGAAGCCGGGCTGTGTTTCTCCATAGGTGCAGGACTGATCTACAATCTCATATGCTGGATCTTCACCATATCGGCATATTACCCGGCTACCCATGCCGCAAGGAACATGGTGGAGGACGAGAACTTCGCCCAGACCTGGTACGTGTTCTGGATCCTGCCTGTATTATTTATCGCACTGAATATCTTCATGGTGCCAAGATATAGAAGCACCCTGTACACTGGACGTATCCTTAAGGGCTACATAGTCATAAGTCTTACACTGCTTGCGCTGCTGGTGCTGTTTTACGCAATGTTCCTTATGCTTGCAAAGAACATCAACAGGAACGCCAAGCTGGCACAGGAAAATCATTTCTTCTCCATGCAGCAGGAGCGTTACGACAACCTTCGTTCGTCCATCGAGGAGGCAAGGCAGGCGAGACATGATATGCGTCACTATTTCAACCAGTTATCAGCCATGGCTGAGGAAGGGGATCTGGAGCATATTAAATCATATCTGGCAAATGCCACCAAAAGGATTCCAAACCTTGATATGCACTTCTGCGACAACAGGGCTGCTGACAGTGTTATCGGCTATTACTGTACCCTGGCAAAGCAGGAAAATATTCCATTTGAAACCAAGATAGATCTGCCGGAGACACTTACGGCAGACGAGATAGATATATGTATCATCCTCTCCAATCTGTTGGAAAATGCTCTCGAAGCCAGCCTCCGCACCTCGGAGGAAAAACGCCGTATCTGTTTGGAAGCCTATGTCCATGCCGACAGGCTCACCCTCATACAGGTCAAGAACAGCTTTGACGGCGAGCTTCATGAGAGAAACGACATATTCCAGTCATCCAAGAGAAAAGGAAATGGCGTAGGGATCCAATCCATACGCCATATAGCTGATAAAAACAACGGTGCCTGCTCCTTCACCCATGAAAATGGGATATTCACTGCCAAGGTCATGATCCGGGGATAGGTCATGACCTGCGGCAGTCAATTTATCTGAGACATGGCTATTTCATTTACCGTCTGCTGTTATCTCTTCTCTTTTTTTCTAATATTAAGTAGGCTACTGTTCCTGCCACCAGAATAAACAGTACAACTATTATACTGATCCACAGACCATAATTGGTTTTCTCATCGGCCTTGGTGTTTTCGGCTGCGGCGGAAGCAGCTATCTCTTCGCTTCCAACATTATCCTCCGTCAATTCCTGAGTATCGCCTTCGGTCTGCTGTTCGCTGGTTTCAACCTTTTTACTGTCATCAACCTGTTCACTGCTGTCCTCAGTCTGCTGTTCAGTGCTATCTTCCTGCTTGTTATTGTCACCTGTCTGTGGGGTACTTCCCACCGGCATTTTTACATTTCCACCCGGTTTCTGGTTATTGCCACCAGGCTGCCCATTGTTGCCACCAGGCTGATCGTTATTGCCGCCCGGCTGGTCGTTGTTGCCACCCGGCTGTTTATTATCATCGTCAGCACTTGTTGTAAGATTTATATGGAGCTTAAATTCTGTATCGCCATAATTCTCCATCCTGACGGTAACTGTAATGACAGCTTCCTTTCCTGCCATACTCTTATCTGTGAACTTCTTAACCTTGTATGTCAGAGTTCCATTAGAGTTGATTTTGCAGTTATCCAGGATTGAATTTCTGTCATTTACAGAAACACCATATACACTTGTTCCCTTGTCCTCAGGCAATAAACCTGCAACATCTATCCTCTCCTGTGATGAACCCTTCTTGTACTCATATGAAGCCTTCTCAGATGAAAGCTCAGGTGCTGCAGCCTTTGTGATATTAAGCTTAGCCTTAAGATTCAGGGCTGATGAGTAAGCCTCATTTTCAGGATAGAAGTCAACACTTATGAGTTTTCCGTTATCACCACAGCCGTATACCTGCTTCTTATTGTCATCCTCTGACTGGGAGAGGTTAAATGTTCCCTTCACTTCCTCGCCTGATTCTGCAATGATACTTCCTGATATCTTACAATCCTCAAGACTTGTTCCATACACCTCGGATATGATTATATCCCCATTTGCAGAAGTCTTTATCTTTGAGGTCTTAAGCTTTTGATCTGCAAATTCCGTACTATTTCCATATCTGTCATGTAAGCAGTAAAGTATGATATATCCTTTATTGGCCTCCAGCCCTTCAAAGCTGATATTTGCAGCAACGCCGGCCTCCACGGGAACTGACTTTGTGTCCCCCGGCTCAAACACTACTGTAACATTCTCTGTTCCCGGATCCTCTACTAAAACATATTCTATACTTCCTGTTTCATTTGACTTGATACTTACGTTAAGGCTGTCATACCTGTGGGAGAACCATGTGATACCTGTCAACTCAGGTGCTGTAGTATCAATCTTAACCTCTATGGTCTTCTCCTCTGACACAGCCCCGGTTTCGATCTCCATCAGATAATATGATATCTGCACCGGCTCTCCTGTGCCATCATCTTCGGATACCATAAAACTGTCTGTGAAATCTTTTTCATAATCATATGGAGCGTCCTGCTTTCTGCAGATCCTGTATCCATCGGGTGCTGAAACCTTTACCGGGCTTGAAGTCCAGTTGTAGTCTGAAAGCTTAGCCTCTGCTGTTATATTTTTATTGGTGATCTTAAATGTGATCGTCCTTGTGCCTGTGTAATTGCCGGCTCCGCTCACCTTGATCTCTGCCTGGTTCTGCCTTGTGGTTATTGTTCTGTTATTACTGTAACCATCTATCACATAATCCACGCCCTCAGTAAGCTTTACTTCTTTGTCCTTAAGCACGATATCTGCTGATCCCGGTGTTATATCAAAGCCTGTGAAATACTGTTCTTTACAGCTTCCTGATATACCTGCCGCCTCCAAAGATTTCCTGTTAATGGTAAAATCAGCTTCATTTACAGCTTCTGAATAGCTTTCTGTTTCAGCTAATGTGATCCTTACTGTATATTCTCCTGCCTGGGTTGGGACAGATGTACTGTAAGTCTCATCATCCTCTCCCTTCACCTTATATTCTATTAATGCTTCTGTCTGCTTATTGTTTGTTGCAAATGTCGGTGCATTTGCCTTATCTCCATAGGTCCAGTCCTTTATGTTCAGATTGGTTATGGTTCCTGCCTGCTTGTTATTAATGGTAAATGTCTTTGTGTAATCCTTATCGGCTGCTGCTCCATTCTTTATGGTTGCTTTAAGCTTAAAGGTTCCCGGCTTGCTTACGGTAAGAATATCATTTTTTACATTTGCGTCTGTGATACCCTTGTCTTCAATACTCCATACTATAGTTCTGTTTGTTGCATATGCAGGAGTTACTGAAACAGCGGATACCAGATCATGGCTTCCGAAGCCATATGCTGACCTGCCTAAGGTAATGTCTGTAACAGCCCTGAACACAGGTTCCCAGCTTACGCTCTTATCCTTATCCAGATTAATTGTCTTGTCTTCGTAGGTCATCTGGCCAAGGCTTACTGATATGTCCTGTGTGCCGTTAAGGGTTGTATCTGCCTTAAATGTTCCTGTTGCCTTGCCATTGCTTACCTTCATTGAAGCGGTTCCGATATATGCACTGCTTCCTTGACCAAGAAATACTCTTGCTGTTGATGTGCCATCGGCAAGGGCAGGATCTTCAATGGTAATGCCAACACTGTAATGGTGGACTATATGATTCTTATCAATATCCGTAGCCGGATTGATCTCTCCGCTTACATCCACTGCACCGCCGGTTACAGATACACTTCCGGTCTTCTTCACATCATTGTTATATATACCACCCATTCCCAGGTTGCCGTTTACCTTTACATTACCTCCTATGATAGAGATATCTCCGCAGCCGCCTGCTCCGTCTGTATTTCCATTCCATCCGGCACCTATTCCTGCACCTTTTCCATTTCCGGTGGCTGTGACATTTCCTCCAGTTATAAGGATGGAGTCTACCTGTCCGTTACAGCCTCCGCCGATACCTGCAGAACCGTCTCCACCGGTTGCTGTTACATTACCTCCACGTATCTCTATCTTTCCTTTAGCTCCATTTCCTGAGCCACCAATTCCCGCCGCTGACTCTTCGGTTATACCGCACCACTTGTAAGTACCTCCTATGGCTTCAACGGTACCACCTCTGATGATTATGGTCCCAAAGCTCTTCTCCGTTCCATACTTTGTTTCACCTTGATTATTATGCAGTCTGCCTGTTGATGCAGCTCCTATTCCTGCGGCTCCTCCATGGAAGTCGCCGCCAACAGCTTTCAGACTTCCGGTACTCTTCGCAGTAATGTTAAGGGTACATCCCTCGTTCACTTCGATTCCGGCTCCACCTGTTCCGCCTTGCACATAGCTGCTGCCTTCAAGTGTCAGGTTAAGGATTGCTCCATTTTCAAGAGTAATTCCTGCATAATCCCAGTCATTGTATCCCTTATCATCAGTCCTGCATCTGTTTATGGTTACATCCCTTATAGTCAGATTAACTGTAGTACCGCTTATTATAATACCTTTTTTGCACGCCTCTACGTTATCCTTGGTAGTGAATTTACCTGTGAGTATGGTGTCATTGTAGCTTCCCACATTTTTTCGATTGACCACAAAGCAATATCCTTTATAATCAAACTTGGTCAATGGAAGCTGATCAAGAGATATAACACTTCCGCTTGCATATACAACCGGCACTTCCTCTTCTCCTGCCTGGGCTTCAATAGCGTCATTGCCTGTTGCTATCTGTACCTCTTCGTAGTCATAGTTCTCATCAACTGCCTCATTTGCAGATACCGGGATAAATCCTCCCAGGGTAGAACCTGCCATTATTCCTGACATGACAAATGCCATCATCCGTTTTCTTACTTTGTGAAACACTCTTTGTCTTTTTTGCTTTAATATTCCCATACTGATCTCCTCTCCTATTCCTTGAAATATCACTTTGCTTCTTAAGCACCCTGATCACATCACTAAATATAATATGATGCGACCCTGCGGCTTTTTCCTTGCTAACATTATATTTTAAGTTATTCATTTTCCAAGACAGTTGGCACGAAAGGGATAAAAATGACACGAATTGTACTCCAAAGCCATGGCAATTTTAAAGAGACGACTATATAATTAATATGGGTTGTTGTTTTAACGCCTAATCTTAGAGATACGAGGTATCTGCCATGAGAATTGCTATTGTTGATGACATTGCAGAAGAACGAAAATTATTACTCAAACGGCTGGTGGCCCAGCTTGATATCCATAAGGTCCAGGCTGATATACTGGAATATGACTGCGGCGAAAGCTTTCTCGCTGCCGCAGACGGATTGAAATTTGACGTGGTATTTCTTGATATATATATGTCCGGGGTAAATGGGATTGAGACAGCGAAGAAGCTCCGGGAAAGGGACCGGGAATGTCTGCTGATATTCACCACCACTTCCATAGATCACGCACTGGAGGGATTTCATGTCCGTGCCATACAATATCTTGTTAAGCCTTACACATCAAGAGATATTGCTGAGCTTACAAATGAGATCCTTGCAAGAATACCAAAACCTGACAAATATATAGATGTAAAAGTACACGGAAGTGATATAAGACTTCATTTTAAAGATATAGTTTATGCAGAGCATTTTTCTCACATGATACATATTCACACCACCGCAGGAAAAGACCTTGCCACAAGGCAGTCATTTGGCAATTTCACGGCATATTTTAAAGACGAACCTCGCTTTTTTATATGCAGTCGTGGTGTGATCATCAACATGGAACATGCCAGAGATTTTGACGGAAAGTCCTTCGTTACGGACGCCGGAGATCTTGTGTCCGTCAACAGGGAGCTGGTGAAGACCGCCAGACAGACCTTTATGGAATTTCTCCTCAGGTCCTGAAAATGGTCCTGTAAAATATGAAAATTCCTCATTCCTTCATAACATTTGACCCATTCTTGAATAAATCATCAAAAAAAACGGCTCCAGCCCTGCATTTATAAGGGTTGAAGCCGATTTTTTGATAACTTATTTTGTCCTATAGTTCTATAGCTCCTACATTCAAGATTTTTCCTATAGACCTACAGACAGTCATTTCCGATTGTATATTCTATCTTATTCCTCGTAAGGAAGAACTGCTCCGTCATAGGTGTCGTTGATGTACTTCTTCACGTCATCTGACTTAAGAACATCTACAAGAGCCTTGATTGCCTCATTGTTCTCACTGCCTTCCTTAACTGCGATAACATTTACATATGTCTTTGCTGCCTCAGAATCACTTGTCTCGTATGCAAGTGCGTCCTTGCTTACTGAGAATCCTGCCTGTAATGCATAGTTACCATTTAAGACTACGAATGATGTCTCATCAACTACTCTTGCAACCTGTGCTGCTTCAAGCTCAACGATCTCTATGTTGTGTGGGTTCTCTTCAATATCATTTACAGTAGCATTGATACCTGCGCCATCCTTAAGCTTGATGATGCCGTTGTCCTGTAACAGAAGGAGAGCTCTTGCCTCGTTTGTCGTATCATTTGGAACTGCGATCGTATCACCATCTGCTATATCATCAAGGCTCTTCTTTGTGCCCGGATATATACCGAATGGCTCATAGTGGATCTTGCCTGCAATCACAAGGTGTGTTCCCTTTTCCTCATTAAAGCTGTTAAGGTATGGCTCATGCTGGAAGTAGTTTGCGTCAAACTCTCCGCTTTCAACAACCTCATTTGGCTTTACATAGTCATCAAATATTGTAACCTCAAGATCATATCCCTTATCCTTGAGAGCGGTCTTAGCGTACTCAAGAATTTCTGCGTGTGGTGTTGCAGAAGCTGCTACCTTGATAGTCTTGTTCTCTGCTGAATCCTTCTTGCTGTCACCCTTTGATGAACCGCAGCCTGCAAGCATGCTCACTGATAATGCTCCTACAAGTGCTGCTGCAAATAACTTTCTTAATGTCTTCTTCATTGTTAATACCTCTCTTTCTTCCTCTTAAATTTCTTTTAAATGACCACCGTGTGTGTGATATTATTTGTGGTCATTTATAATTTTTATATTCAGATGTCCGCTGTATGAATGGCATCCATCAAAATATTCTGTCTTGCTTTATCTTCTTCTGTCTAACTTATTTGCGATCAACATTCCTACCGACTGGAATATCTGTACTATAACTATCAGAAGTATGACTGTAACTATCATAATGTCTGTCTGGTATCTGTAATATCCGTATCTGACGGCGATATCTCCAAGACCTCCTCCACCTACGGCTCCTGCCATAGCTGAGTATCCGAGGATCGTACCTATTGCAATAGTAGCTCCGGTGATCAGTGATGTTCTTGCTTCCACAAGAAGCACCTTGAATATGATTCTCATATTTCCGGCTCCCATGGCTGTTGCAGCTTCAATAACTCCGCTGTCAACCTCCTTAAGTGACGACTCCACCATTCTTGCTATAAAAGGAATAGCCGCTACAGTAAGCGGAACTATTGTTGCTGTTGATCCGTAGCTCTTACCAAGGATAAATCTTGTAAATGGTATGAGCAGGATAAGCAGGATCAGGAATGGGATACTTCTCACGATATTTGCAATTATATCCAGAATCTTGTAGAGCACTGCATTTGGCTTAAGTCCATCCTTGTCGCTGACACACAGCAACACGCCCATAGGCAGTCCGAATATATATCCACATACTGTTGAGACCACTGTCATATATAAGGTTTCAAGTATTCCGTTTAATATCATCTCTCTGACCTGTTCAGTCCACATGACTACCACCTCCCGCTTCTGTATCACTTATTTCTTCAAGCTCAAGTCCCTTGTCCTTCATGTATGCCTTCATTTCCTCTATATGCTCTGAGTCTTTGGAGAACTCCAGTATCATCTCGCCCTTGGCAACGCCGCCTACATTCTTGGTGGAAGCCTTTAAGATATTGACCGGTTCCCTGAAGGTCAGTATCATATTGGCAATTACAGGTTCAAATGCTGAATTTTCGCTGTAAACTATACGGACTCTTGTGCCGTTCTGTATGCGGTCCGCCACTGCCGGCTGTGCCTGGGCGTCAGAACCGTCATCCTTGCTGAACAGCTCCCTTGCCACCTCTGACTTAGGATGATTGAATATATCTATTGTATTTCCTGACTCTACTACCTGTCCGTCCTTCATGATGGCAACTCTGTTACAGATTTCACGGACCACCGCCATCTGATGAGTTATCACCACTATTGTTATTCCAAACCTATTATTAATATCCTTAAGCAGCTCAAGGATTGATGATGTGGTCTGAGGATCAAGTGCACTTGTTGCCTCATCACATAACAGTATCTGTGGATCCGATGCCAGTGCCCTTGCTATGGCTACTCTCTGCTTCTGGCCACCTGAAAGCTGTGACGGATATGCCTTCGCCCTGTCCTTAAGTCCTACTATATCTAAAAGCTCATATGCTTTTTTCTTCGCCTCGGATTTTGATTTTCCCTGGATAAATAACGGAAAGCATACATTATCAAGTACTGACTTCTGCATGAGAAGGTTGAAATGCTGGAATATCATTCCGATATGCTCTCTCTGCTTTCTAAGCTCCTTCTGCGTCAGCTTGCTTAAATCCTTATCCTGAACTATTACCTTTCCTTCTGTCGGAACTTCAATATGGTTGATACATCTTACCAGTGTACTCTTACCTGCTCCCGACATTCCTATAATGCCGTATATATCTCCGGCTTCTATGTCAAGAGTCACATTCTTAAGTGCTTCTATGACACCACCATCTGTCTGAAATGTTTTTGAAACATTTTCCAACTGAATGATTCCCATGTTTCCTCACCTCTTCTATCACAGATCAGCCTATTGATGCCGCCCGTTTTCCGGGTGTAAATGGCTGATATTCTTCGCGTTTTTATTGCCTACTATTTTGATATGTTTAACATATTGTTGCATTATAAGCACTTTTATATCAACCGTCAATTAGTTTTTAACTTTAACAGGTTATATGCTGAGCCTATAACGTCAAAAAAACAGGCAATCTATCATTATCCTGCCTGTTTTTCTGTTAAAATTTACTATTATATTCACACTTGAACGCAATCACTCACGCCGTCACTCCTCCTCAAATATCTCCTCCATTTCCTGAACAGCCTCATAATATCTGTTCATCCACTCAGTCATCTTATCTATATGTTCGCTGTCAGCCTCCGCCTTTTCTATGTCGTGAGGCCACTCGTCCCCCACATCAATTCCCTGCTGCAGGAGCCAGTTGTCTGCACACTCAAAACGGCACACCCTGCCATCATCACATTCGATAGTTATCAGTACAAGCAGCGGTTCACCGGGCATACGTTCCTCGCAGCCATAATCTGCCTCGTCTATCCTTGTCACTGTCCACATAGTCTTCCTCCTGAATATCTTGCAATATATACTTGGAACGATCACTTCCTTCTATAATTATACCTGAATATGATGCTTAATCAATGTATTTTGACACCCTGTTTTTTGGGGAAATTGATTGGCACTTTTGCACAAGTTTTTAATACATGTGTCCTTGAGTTATTGTGCTGTTTAGTATATAATGAGCATGTGTTTGATGGACTGTCAAAAGGTACACCTTTTGACAGTTTTTTTCGTTTAATACCTGACACCAAAAGACTCTCATCTCCATAAAAAAAGACTTCATCCATTAATGAACAAAGTCCCTTTAAACATATCATGCAATTATAAATTTATTGGGCTGTCAACATTCCAGATTTTCATTGTTTAACCTAGGAATCAGGCCATTATTTTTTAACATTTTCCTCCAATTCCAACATGTACTTATCGAAGTCAGACATAAACAATCTATCCTGAATCACACGATATTTTTCAAATTCTGTCTCAGCATGAATCTTTGCGATTTCCGCGGACACCTTACCTGCATCCTGTAAAATACCGTAATCAAACATTTCAATAAAGCTATTGAGTCGTTTTTCCCAGTCCTGCATCGTAAGTGGAATGTGTCGTAATGTCATGTTTTCAGCAAAATCCAAGTATGCCGTAACCATACGGTTCAGCTGCTTCAGTTCATCCTGACTCAGATAATTCTTGGCAACTGTAACATCACTTTTCTTAATCTTTCCTTCTGGAGCATCTGCCCAGGTAGTTAATCCCATGTGATCTTTTGTGTGATCAGCCCTTTCCACAACTAACTCAGCCGCCGTATGTCCATGAACTGCGTAATGCATTTTATTCTGAACTGTTGCATAAAATCTTTTTGTAGTTGCAGAATTCTTATCGTAATCTATTGCTGTAGCATACAAATCGGTTATCTTCTGATAAAACTTTCTTTCGCTTGCACGAATCTCACGAATACGCTCTAACTGTTCATCAAAATACTTTTCGGTCAGATATGTTCCCCGTTTCAGCCGTTCATCATCCATAACCCAACCTTTGATAGTGTAGTCCTTCACAATGCTGTTTGCCCACTTACGAAATTGCACTGCTCGCTCATTGTTCACTTTGAATCCGACAGCAATGATCATCTGTAAGTTATAATGATTTGTTTCTCTCTGAACCTGACGAGCCCCTTCATTTTGAACTATTAAGTATTTCTTAATAGTTGACTCTGGCTCTAACTCAGAATCATCATATACTTTTTTTATATGCTGATTGATAGCTGCAACACTTACATCATACAATGTGGCCATCATCTTCTGTGTCAGCCATATATTTTCATCCTCGTAGCGCATCTCAATGCTGTCTTGCTGATCACCAACAGAGGCAACATAGGTTAAGTATTCCGCCGCGCTGGAATGGATAGTTATTTCTTGTTTTTTCTTTGCCAAATAAAACGCCTCCTCATTTCACCTTGTTACTAATAATCAAGCTTAGTCGCTATAATTCTGAGAAGATGTAATCGACTCCATCTTCTCACGTTTTCTGTATTTATATCTAGCATATCAGCCATTTCTTTTACACTATAAATATCCATAGCAATTCCTTCTTGTAACTTTATCATAACACAACAAATATAGTATTACAGCAGAAAATGTAACATTAAATTGCAAACTTTGTATTAGTCGGCGTCATAGCAAATGGGGAGCATGCGGCAATCCACATGCTCCCCATTGTGAAGTCTCTTTTTTAGGTTTTAGTTTACTAACGTATTATCTTGTTTTATTCTATATTACTTTACTTTCTTCTGCATTATGCCCTTAACTACATAGTATTTTGAGCCATTGTAATTAACATAGCCGGTGTATGTCCTATCCATCTTGCCGTTCTTCACATAGTACCACTTATTACTGTACTTACAGAGGGTTGTGGCTTTATTGTTCCACTTGCCATTTTCTACGAAATATCATGTGTTGCCGTATTTGCAGAGGGTTCTGGTCTTGTCAACCGTACACTTGGGGTTTCTTCCCATAAAAATACCTCCAAAGTAGATTTTGGTTATTTCCCTTGTCTACTTCAGAGGTATCATATCAAAACGATTTCAGTGCTTTTTTACGTGTTATTCTATTAAATTTTACCTATTAGCTTATATAAATGAAACTTATCGATACTTAAATAGCCCGCTCTTAGAGGAAATTTAAAAGTTGCCGTCTGTGTCTAGTTATTTAACAGGAAGAGGAAGAATATATTTTCTCATCCCTCCCATTGAACCGTGCGTACGGGTCTCTTATACAGATCTACAGCTTATATTCCAACTTTAACTATGGTGTTGTGAAGTTCAATCAACTTTCAGCATCCGATACCCCACGCCAATGTGTGTTTGGATATATTGTGGAGAGTTTGGTTCTTTCTCGATTTTTTTACGAAGTGTTACCATAAACACACGAAGGGAAGCAATATCATTATCCCAACTACTTCCCCAAATGCTTTGCGTAAGGAAAGTATGGGTCAGAACTTTTCCTATATTTCTTGTCAACAGGCAAAGCAACTTATATTCAATAGGTGTTAAATGCAACTCTTCTTCATTCAAATAAGCACAACCTGCAGCATAATCTACACGAAGTTTTCCGTTTACAAAAACAACCGCTTCGGCAGGGGATACTTTTTGCATCATCAATAACCTTCTTTGCGTGACTCGTAGTCTGGCAAGCAGTTCCTCAACAGAAAATGGCTTTGTTAAATAATCATCTGCGCCAGCATCCAACGCATCAATTTTATCGGTATCTTCACTGCGAGCACTGATTACGATAATTGGCATATTTGACCAAGTACGGATTTTTTTAATAATCTCAACACCGTCTATATCAGGAAGTCCTAAATCAAGTAAAACGATGTCAGGATTGTGTGAAGAAGTTTCTAAAATTGCCGATTGACCATCGGGTGCCGTCAGATATCGGTATTCGTGCGTTTTTAAGGTTGTTGTAATTAAATTTCTGACAGATGTGTCATCTTCTACAACTAATATTAGTGACTTATTCATATATTTTGACCTCCCCTGCCGGTAATGTAAATGTAAATACTGTTCCGTGCGGCAGATTATCTGAAACAGTAAGTTCTCCGCCGTGGGCGTTAATAATGGACTTGCACAAAGATAATCCGAGTCCTAAACTTCGGCGGCTGTCTGCAATTTGATTTGCACCGCTATAGAACATGTCGAATATCCGTGGCTTTATTTCGTCAGCAATTCCGTTTCCGTCATCCGATATAGATACGATTGCTTGTTTTCCCCGCTTTTCTGTCCGAATAACAATATGAGAGTTTTTAGGTGTATATTTGATAGCATTATCAACAATATTGATGATTACCTGAACAATAAGCTTTGCATCCATTTTTGCAAGAAGAAATTCTTCTTTGCTTTCAACGGAAATATGATGTTCTTCACTCTTTCGGTTAATATGATGTAACGCTTCTGTGATCACGTCATCCATCAAATCTTCCGTTATACGGAGATTCAACCGTCCTTCTTCAATCCGGGTTACAGCCAGCAAGTTTTCTACAAGATTAATCAGCCACATGGAATCATCATAAATATCCATGTACAGCTGCTTTTTTGTATCATTATCAAAGTAATCGCCGTTGGACAAAAGATTGCTGGCATTACCGGAAATGGATGTCAGCGGTGTCCTCAAATCATGTGAAATAGCACGCAGCAGGTTCGCTCGCAACTGTTCATTTTTTGCAAGAATGGCCGCCTCCTGTTTCTCACGGGCATTTTTCTCATTTTCCAAAGCCAGGGCACATTCTCCGAGAATGGATAGTAGAATACTGTTTTCAAATGGATCAAGAGGTATTTCCCCCATCACGATTCCAATAACTCCATATACCATACTGCTGCTGCGAACAGCAAGGTACAGGCATTTTGCATTGGAAATCGTTCCTGTTGTAGCTCCGGCACGTTTATTGTTTTTCAATACCCAGCCGGCAACGGCCTTTTCATTTTCGGAAATACACGATTCCAAATTTTCTTCAGTTACAGAAAAAATATGCGGCGTATCCAACACTTCTCCATCAGCTAAATAAAAAACGATATCTTTTCTCAAGAGTTTAATGAGCTGATTTGAAGTTGCAGATACAATTTCATTTTTATCTTTTGCCTGTTGCAATAGCTGGTTTGTATCAAATAACACTTTGGTACGGTAAGCAGATTGTGCCGCCTGTTTTGCTTGGTTTTTAATCCGTGTAGCAAGAGAACCGGTTAAAAATGCCGCCAACAACATGATAATAAAGGTAACAGGATAACCCTGATCATACGCCTGCAAGGTAAATTGAGGTTCCGTAAACAGGAAACTAAAGACCAAAACACTTACAATCGAGGAAATTAGGCTGTATATCTGATGTTTCGTGATGACAGCGGTGACAAGAACACCTAAGACAAAAACAGTAATGATATTTGCTTCGTCAAATCCAAATTTCTGGAAAATCATTCCGACTAAACTGGATAAAATCAGAATTGCAGTAGATTTTAATGTATCAGTGGCAGAGAATACGATATGATTCTTTTTCCTGCCCCCTCTTAACTGATACACTGCCGCATTAGAAACCGCATCCGGAATAATATGCACATCCAGGTTAGGGGCATAATCAATCAATTTTTCTGTCAGGGTCGGTTTGCTGAGCAAATGCCGTTTTGTAGCAGAACTACGTCCGATCACAATCTTTGACACACCGGACAAACGAGTAAATTCCGCAATCTGAAACGGAACATCTTCTCCGTAAACTGTTTCTATTTTTGCCCCAAGCTGCTCAGCAAGACAAATATTTGAACGCAGGCGTTTTACATTTTCCTCGCTCATCACCGAAAAATCCGGGGTTTCTACAAATAGAGCCGTAAACTCCCCTTTAAAAGCAGAAGCCATTTTTGCGGCGGTACGGATAATTTTCGCATTGGATGGAGAAGAAGATAGACATACAAGAATATGTTCGCCTGTGTGATAATCTCCATGATTTTTTATACGGGTATTTTCTGTGAGGATATTCACCCGGTCCGCACATCGCCGCAGTGAAATCTCCCGGAGAGCCGTCAAATTTTCTATTGTAAAAAAATTTTCTACTGCCTGTTTTTCCTGTGTCTGTCTGTATACATTTCCTGTATTCAAACGGTTGATCAAATCCTGTGGTTCAATATCTATTAATTCAACCTGATCTGCATTATCAAAAATAGAATCCGGGATGCGTTCCCGTACAACAATTTCCGTAATGGATGCAACTGTATCACAAAGGCTTTCAATATGCTGAACATTGACAGTCGTATAGACATCAATCCCTGCATTCAAAAGTTCCTTAATGTCCTGATACCGTTTTGCATGACGGCATCCTTCGGCATTCGTATGCGCAAGTTCATCTACAAGGATAAGCTGTGGTTTTCTTTTCAACGCCATGCCAATGTCGAATTCGTCCAGTATCATACCATTATAAAAAACTTCTCTTGTAGGAAGAACTTCTAAGCCATTCAAAAGAGCTGCTGTTTTGGGACGTGCGTGGGGTTCTACATAACCGACTACCACGTCAATTCCCTGCTGTTTTTCCATATGAGCTGCTTCTAACATGGCGTAGGTTTTACCCACACCAGCTGCATATCCGAAAAAGATTTTCAAATGTCCTTTATTACGTTTTTCTTCATCAGCTTGGATTTCCTTTAATAACTGATCCGGATTGTGTCTGCTTTCACTCATACGGTCATCTCCTTGTGCAAAAACATTATATAGAATAATGCGTAAATTCCAGAAAAGCATTCTAGCACTGACATTAAAATCGCATAAAGATTATACCACCTTTTCTTCTTTTTTTCCATTCGGGCGTGTAGCCGAAAGCAGAAAACGCTGCGAAAAATCACGCAATTTTTCAACAAATAGACCCTTCATACAATTAATGTCATTTTGCCATATCACTCTCGCTGGTTTCTCAATCGTGTTGATGGGATGTACCGCAATGTCTATAGAGCCTGGAGTAATGACACTTTGCTTGATTTGAAAGGATAAGGAACAATACTCATCTTTCAAAATATCGTTGGAATTTTCTATGATAAAGCCAAAATCAAGTTTATTATTTTCCAGCCCATTTATTATTTCACTTACAGAACCGTAGAACAGGTTCAGCTCATAGTTTGGGTATTCGCTTGAAAATTGTTCCAATAGATCTGCAATAGAATCTATGATTGCAGGTGTTCCAAATCCAATCCTGAGCTTAGAATCTGAAATAAGTTTTTGGGATTGATTTTTCTTGAGAAATTTATCCAGCTTTTCCATAAGAAAATAACCACAAATAAATGCTACCAATACCACTATAAGTAAAACAAAGTCTTTCATATCACCAACTTCTTTCAAAAATTAAATATGAAAACATTTTTGAATATGTTTCGTCTCCCCAAGAACAAACATGGTACTGCCCTTTAACAACTGCGTATCGGAACTTATTTTCAAATTCATAATATCATTTGTTTTCAGCGCCATAATATTGATGTTATATTTTTTTCGTATATCCAGCTGACCGATTGTTTTTCCTATCCATTCTTCCGGTATAGATATTTCAAAGATTGCATGTTCTTCATCTAGTTCTATGTAATCGAAAATATGATCAGCACTATAACGGATCGCAACCCAATCGGCAAGCTGCCTTTCAGGATAAACAATTTCATCTGCGCCGTTTCGTAAAAGAAATTTTGCATGAACATCACGAGCGGCACGAGACACCACCATTCTTGCACCGAGTTCCTTCAAAAGGGACGTTACTTCCAATGAATTCTGAAAGTTATCTCCGATAGCCACAATACAAACATCAAAATTTTCAACACCAAGCGAACTTAAAAAATCCTCATTAGTCGCATCCCCAATCTGAGCGTTAGTTACAAAGGGAAGTACAGCATCAACTCGAGTATCTTCTTTATCTACCGCCATCACTTGATGATGCAATTCATCTAATTTTATAGCAATGTGCCGTCCGAATCTTCCCAGACCGATAAGTAATATTGATTTCATTTTTTTATTCTCCTTAACCTACTGTAATTTTTTCCTGAGGATATTTTGAACCGTTAGGCTTTTTTTCAGAAATGGTAGCAAAAATCAAGGTCAATCCTCCCACTCTGCCCAAAAACATCAGGCAAATCAAGATTATATGGGAAACAAGCCCCAGGTCAGGAGTTATTCCCAACGATAGCCCTACCGTCCCGATTGCCGACGCCGTCTCAAACAAAGCGGCCATAAGTGGAATATCTTCTGTTCTGCTAATTACCATTCCTCCGACAAGGAATAAAACGATATACATCAAAAAAATCGTAGCTGCATTTCTGATAGTGCCATCCGGAATTCGTCTGCCGAAAAAATGGGTGTGTTCCTTTTTTCTAAATACAGATAATGCCGATGAAACGAGAACTGCAAGAGTTGTCGTTTTCATACCACCTGCAGTGGAACCAGGCGAGCCACCGATGAGCATCAGCATAATGATAAGCATTTGCCCAACTTCACTGAGTAAAGTCAAATCTGCCGTATTGAATCCTGCTGTTCTCGGCGTAACGGATTGAAACAAAGAAACCCATACTCTTTCTGTAAGAGGCACATTTGAAAACTCAAAACAAAAAAAATAAAGAGCCGGTAAGAATATCAATATTCCTGTTACCATAAAAATCACCTTGCTTTGCATCCGGTATTTTTTAAAATGCCATTTATGATTCTTTATATCCTCCCAGGTAAGGAATCCAATACCTCCTGCAATAATCAGCATCATAATTACAAGATTTACAATCGGCTGTACAGAATAAGAGGTCAACGAGGAAAAATGGCTTCTTATACCGAATAGATCAAATCCTGCATTGCAAAAAGCAGAAATAGAATGGAACAGTGAATACCATATTCCTTTCCAAAACCCAAAGTCCCTGCAAAAAACAGGGGCTAAAAGAACCGCACCAATGATTTCGATAAGAATAGTAGTCCGAATAATAAATTGCGTTCTCCGCACAATACCACCCACCGTTGGAGCCGAAATTGCCTCTTGCATGGTACTTCGCTGCATCAACCCGATTTTGCGTCCGGAAACAACAGCAATCGCAATAGCAATCGTAATAATTCCCATACCTCCGATTTGAATCAGCAGTAAAATAACTCCTTGGCCAAATAAAGACCAGTAGGTTGCCGTATCATTAACAACCAGTCCCGTCACACAAACCGCAGAAGTTGCGGTAAACAAAGCATCCAAAAAGGAGGTACACCGACCGCTTTTTGTAGCAATCGGCAGCATCAAAAGCAGACTGCCTAAGAGAATCACGGATAAAAACCCTAAACTAATCACTTGAAATGATGTTATATGTCGATGTCTTGATCTGTTTGTCTGTTGCATAACTATATCCCCATAATCTTAATTTCTTTTTTATATTTCCTTTATTCTATCTTTATTTGTATTAAATGGGCGTAAGTAAGTTTGTTTTGAAATTAAGATTGTGTAAAGATGAGCA
>ERZ1035032.203-NODE-203-length-51384-cov-10.191315_pt1 | contig 51384 bp, 68 predicted proteins | sample MGYA00520693_ERZ1035032 | MGnify/ENA primary metagenome ERZ1035032 (study PRJEB33766, sample SAMN09781740) | gut metagenome | biome: gut microbiome | host: Homo sapiens | place: Madagascar | study: EMG produced TPA metagenomics assembly of the PRJNA485056 data... | reverse complement strand
CATATATACGTATATGTATAATAGCCTATACTCAGAAATCCTCGCGCACATATAATATATATATTTTAGTGTAGAAAGTGTAACTACTACTACTACAGAAGCTAAAACCCTTGCCACACAAGGCTTTCAGCGGTTACACTTTTTCAAAAAACAAGTGTAGAAAGGTGTAGAAAGGTGTAACCGTTAATCTGTATTTTCTGAAAAATATACCCTATAAAAAAATGGTATAAGTATATTAGGGGCACTATGTCACTCGAAATTTTATTGACAGTGCGGGCATAAAGTGTTATTCTTTTAGTAAAGAAAGGAGAGGTTGCAATGTGTAAATCCCTTAGGACGTGGACACTACACGTCCAATACAATAATGAACCAGGAGTACGTAGGAAAAAATATCTAAGACGATATAAAGGTCCTTTAAAATGCTGTGCATTATGGCATAACCAGGATAATAGTTTAATTGAGATTGATACCTATAGTTCTCACGTCTTGATGTCTTTTAAGTTACCAGATAGAAAAATAAAGCAAATAAATATTAAGAACATATCTGTTTGCTGTTCTGAGCCTACAAAAAATCTAATGTATTTGCTAAATAAACGCAGCTATCTTAGCAAAGAAAACGACGTTATCTATGCTACTACATTCGACGACAAACGCATCAAGTTAATAGATATAGACGTTGTTCGTAAGATACACTACATATGTAACTTAAACACAGTATTTATAGCCAACATGGAGCAAATATTAGACTACCCCAATGGAATACACGGTGCACCAATAATTCTGGATGACGAATGCTTTACAGATGACGATTGCTTTTATATCTATAAAGAGCAGTTAAAAGTAGGTAGTATTACAGACGCATTAAAACGTGCATTTCCATGTAACTCTGATTTACTATCCCTTGTTCCAAAATTTAACAGTCTACCAAGAGAGTTGCATGGGTTATATGCATTATCTACATCACTAGATTCCCTCTACGAAACAATCTCTGATAATTCAAGGAGTATAATATGGAATCCTGTAAAACAAAAGCCACTAAGAGATTTACTTTACACCAAATATATAAGTCAATTGTTACATTTAGCAAAGCTGTATCAAATAATTAATGATATGAGTTCTTCACTATCTACTATCAACTCTGTACTCCCGGTGTTCCTAAAGTATATATCATCACCACATGTCAGATTCTGCGATTCAAAAGTTCTACAAAACATGGCATGTGTTAGATACAAAGACATATCTATTGCAATGTCTCGGCTTCAGGTAATCGTTGATGCTCTAAAGGGTCCAATAACAGAAGCGTATCAAGATATCCGAGTAGCAGACGTTAGAAAGAACAAGATTTGGCGTAAATATATGCTGAAAGTACTAAAACAAGATAAGTCTGGGGAGAGTGATACTAATGGGACTAATTAAATATTCAATGGTTTTCAATAATCGTCATCCCTACCCAGAATATGTAAAGGATACACTTTTTGACTCAGTATCCATTTATGATCCTAGAGATACTAAATTCATGGAAGCTACAATACGAGAGAAATTTCGCAAATGGAAAGACGCAGGATTTTCAGGTGTCTTCTTATTTCTCAGTGGACTTATTTCTGCCACCGTATGTGCAATAAATGTAGCATATGAAGAAAAGATGTATCTTAGGTTGTACCATTACTCAGTTATAACCGATTCTTGGCTTCCCCAAAACGTATCTGTATTTGATGGAGTCAACGGTTATCATAACACTCTCACAATGTCTGAGGAGATAAACCTCGCATTGGAGATTCAGCGGACATCGTCTTTAGGCAAGTATGCAACGGCACTCTTAGCAAACTACGTGCTAGCATATAAAGACTTAGAGAGAAAAAACATGCATACTGTCTTAGACTGGGACGCTGAACGAGCTGTACTAAAAGGGAAATTAAACCCCTACATTCCTCCGTATGTAGAAGCAATGAGGATCTATGCTAACAGATTACAGCAAGATCCGTCGGAGTCTTACTCCGACTACCTTTATACACAGCTCATAAAAAGAAAGGAGGGCACATATGGAAACGGAGGACTCCAAGGTACAGCAATCAGCCCAACCGCAAGCAGGTATACCACTGCGCGACCAGTTCCTGGGAAACGTAATCGACCTGCAGGTAAAGGTAGGAAAGGACGTTAGACAAGATATGTTTATCTGTGTCAGTAAAGATACAGTAGATCTTGCAACGCAGCTCTTATCTACCTTTAAATGGGGCCTTTAATGGTTGCCGGCGGCTAGAATATTCTAGTCGCCTACAATCCAATCCTTGGAGAGTGCTCTAGTTTGGGAGTAGGTAGTAGTATTATACATTACTATCTACCCCCATTTTTTAAATGCAAAGGAGATGATTCTACATTATGTACAGTTTTGCAGCAACATTATTAGCTATCATCATAATGTTAGCAATCGGGGTATACTGTTTAGTTATGATTATTGAAGATACACCAATAAGAAAGAGGTAACAATGGATACTCAAATTTCACAAGAATCCTTATTGTATTATATTAATAATCACTACGAAATTAAAGGCAGCAGTAAACTTGTATTGGGAATGCCAGACATTGATACATTTAAGGGTAACACTAGCGAGTTGCCTTTAAGTCGACAATTCTGCCGCCTAGTAGTTGCATTAAATATAGTCTTTCCAGTATTTCCAATTTATCCATTTCTCTGCTAATACTTAAGGGAGGACTATTATGAAGAAAGATAATTGCTCATGGATTCTAACCGACGTATATTACCTGACACCATTATGGGGTATAAACTGGTATTATCACAGGCGTGTAACAGCAGAAATTTGTTGCAATAATTTTTGTTATATCCATACAGTTTTTCATGAAAAAGGATCCCTATACAATGATATTGAAAAGGTTCTACCATTAGCAATATTATTAAGTTAGTTTTAAGGAGGGAATATTATGCCTGCATACGAAGATAAGAAATCTAGGGTTACAGAGTATGAAGACATAATGGGTCTACTGTCATCAAATTATGTATATGCTCTAATTAATGAAGAGCTGCTGGACATACGGCATTTTATGTGCTAAAATAGCTGCAGCAGAGCTTAAATTAATATAAAATGAGAGGCAAGGAGAAGATATTATGTATACAGATGTACATAAGAAATCTAGGTTTACAGAGTACACAGACATTCATGGTATACTTTTATTATACTATATGGCCAATATATATACTGGACGACCATTAGTGTACATTTTGTATTATATGTGCTAAAATAGTTACAGCAGAGACTAAACTCATATAAAACGAGAGACAAGGAGGAATATATATGATAACAGATAACAATATTAAGTTAACTAACGCTATAGAGTTACTTAATAATAGTAACAAATCTTTTGTTCTATCTTACGTACTGGAAAATAATACTGTTAGAGTTCTTCATAGTGATAGAGAACGCGACAAGAATTACGCAGCTGTTATTGCACAGTTTGCGTTAGATTTAAAGAACACTGGGCTAGATACGTTATCTGTAGAATCATGCATAAAAGAAGTAGTGCATGAAGCAGTAAATATGGTTTATGTTAAGGAGGAAGAAAAATGACTATTGAACAAGATAAGTGCAATGTAACAGTGCGCTGGTGGGACGGGTATATCGAAACATTTGAAGCAAAAGAAGTCAGGGCCGGTGCTTATTTGTTATATATTAAGATTGACAATGACGAACGTAGAATTCCTTTACAGCAAGTACGCTGGTACAAATTCAGCAAATAATAATATTTTAATTGGAGGTTAAATTATGGAAGCTAGACCTATTTGTAGTAAATGGCATGAACAAGATGTTGTTCCTAGAGAATATGAAACTTGTATTTTTGAAATTAACCAGTATGACGAAAAAAGTATTTTTATTGGTTTTAGACAGGGCAATGGAATCTGTAAACAAAGTAATGCCTCACATGTATGTGGAGAAGAATCAGTAATACGCTGGTGTTATCTCACTCTTAATTAACCCATGGGACACGGCGGCTGGGTTGCAGAATGGCAGTAGGTTGTGGACTTGGCAACGGTAGGCCCATTATTGTTATGGACTGATGAAACAGGCCTGCGTAAAATCCAAGAATTCCCACGCCGCCGCTTTTTTATAAAGGAGGAAGAAAAATGAATGTTAAATTAATGAACGATTTAGTAGTGAAGTACAGTTTAGAAAAGATTGGGCAGTTCGCCTCAATCTGCAAGAACGGAGAGCTGCCTAGTCGTGAGCAACTAATTAAAATTGGTAAATCTTGTATGAGACAAGGTCACTTTAGCACTTGCAGAGGAATCATGTGGCATTTCCAAATCACAGGCATTTCTAGAGTATGCTCTCATCAACTCGTAAGACACCACGTTGGCGTTGCTATTAATCAGGCTAGCAATGTTTACCAAGAGGCTAACAGCAAGGTTGTGTTACCCTATACAGTTCAGGGAGTTTGCAGCAATGAGCCTGAGTTAGAACGTGAAATACAGGATCTATTTACCAAGGGCCAACAAATCTACACAAAGCTGCGTGAACGCGGTATTTCTACAAGTGATTCTAGGTATTTACTTCCACAGGGTCTTGAAACTAGTATTAATATTGCTTTAACTCCGGAGGCATTAATTCATCTATGTCATGAACGCTTATGCTCTAAAGCACAATGGGAGATTCGTGGTGTAGTACAACGAATGGTAAAACAAATTATAAAAATTGAACCTTTCTGGGGAGAATTATTAGTGCCCAAATGCATGTATTTGCACGGATGCCCAGAAGCATTAGGATGCGGATATTATAACTCTAAGGTAAACATGACAAATGTAGGAGAACCTGTAGCTCACATTGAACAAAGACTAAACGTATTTAAATGTGACTCCTGCGGACGTCAGTTGATGTACAAAGACGACGATCAAGTTCCAATTGTTAAAGTTGGTGACAAACAGTGGTGCAGAGAGTGCTATAGAAAATACAAGGAAGAAATGGCGGATGGTGCAGATGATTAGCATTGAACAACTAATACGAATATTAGAAGAGATTCAATCAAAATGTGATTCTGACACTCATATATGCGTGCAACTAGTTGATCCAAGAACTAAGAAGGTAATTTACAGCAATTATCTTCACATGGGATGCAACAAGAGAGGTAAAACAACCATTGTAAACACAGCTGGGATAAGAAAATGGTGTAAAGACTACGTTAAAAACGAAACAACGGAGGCTGACAATGATTGACGTTGGCGAACTAATATCTATTTTGGAGAAGATTCAGTCTGAGTATGGATCAGATGCTCCAGTTTGCATTCAATTATATGACCACCAGACCAAGAAGTTGATCTATGGTGATCACCTTCTAGGAGTACATCTTAGAAAAAACGGGGTAACTGTTTTGACTAACTTAAAGGGGGAATAATATGCTTGATGATTATTTAGATGAACTAGGTACTTTAGATGAGACACTAGACTCTGAAGATACCTCTGAGAGCTCCAGAATTGACTCTACAGAAGACGATCCAGCCTACCCTATAGAAGATATAGACCCAAAGAAAATAGTCTTCTGTAAGTCTTGTAAGAAGCGTACAGTGTATATCAAGACTATCGACGGAGAATGCTTAACATGTGCATTCAAACGTTTACGTAGACTTGAAAGTGAACTCAGTACGCTACATCAGTTACAGGGAAAACGCGAGTATTGTATAATGGATGGCCACAGAGAGATCAGCAAGAACAAGTTATTCCCTGACTGGAATGGTAAGTTCGTGATTAACGGTGTAGAACTGTATCCAGTTCAACCACTATGTAGTCAGTGTCTGACAAAGTTAACAGCGTATTTCATTTACTTCCTTGAGGAACGTGGAATAATGCGTAGAGCTCCTGGACATAAGGACAATCTTTTTGGTGATCCTTATAATACTAAAATGACGATCATTGAAGAGCAGGAAGCCAAGGCAAGACTTCAAAAATTTATTCAATCAATAGACCTTTACGTACTAGATAGGCAAAGTCCTTTATCTGGACTTTACAAGACGTTACGTTTACGTCAACGCGCGTTGCTAAAAAGAGAGGCGGTGAGGAAAAAGAAATGCCTAGAAGAAAAGTCACAGCAGAACCAATCCAAGAACCAGAGCCAAAGCGAAGAACAAGAAGACCAAAGGAACCAGAAATACCAGTATGCGGAATCTGCGGACGTCCAAAACAACGAGGAAACCCGTTGCACAAAGTAGTGCTTGATTTCCAGGTAGACAACACTGGGTATTCCTATAATGATTACATGTGTAAAGAATGTCTGGAATATTTCCCGGGATTTTTGGCTGGGTCATTATACTTTGGTGGTCTTGCAACTAATAAGGGGAAACTTAGTAACTTTATGTTGCCTCCCGTGCAGTTGACTCTACAAAAAAGATAACATCATGGCCTCTAGGATTAGTACCCTAGGGGCCTTTAAATTGGAGAGATTACCATGCAAACAAAACCAATAAATGTTAAACGATACAAAGAGTACATAGGAAAGAAATATGGACATCTTACAATTGTAAACATATTTGATCCAGGACTTGACGTCATCCCACATGTAGCTATGGCGGAGTGCCTATGCGATTGTGGCAATCATGTAGTCTATAGGTTAAGCAAGGTTACTAGTGCTTCCATTACAACCTGTAAGAACTGTCCCTCGCCATATGAAAAATACATTGGACAAAAGTTTAAACATTTAACTTTATTACAGATACTACCAGAGAGAGATGACAATGGGTGTATTCTATGTAAATGCAAGTGCGACTGTGGTAGAGAAGCTATTTACAGGGCAACAATTGTAATTCAAGGAAAATTGCCTAACTGTGGGTGTGACATAGATCGTAAAAAGCCTGCAAAAAGTAAATCTAAACTGTGCTGGAAATGTCCATATACATTCCCTGGGTGTATTTGGTCAGACGTAAAGAAAAGATGTTGTAAAGAATGCTTAACTCCTTGTCCTAACAAGTGTCTTAACACTCCAGAAAGATGCGGAGCAGTAAGGATTTCCAAGTCTATACAGGAGGATTATTAACTATGGGTTACAAAAATATGACCACACCAGCTACTACATTCAAAGAACTAGTAATAACAAAAGATGAGCAAGTAAAAATACATTGTTTACTTCCTGGTAATATATATACTATAGTATTCAATTCATATTTATATATTGGAAATCGCATTATTAATAACAGTAATAGTAAAAATAGAAATATACTCAAGATTTGCTATATTGGTCTATGGGATCCACCCCAAATAATACATCTTGATACTGTTAATCCAAATGAGCCTAACTCTGTAGTTTACAATCGAGTTTTGTTATGCTAACTAAAGGAGGGAGGAATAAATGTTTAAGGAAATAACTATAAAAAAGAGTACAACAACTCTTGCAACGTTATCACCAGGGCAACTATATACAAATAATATACAAGCTTTACTTTACCTAGGAGTTTCTGCAAGCGGAATGTCTGCAGTATTCAACACGTTAGATACTGATGCACCAAGTGAATTTATGGCGGCAGGACTAAACAATACTTCTAACATGAAGTTTATATTGTCACTAACAAGAGTATTATTGTGCTAAGGAGGAGTTTCAATGAGGTTCATTGAATTTCATAAACAAAAGAATGCCTATGGAGAGTTACTCTGCGTGCCAATTATTAATGTGACTCATTCGGAAAATGAAGTATTGGCGACGGTTATTAGAGATACAGATGTAGGCTATAGGGGAGCAAAAAAGAAATTAATATTTCGACTTTACACTGAGATAAAGCATACTGACATAAGGAATCCAGTAGATCATTGGTTAACATTCCCATATAACACAAGAAATAAGGCTTTAATCGGCGGAATGATTTCCTAGTGGACATTCAGGTGAAAAACTGATATAATAAAGTACATATAGGAGGTACACGTATATGATATTTTTAACAGGAGATACTCATGGGTTTCACGACGCAGATAAAGTTTTTAAACTTTCTGCAAGAATCCCAAGAATAACAGACGACAAGGAGAATTATCTGATAATTGCAGGAGATTTTGGATGTATTTGGAGATACCCAGAACGTGCACATTTAAAGGTAAACTCTAATGATCTTCACACAATCGAGTACATATATGAAGACGCGCCGTTTATTACTCTTTTTGTGGACGGTAACCATGAGAATCATAAAGTATTAAACGAGTTACCCGTCTCCAAAAAGTGGGGAGGATGTGTACATCAGTTAACACCATATTGCTACCACTTAATGAGGGGAGAGGTATTCAATATTCAGGGAAAAACATTGTTAGCTATGGGTGGTGCACTATCCGTAGACAAAGATCTTCGTAAGGAAAACGAAAGTTGGTGGCCAGAAGAGTTAATCTGTCAGAGTGATTATGACAATGCCATGAACAACCTTGCTAAATGCAATAATACTGTGGATTACATAGTCACACATACTTGTCCAACTCCTGTAGCACTTGAACTTGAAAAAGAGCTTCCACCATATGACACAGGACTCTGGGGTCAAAAGAAGACGGATCAATCTTGCCAGTTCTTAGAAGACCTACGTAAGCAAATTCAGTTCAAGGAATGGTTTTTTGGTCACTTCCATGTGATTTCTGATATAACTTACGATAACCATGAATTTCACTGTATGTACAACAACATAAAAGGAATAACAGATTAGGACGAATTAATAAGCAGTCAAAAATGTAGACAAATCTGTATATAAGTGGACAATAATCTTATATACAGGTGCTTAAAGAGCCATCTCTAGCCCGAGTGACCGTGTGCAGTGAAAGCCGTCTGCGGGATGAACTACGTTACCGGGAAAAGCTAAAGACTTACCTGCGGGTGTAAACCATCAGCCTGCTGCTCTAAGAGTCATAACCAAGAAACTCCGCTAATGTCCTGCGGAGATAACAGAGAAAGGCATGAACTTCTCGGGGATATCGGGAAGAAGGAAAATTCACCTGTATGTGTTTAAAAAAATACATTTGAATATATTTGTTTATCTTTTTAAAGGAGGAAAGCCATGGGGAGCATCATTCCGGCCATAATAAAAAAACTTGGCCTCGAAAGCAAGGAAGAATTCAAAATCATCTGCAAAGGAAAAGAAATCAGCGACAGAATCTTTTTCTTTGATGAAAAAGACAACGAGCTGTACCAGCGCGGAGAAAAAGACAGCATCAGCTGGCCGGCACCTAGCACAATTTTTATGCAGCTGTGTCAAGGGAAACTGACAATAAAACCGATGCCCTGGAAACCGAAAGAAAAAGAATGCTATTATACCTTCGGTGCGGCACTCTATGATGCAAGATGGATAGTCAAGCAATACAAATGGGAAAACACTCCGCTCGACAATGCGCTGCTTTTAGCAGGCTGGGTATACAAGACGAGACAAATAGCGGAAAACATGCTGAAAATAGCCGCAAACAGATGTAATGCAAATTACGAAGAATAAATTGCTTTGGTGTTTCCATAAAATTTATTGGTTTAAATGTGTTTAAAAAATACATTTGAGTATATTTATCTATAAGTTCATAAGGAGGTATACAATGATGGAATTAAAAGCAGTTAAAAGATTTAAGAAACTTTGGTTGCCGAATCCAAAGACTGTAGTAGCAATGCAGTTGGAGGAACGGTCCATTGCCACAACTCGCGATATAGAACACTTGGCTAAACAAGGATTCAAGACATTTATCTGGGACACGTCTTATTTACATGCAGACTGTATGAATGATGCTTGGGTTACACAGCAATTGTTTTTAAGACTTCATAAACAAAAAATAAATATTGTATTTCATATTGATGACTCTATAGACTTACTGTCTTTGGCAGCTATAGGAAATACATATCCCGTATATTTAAATAAATACGCAACCATAGATTTTTCCTCATATACTGACTTATCATCTGAACATCGGTCTGACATTAGAGTAATGCTTGGCAAACAAGCACAGTATCTAGAGTTTGCTAACGTAAGTAATTCAGATGACAAGGAACTCCCAGCAGTTGAGGCTCAATCCATGAAGCTCATTACCGGCATTGGTGACAGCTATTTTGCAAAAGTAATAGCTGCAACTTTTCTCCCGCAGCCTAGAGAAGTTGACAGTGTGAAGTTTTCATGGATTGAAAGAATCTTCGATGACTACCTTATTTAAACGCGGAGAAAAACTAGTATTCAAACTAGGAGTACAAGGTGTTGAGGCATTAAAAAAGGTGCTTCGACACCTTGTATACAACAAAAAAACCAAGTTATGGGAAACGCGGGCTTCCATATCTGTATTTTTTGATCTGTATACTAAGATTCCTAGAATGTTGAATTCTAAGGACCCAGAAACAATGCTCTGGGTAACACATATGAAATCACTGTACCCACGATTACATGATATTCAACAGGGGACAGCAAAGATCACCTTGCCAGACACAATTGATTACGTACTGAAGCCATACAAGCACCAGATGGAGGCGCTTGCATTCGCTCTCTACATAAACAAATGTGCCCTTTGGTTAGACATGGGGTTAGGTAAAACTTACACAGCAATAACGTTGGCTAAGCTCCGTCATTCACAACAGCATTTTGGTGGGGTAAACAGAGTACTGGTTATTGCACCAAGGTCTTTGCTATACCAGTGGGAAACAGAGATTAAAAGGTTAGTGGATTCAGCAGAAGTATTTTCTATAGTCGGGACTCCGTATCAAAAGGAGAAAGCAATAGAAAAAATATCTACTGCAGAGGGGTTTACGTGGACTTTAATCAGCTATGAATCTGTTGGTAACGTATATGATGATTTAGTTGCCTTAGACTATGATATGTTTATATTAGATGAGGCAACAAAAATAAAGAATCCCAAAGCAAAGCGCACAGAGAAGACGGTTGATCTCTGTAACACTATCCGCTATGGTGTTGAGTTAACAGGTATGGCTTATGTAAACTCACCACTAGACCTGTTCAGTCAGTTCAGTGCAATTGATCCAACAGTATTTGGTGTAAACTCCTATGTATTTTCTCATAGATACATAAATTACGCTAGTATGACATTCGGGAAAATTGTTCTTGGGTATAAGAATATGGAAGAACTAAAGTCACGCAGTTATTTAGCTGCATTTGCTAGGACAAAAGACCAGTGCCTTGATCTTCCAGCTCGTGTATATCAAGTACGAAAACTTCCTGTAAATGAAGATCAGTATAAATGGTATACGAGTCTTCTGGATCAGCTTGCACAGTCCAAGGACGGAACAGGGAACTATCAACAGACGTATGTGGTTGCGTTGTTGGAAAAGTTCACCCAGATTACATCAGGATTCATTCTTACAGATGACCATGAGTATATCTGGTTAGACAGTCCAAAGTACGCCGAAGCATGGGATATAATTTCTAATTCCAAAGAAAAGTTTATTATATGGGCAAGACATACTTATACACTTAAAAAACTTGCAGCGTATTTCACTGGAAAAGAAAGGAATAAATGTAAACTAAACGTGCAAGTTCTTGATCGTCATTCATCAGCATCTGCAAGGCAGTATATAAAGGAGCAGTTTAAGAGTGGCAATATTGATGTGCTTATTCTCCAGTTGCAATCTGAGTGTCGCGGTAATGACTTTACATGTCAAACTTCGAGTGTTAGTAGTATTTTCTTTGAAAACTCTGCTAGCATTGAAGAGCGTAGTCAGGCAGAGGATAGACAACATCGCATTGGTATGGTTGGAACAGCTCTTTATATTGACCTAGTATGCGAGGATACATATGATGAGGGTATTCAAGTATTGCTTGAGGGGAAGAAAACTATCACATCATATATCCGAGAACAGAATTTACAGATTCTTCTTGGTTCTGGTGGGACAATTTCACTAAAGAAGAGTAAGTCACAGAAGCGTCCTAAATCACCTGCAGAAGTTGCACAACGTGTAGCAAAAGCAGAGGAAGAGGCGCAAGAATTCTCTGAGATTGAAGGTATGGAGACATTTAACGACCAATAAGGAGGGATAATAATGGAGTGGAAAAACTATAATTTAATTAATTATGAAGCGTCTACTGGTGTTGAAGACAACATTGTGGAAGAATGTCAGGAAGATACTTGGACTATTCTTGATGCATTAAATATTGCTGTAAAGAAGATAAATGCAGATGAAGTAACACCTGCAGAGTATTTCAGTATTTTAAAATCACAAAAACATAAAATATCAAATAACGCATTAAATAAGAGTTATGATGCTTGTTTACAGTTGGCAGATAAATATGCTAAATTAGGTCAGCTGGCTGGATTAAAGCGTATTGGCTTCCAAATGGCATGTATTATCCAGGAACGCAAGCTAATTGAAACTGGTATTACTACCTACGTATACAAAGAAGACTTGATGACTTACGTCGATAAGGTGAAAGATAAAAGCATAAAAATCTGTTATCTTAAAGACTACGAACGTGAGATACCAGATGAAGTAAGCGAGACAATCCTATCTGTCAAGGATATCTTTGATAACTTCGTAGTTGTCTACACAGACTATACAGTAAAGGAAACTCTGAAAACAAAAGCATTCATAGAGCGTAAAGAAAAAGATCCTATCGTATTTGGTATCTTTACTGATAAAGAAAACATATTCACATTAGATCGTCTGTATTATATTGCTGACTGGGTAGACGAGTACTGTGACCTAACCCTAGATAAACTTGTTGAAGAATACAAGAATATGACCAACAGACACATTACACGAACCCTGTCTACACCGCTTACACTTGATGACGTAAAAGAACAAATCAAGCGTCTTGAGACAAAGGATGAATCTAACGGAGTTTACAAGGTTACAGAGGATACGCCAAGTAAAAAGAAGACGTTCTTTGAAAAAGTATCTACGTTCTTTAGTAGAAAGAGGTAAGAAAAGGAGGAAAAACTATGAGTCCTAAGGAATTATATGAGTGGGCGTTGGACCACAACGCTGAAGATTGTAAAATAGAATTCATATGCTTCAATTGTAGCAGTGATTACAAGATTCTAACAAAGTCAGACTTGGGAATTTCAAAGCATATGAATGGGTCGCCAGAAACAGTGTTGCTAAATCTAAATAAGGGTATGTAAGGAGGAAAAACTATGAGTCCAAAGGAGTTATATGAATGGGCAGTAGCTAATAATGTTGAAGACGAAACTATAGGGCTATACCTACTAGCACGTGGATACGCTACTCAGACAGGAATTGATACTAAAATGCTTGTTATTAGAAAAACAAAGGATCAAACAACAGGGGAAATAAAGCCCTGTGGTATTGATATCATTGCATAAGGAGGAACTAAAAATGTCTTGGGATTGCACAGTTGTTTATAAAGATACTAGAGAAGATGTAAAGCTTGATAAGCCGATAGATATAAGAGGCGGAACGTACAGCATGTTTGGTACAAATGAACTGTGGTTAAACGTAACATACAATTATTCCCAGTTCTATAGAAAGAAGCTGCCAGAGAGCTTGAGAACTTTAGATGGCATGGATGTAAAGGAGTCTATCCCAATTCTACAAGATTTGGCAGATAGTCTTGGTGATGATAAAACATCGAATTACTGGGAGCCTACTGAGGGTAATGCCAAAGCAGCAATTTTAAAGTTGATTAAATTAGCTGAACTGGCGCCAGAGAATACAATGTGGGAGGTTATCTGATAGTGGAAACTTTAACACCAGTCAATGCACTGCAAGCTTCAATGATTATTATTGAGGTTACTCTTTTAATCCTTGTCATTCTAAGCATACAGATATCACGAGCTATAGTTGATAAAACCAAACAGAATGAAGACACTGTCTCTAACAATATTCCAAAATTCACATATACTACATTAAAGATAACTAAGGAGGTACAAAATTATGACGAAGAAGCAGAAAGTACTAGTATTATTGATGTTAATGTTGACACTAATGGTAACATTACCTCCAAAACAACTTCCGGAGTACCAAAACCCTGATTTGCCAAAGTCTATGCAAATACGATGGCCAGTATTCTCACAAAAGGTTGCAAAAGCAGAACAGCACCATTACGTATTACACGTAATAGCAACGGCATACTGGACACATGTTGGTGGCCACGGAATTGCATACGACGGAAACCCAGCAGTAGCCTACCGCACCTTGGCGGTTGATCCAAATGTAATACCTTTAGGGTCAAAGGTGCACGTACCAGGTATTGGATGGATGCTAGCACATGATACAGGTAGTGCAATAAAGGGAAACAGAATTGACATTGCTATGGAGTCAAATCGAGCAGCCATTAATTGGGGAAGAAAAGAATTAACAGTTACAGTTATTCCGCCGCAATAAGAAGGGAGAGGCAAGGATGTACATGACAGTAAGAGACCTAATAAAATATGCTATAGATCATAACTGTTTAGACTACGAAATTACCATTACATACTGGGATCACTACGGTGAGGAAGAAACGTGTCATCCTGGAGTAGAAAACTTACGTAGTAAACATACCAAGGGCTACCTAAAAATTTATACAGATCCTACATATCAAGCAATGGAGGACGAATAAATGCACAACTACGAGGTTAGCGGTTATAGTCTTACAACTGCAGAATTAGTTATTAAAAACTATGTATGTAAGTCTTCAGAGGTAGCACGTGCGATGTTTCTTCAAGAAAACCCAATGTGTAATGAGGAGATACTTTGTATAAACAAAGATTCTAACAGGATTCAATAAAGGAGGACAATACAAATGGAAAACTTAGATAGAATGTCTCGTTCAGAACTATTAGAATATGTAACTATTCATACCAATGAGTTAGATTTATTAGTAGCTTTAGCAGAAGAAGCTGCAGAGTTAAGCAAAGCAGCACTTAAACTTGCAAGAGCTCGTAAATATGTAAATCATCCAACACCCTTATCTAGTGAAGAAGCATTCAAGGATTTAATTGAGGAGTGCACAGACGTAAAACTTTGTGTTGACGCTCTTGCAATTGACTTTGATCCAAACTTGTTGCAAAAGAAAACACTGCGTTGGGCTAAGAGACTTGAAAGGGCAGCAGAGGAACAAAAGGAGGACTAACATGAAAGTTATAATCTACATAAACCTGACTACTGGGCTGGAACAACTAAAAGAATTCCAAGAAAAGTTCAAAGATGGGGAAGCAGAATTTCATTTCTCTCACTTGCAATCTACACATTTGGAACAAGTAAATTACAAAGCTTTTCTTAACTCCGTTGACAACGATATGCTTATGTATTTAGCTTTAGATTGGCCTATATTGTTCGTAGATTCAGGATCTCGCTGCAAGGATGGAATTCCTCGCACAATTTATCAAGGACTTCAGTTCTTGAAATATGTTTGTACAAGAATGTGGTTTGGTGCAGATGAGAAGGACTTGTGCAAAGTAAAATGTTTTAACTGTCATAAATTCTTCCAAGAAAAGTATGCTGAGCTTTTTATCAATTCCGATACAAAGGACAACCAACTATGTAAGAAATTTAAATACTTCAAGAAATACGCAGTGCCACGTGAATACTTTAACTTGGTCGGAATCTCCCAGGTTAGCATGTTCGACGGAAAGCCTCAAGCGTATCTAGAAATAGTTTCTGAGTGTCTAACAAATAAATCTAAATAATTTTTCCTAAAAGTGCTTGACAATGCCTACATCGTATGCTATACTGTATCCATAAACAGAGATAATAAAGCGAGGTAGGCATTATGAGCACAAAGACTACTCATAGCCCCTCTAATGATGACTTGGAAGCTTTAGCCAAAAAGCGAGGAGTACATAGTTCGCTACTTACATTACTTCAGCATCAGAAACCATCAGACGTTTCAGACGCAGTACTCTGTGAACAGATACGAAAAGGTGATCAAACTGCAGCTTTTCAGCTCCTTGTTCATCACTATCGCTATATTATAGCTAAGGCAATGCAAATAGCTTCTGGAAGACATTTTTCAGATGATATATTGCAGGCTGGCGCTGTAGGGTTATACGAGGCGGCTAGTAGATACGATGCTACTAAACACGTAAAGTTTCTTACATATGCACATTATTGGATACTAAAATTTCTTTATATTGAAGTACGCAATGAGCTCCTTCCACTTGGTGGGCTATATATTGCTAGGGATAACAAAGAACGACTTTTTAATTTTATAAAGTATTCAATGATGGGCTGGACAGATGCACAAATACTTGAAAAACTAAATATCAAGCAAGAAGCGTTAGACGAGTTAAAATTACTCAATAGGATTGCTTCACGATTGAAGAGTTTAGATGACCTACGTTCTGATGGTGACAAAGATGACTTAGATCCATATGATTTTCTAGGAATGCCAACACACAAAAGTGCAGAGGATGAATACATTTCTACGGAATTACAGAGTTACGTAGAGTCATTAATATCTGATTTAGATCTTTCAGAACCTAAACTAGCTAAATTTCTAAATTATGAGCTTGGGCTTAACGGACAACCACAGTTAACAAAGGTAGAAATATGTAAATCTCTTAAAATTTCTCCATTGGAATACGAGAGCCTTAAAGACTCTGGTCTTCAATACCTACGTACACAAATGGTTGAAGACGGATGGATGGATAAAAAGAAGGATAAAATAAAGGAGATCGTTGATGAATGGCTCACGCAAAACGAACCATCACAATAGAATACTTAACTGAGGACTCTCCTTTTACTCAATCAGACTACCTGTATTATGTTGGGATTGATCCTTCCTATTCGTCAACAGGACTTGTAATTCTAGATGGAACACATAATGTTCCTTTAGTTAATTGCCACATCAAGGCTGGTACCCCCAAGGATCCATTTTATGTTCGTGTACAAAAATTATTAGATGCATTATCTGACAATTTATTACATTTCAATACGGACGATATTTATGTAGTTATGGAAGGTGCATCATTTGCATCAGAGTTTAACGCATTCAAACTAGGTAAACTTAGTGGAGTAATTGAATACTTCCTTGGTGAACATAAAATAGCATATAGTTTAGTAGCTCCTACTTTTGCAAAGAAAGTTGCAACTGGAAAGGGTTCTGCAGACAAATTAGCAGTCATGCAGGGAGTAAGAAACAAATGGGGTTTTCGGAGTAATTGTGACGACGAAAACGACGCTTATGTCATGGCTCAGATTGCGCGTGGCGCTCGACCAGACGCACCCATAAAAAAGAGGAGACGAAGTAAAAATGTTGAGTCTAGTACGTAGATTTACAAGTAAATTTATGAAGAGTGCAACTGTAAAAATGCTTGATTCATTATACAAGTTGTCTTACTTAGTGAGCTTAAGGGCTATTGATCTACGAGTTAGCTAAGTTGCAATATATAAAAACATGAAAGGAGACCATTAAAAATGGCTTTAACTACTGTAAAAGAACTTACTGCAAAGATTGCAGAAAAAGAGGGTGTGCCAAAACATCAGGCATACAAGATCTGGATGGATGTTTGCGAAATCCTTAAAGATGAACTTACTGCAGGAAACAAAGTTCGTCTGCGTAACATTGGAACGATCTCTCGCAAGGATCGCAAAGCAAAACCATTCCGTTTGCCGAATGGTACTGAAGGCGTAAGCACTCCGAAGTTTGGCTTTAAACTTGCTTCCAACTCCTACGCCCTGTAACTAGCCCTTTGGGACGTCCCTTAGGGACACCTCTTTCTAACTTGGGGTCGTGATACTGTCTGCGACCCCATTTTTAGCTTATAGTAATTAGTAATTAGTAATCAGAAAGGAGCTACATACCATGACTCAAATCAGTGTAGCACGAGCATTAACAAAACTCAAAACAACAAAAGCAAAGATCAATGTAAAGATCAAACACATTGCCGCAAACGCATACGGAAACTCTAAAACAACTTCTATATTATCAAAGGTTACTAATGTAGAAGGAAACCGCAAAGAGACCACATCTCAAATAACTGCTACGATTCAGTCTTACAAAGACCTTATGAAGTACTATCGTGCAGTATCCTTGGCAATCCAAGAATCAAATAGTAAAACCATGATTCATACTGACGCCTTTGGTGATATCTCTGTAGCTGACGCTATTATTATCACTACAAAGTTAAATGATAGCATCAAAGACTTCTCTAGTGCCCTTAACACCTGCATTGTAAAGTCAACAGAATCTGCAGAGAACTTCAATAAGAAGAGCTTCTCCAAGACGATTACAGAAAGCATGGATAAAAGCACCGCTGACGCATTGCTGGCACAGCCCTGCGTATATTTTAACCCTGCAGAAGCTGAAGCTGCTAATGTCATGGCTCTTTATATTCATGGAGAATTGAATGCATTAATCAACGAAAGTAACGCAATTACAATGATCAATGTTCCTGACGAAGTAAACTGACACATTGACATCTAACTGCTAGTATAATAACTGCGGATATAGTTCAACGGTAGAATAGTGGCCTTCCAAGCCATATATGCGGGTTCGATTCCCGTTATCCGCTCCAAACAACAACACCTCCCTAGAATACCACGATATTCTGGGGAGTTTTTATTACCAGGAGAAAGCGTATGTCAGATACTAACAAATCATTATTCAACACTGTAAAGTCATATTTGGTAGAGGTTACATTCAGATTTGACGAAAACAGCATGATTGTTTTGCAAACTTTAGTAAGAGCATTAAGTCCTCATGACTGCCTTGTATTTATGCTAGAGAAAACCTTACCATTCATAGGTAACCGTGCAGTACGCTTTATTACAGGGGAACTTGTTTATAATTATAGGTTTGCAAAAATTTATGCGTATAGCAACGAAGGTAAATTAGTAGGCATATATAATCATGCAAAGTTTAAAGATCTAGCGAGTCACATATCTAAGGCAGAAGTACTAGGCGAATATGATGACAATGATAGTATCCCCAACAACTTAGGGGATCAAGTATATACAGATCCAGGACTTTGTACAGTTAGATACAAGGAGGCTACTTATGCAGGATAAAGTTTTATATTTAATTAGAGGGGTGCCAGGTTCCGGAAAAACAACCCTTGGTAAACAATTAATTAAAGGCACTGACGGAGTAATTTTTAGTGCAGACGATTATTTTACAGCTTCTGACGGATTTTATCAATTCGATCCAAGCAGGCTATATGAAGCCCACAGATGTTGTCAACTAGACTGTGAGTGTGCTATGATCACGGGGATAAATCCTGTAGTTGTAGCTAATGTTTTCCATAAGCGTATATACATGGAGCCGTACATTGAGTATGCCAAGGAAAACGGGTATCATGTAGTTGAGATCTGCATAAAGAGCGATTTCAAAAATATACACGGGTGTCCTGAAGATAAAGTAGAATTATTCAAAGAAACCTTTGAGTACTAAGGAGGAAAATAACATGAGCAACATAACTGTATTCAACAATGAAGTTTTTGGTGCACTAAGAACTATTGAACGAGATGGTGAGATCTGGTTCGTTGCTAGTGATGTGGCAAAGGCACTAGGATATACTAATATATCCAAAGCAGTAAATGACCACTGTAGGTATGTAACGAAATGTTATATACCTCATCCACAAGGCAATAGTTCATTGGAGGTGAACATTATTCCGGAGGGTGATATTTATCGTTTAATTATTCGTAGTAAGCTTCCAGCGGCAGAGCAGTTTGAGCGCTGGGTATTTGACGAAGTACTACCCTCCATTCGTAAAACAGGGAAGTATGAGATTCCAAAACAACCTGTAGACAAGGACCTAGAAATTCAAAGACTGGCAGTGGAAACAATGAAATTACGAACTGAACAAAGCAAGCTACTTCTTTCCATAGCAGACACAGTTTCCAATGAGCTTTATAAGGAAACATTGAAATCTGTAGCAGTAGCAACGCTTACGGGCAAAGAATACCTGCCATTGCCCAAGATAGAATGCAACTACCATACTACTACAGATTTAGCTAACATTTTGAGTAAAAAGTTCAATAGGAAAGTGTCAGCCAACATAGTAGGCAGGTTGACAACCAAAAACAATCTCAAAACGGAAGAGTATGCAGTGAAAGTATGGGATAAAGCTAAATTCAGCAATAAGCAGATAGAATCTTACAGGTATAAAGACTCTGTTATTGAGCCTCTTTGCAAAGCTTACGAACTTTATCTACAAATCCATTCCTAAAATTGGTATAAGTATAATGTAGAAGAATTCGTAGATCAAGCGGTAAGATCACCCTGGTACCTGAGGAGATCCGATGTTCGAGTCATCGGCGGATTCTTCTATTTTAATTAAAGGAGGAAAAATAAATGTTTACAAAGAAACAATACGAGGAATTCGAGGAGCTTACAACTCCAATAATCAACTGGATCAAAGAGTTGGAAGATCCAGATGTACTTGTGACTATTGATGGTGCTGAGGCCGTATTACACGCTCCTCAACTAGTGAACATGGACTACGAGTTTGAAGAAATGACTAAGGACATTGATGAATTTTTGGATAACAAAAAGGATGAGAGGTCTAAAAACGAGGCCGATAAACCGTCTACTATTTTAAACTAAATACAAACCGGGGGAGATTACAATGAAAACACACTTAAAGACACTAGTAGCAATTATCTGTGGATTAATTATCTGTGTAGTAGCTTTCAACCTTGTAAATAATAATTCAACACCAAAAGTGATGCCACCAAGGGTACTACAAGATAACTTAACAAATTCCCAGATATTTTGCATGATGGGATCATATAATTTGCGTGATGAATCGTGGCACGATGACGTGATCTTGTCACCTAAGAATTATCAATTTGTAGAAAAAGACGAATTTATTAGGTATCTTAGAACAGCCAAGTCATCCTCTATCCTAAACGCAGATGAACAAACCGCCTTAAGAAATGGCATACTTAAACTTGCCGAGTATGCTGGACGTCAAGTAACTACTAAAAACAAAGATGACCATGAGGTTACTGATTATTTTTATCTCTATGCTAATGCCGGACAGCTCTATCAAGTAACATTTAAAGACGGTTGTACATTTAAGGCAGTCCAAACTACAGAAAAGGGATACATCTCCTTTGAGATATCCCCTGACTTAATGTTATCCCACGAATGGCAAGCGTCACCCAAACTATTACATAAATTAAATAACTAAGCGGCTCTTAGGTATAATTTTAGTAAAGGCAGTTAGAATCTACCTGATATCTAACTTTATAATATGTGGAGTACATAGCCTTTATTCTTCATGTACTCCACCAGTATCCATGATAGGAGGAATTTAAAATGGCTGAACCTAGTGTACTTGAACTAATGGGTATCGGAATCATTGCAATCGTATCTTGCTTTGGCGGAATGATTCTTCTCATGTATACTACCAAGTGGGCAGACAACTTTCATAAGTAGGAGGTGAGAGCATGAAGTTTGTAGCTGAAAATGCGCCGTTTATTTTAGTGGCTATCGTTGGTGTAATTTGGGGAATCTTATGCCTTCCAACCGTAATTAAGGGTTGGGCTGGGAAGCTCCCTAAGGAGTAGTGGGCCTCTGGGTAACCAGGTGGTGGAGTCATAGTCAGGCTCCACTACTCCCTCTGAGTATGTACTACCTTGTCGTGGTTCAGAGGCTTTTCACAAAAAGTACATAATTTAAAGTTGACATTTGCTGTGCTTCTTATTATAATATATGTATGAAATGCAGCGTGTCTTTCAAGGTTCAGTAGCTCAGTGGAAGAGCAGGGTACTCATAATACTCTGGTCCTGGGTTCAAACCCCAGCTGAACCTCCAAATCTGTTAATCACATTTAACATAAATGCCGCCTTGGTGGAATTGGCAGACACGCTAGACTTAGGATCTAGTGGATAACTCCGTAAGGGTTCGAGTCCCTTAGGCGGCACCATTTACCGGGCGTTGGTGTAATTGGTAACACTTCGGTCTCCAAAACCGACATTCTAAGTTCAAGTCTTAGACGCTTCGGCCATCGGGATGTAGCGCAGTTTGGTAGCGCACGTGATTTGGGATCACGGTGTCGCAGGTTCAAATCCTGTCATCCCGACCAACATGCTCCTGTGGCGCAATTGGCAGCGCAAGTGTTTTGTAAACATTAGGTTGTAGGTTCAAGCCCTATCAGGAGCTCCATCCGGAAAGGTGGTCGAGTGGTTTAAGACAGCAGTCTTGAAAACTGCCGAAGACGCAAATCTTCCGTGGGTTCAAATCCCACCCTTTCCGCCACGATTATTATAATTGTATACCGTAGTAACTTCAAAGACTGTTATATAATTAAGAAGAATATTTCTTCATGCATACAACTTGCAAAAAGCATGACCAAATGATAAGGTTGGCGACCTAGGATGGATATACATGAATCCAAAATAGCCGGAGCACGTTAGCTGGTTAGTTAGAAGTTGCTTAGTTTCTTAGTTATACAAGTTTACAGAACATCAGTTACATAGAATATTACAAAAATCCTATGTTCTACTTCTAGCGAAAGCTAGCAGGATAAACAGTACCTGGAAGTTCAGGCATATGGCAGGCATACAATTATTAATATATTAGCATTTTTTAGCCCCAGCTTTATAAATGCTAAGTCCAATAGGCTCTCGGACAACACCGAGGGCCTATTTTATTCTTCATTTTTTTACTTGACATCCGTTTTGTGGCATGATACAATAATCATGCAAGGACAGAAAATGTCATAATCAGAAAGGAGCTTATAACAATGGCAAAAGAAGCTAAAACTGAAGACACAAAACAAATGGAAGCAGTATCAAACATCCCAGACTTTGGAGACGAATTTGAGGGTGATATTGGTATTGAAGGAGGGGCAGTCACTTTTAGTTCCATCCCAGTCCTCAAGTTGACTCAAGCTATGAGCCCAGAGGTTCAGGACAGAAATTTCCCAGATGTGTACGCAGGTATGTTTATCAACGATACCACAAAAGAATGCCTGGGCGAAGAAGTAACCTGCCGTATTCTGCGCACTTGGAGATCTCGTGCAAAATTTGTTCCCCGTGAAGCAGGTAGCGGTATTGAGTGCAGTTGCCCAACATACAATTCTCCTGATGGAGACTTCGGTAGCGAATACGGTAGCTGCCGTACTTGCATGTACAACAATTTTACTCAGTCTGATCATTGCTTGACACAGTATAACATGATTATCACTATCAATGATAATCCTACTGATATGTACCGTGTAATTCTTTCAAAGACCTCTTTCAAAGCAGGTCGTACTCTTGATACAGCTTTGCGTGCGTTGAGTACTCGTTACAAACGTCAACCAATTTTCATGTTCAAGGTAAAGATTTCTGCTAAGGAAGCCACTAACACCAAGATCGGCAGCAAATATTTTGTATATAAGCTGGATGTAATCCCTCCCAAAGCAGATGAACCACTGCTGAATGAGGATTCTATTCCTGAGTACATTGATGCAATGCACCAAATCGCAGATATTCGTACTGCACAGCTGGAATATCATAAACGCCAGTTAACCGAGAAATCCTCCTTCGATACTGCAGGCGCACAAACATCAACTGATTTTGAGAAGATGGGAACAACTCTTGCAGCAGAGCTTGCACCCGGCGGATCAGAAGAGATTCCGTTTTAAGTAGTAAATTACATAGGGGGTTGAGGAGAGTAGTCTTCAACCCCGTATTTTTGAAAGGAGTTTTTTAAATGTCTAATCTTGAGCCAAAATCCACAGAGGTTAAACAGAAGGAAACCGATGTAGAACAACAAGAAACGATGAAGGAGTACCCTGTAATTCATTGTCAACGTGTTACTCCTGGTAAAACTACAGAATCTATGGAAGACATTGAAGGTCTTGTAATTCAACTTTCAGAGAATGGCGCACTTTCTCCTGAGCTGGTTCCTAAGTTCATCATGAACATGGATATTGCTAAACTCCCCAACGGAAGAACAACGATTGTATCAGCTAGATGCCGTAATAACTTCATTATCACTGAGACCATCTCTTCACCAAGCCCTGATACCTATGATGAACAGGCAGCTGTTGAGATTTGTCGCAATAAAATTTATAGTAGATTGTGGGAGATGTTACAGTTCTTGTATGCAACTGCAATAGTAACAACCAATACTATCGTAGCTGAGTATAACACTGCACAGCAGATTCCTGAAGCTAAAACTGATGAAAGGACTGGCGAAAATGATGATTGATCCGAGATCCCTCACTGAACTCACAAACTCTAACCTATCACAAGATAGCTGGATTGATTTAGCAGTAGCGAGACTTATTGATCCGATGTTTTATACAAAATCAACAGCCTACAGTGATAATAGCGACCAGTTTCATTCAATCAGAGAACTTGCTCGTCGTAATTTCCCTAAGGAATACGATGCTAACGAGTGGTACGCAATGGCACGTGTCGTAGGAATTCTAGTAGACAAGCATCATGTGGCACTAGCCAAGACACCGGATGTCTACGAAAACCGTGATCGCGCAGTGGATTGTGTAGTATACGAATTTTTTAGATTACGCTTCATTCTTCTAGGAAATGAACTAGAAAAATCGCATACTCTAGAGCAAATTCAAGAGAAATGTCATATGAATACGATTGAATCAGGAGACCTACAAGGAGCAAGAGTACATGAATGTTCAGAATGCAACTGCAAAGGAAACAATAAAAAACTATCTTTTGCTTACCTGGATTATAAAGAACCAGAAGATCAGGGAATTCACGCAAAGATTCATTCATGAAAGAGTTCCGGATTACTTTATGTGGGTACCTGCTAGTGTATCAGGGAAATACCATCCCATGGATTCTCTTGGCGATGGTGGATTAGTAAGACACTCTATGGCAGTAGCGATCATAGCTCAAGCTATTTGTGAACTAGAGTACTTGCAAGTCACACCGATTGATAAGAGCTTTATTATTGCCGCGTGCTTGCTTCATGATACATTTAAACAGGGTAGAAATGAATCTGGTACTACAGTTAGAACTCACCCAAACATTGCAGCTCAAGAAATATATAATTTCGGCAAAGAAATAGGTGATGAAAAAACTGGGAAAGCAATAGCTACACTCGTGGTATCCCATATGGGGCAGTGGGGAAATCAAAAACCAGGCTCCAGAGTGCAATTCATTGTACACCTCGCAGACTTCATTGCAAGTAGACGCTGGATAACAATGGACTACACTGATGCTATTGAGAAAGCAAAGCGAGCAAAAGAAGCATTAGATCACAAATAAATAAAAGAGGTCAAGATTATGAGCGAACACGTTATTAATGGCGACCTAGATATGTTACTAGGGGAGGCTAAATACCTCCCCTGGTCTTCTTCTAGGGTAGATACAGCGTGCAGTTGTCTCTACAAGTTTTACAAGGTTTATATGGAAGGGTACAAGGAAGAGTCCTCCGCATTAACCCTTGGAAGCTTGACACACGAGATACTTGCAAAGTCCATAACGGATGGAAGCCCGTCTATGCTAAAGTTGCAAAGCTGGCTACATCAATCATACGAACTCTATAGGGGCAAGGATAATACCGGGGAAATCTATTCTGAGGTAGACGGATTTCTTCAGTATATAATGGAGTTTACAACTAAATGGAAAAACTTCTTATCACAAGAGGGAATCACCGAAGATCATGTAGAAGAGCCCTACGGATTAACCCAGAGATGCGGTAGAGCCCCTTATATTCCCACAGAAGCTAATTCTACATACTTCCGCGGAATCGTAGACCTCTGGGCATATGATTCAAATAAAGGCATACTTTACATTGTGGATCATAAAACAAACAAGTCAGCACTGTCTAAACAGCGCGTCAAAGAACATCCACAGTTAAACCTCTACACAATGATGCTAACAAGTATCTTTCAGTTGCCGTGGAGAAAAGCTGTTGTGGGCTTAAACTTCATTCGCAAGGAAAAGGTTGTATGGAACACTATATATCCTAAGGATGCAGAAGAATTTCGAGATAAATATTGGAATACACTGAAATATTTAGAATATAAATTGTGGGAAGCTGAAAGCGATATGGTTTGGCCCGCGACACGGTCATTTAAATGTAACTGGTGTACATTTAAAAGCTCTTGCAATTCGTATTTGAATAAAGTATAATAGAATTGCAGACTAAAAAGAAAGGTTGTGAGCATATGTTAGTAGAAGCTTTTGAAACTGCTTTTCCAAACCATGATTTTGGATGGCGGCAAAGCGGATCAAGTGCTCTTGGATTTTGTCCTTTTCATAATGATAAGCATCAGCGCTCATTAAGCGTTTATCTCAATGATATGGGAGAAGAACGTTGGCATTGTTTTGCTGAGTCTATTGGAGGTGGACTCATTGAAATCATCAAACGTTCTGGAATACCTGAGACATCATCCACTGAGGGTGCAAACTATTGGTTGGTTCAACATGGCTTTATTCAAGAAACCGAGCAACAAGTAGCTGCTAGTAAGCGCAACCATGCATTGCGTGAATTCTTAGCATGGACTAATAAATTACTAATGGAGTCTGAGGATGCTGCAGGTCTTCGTTCATATATAGCAAGTAGACATATTGATGTCCGTACTATTCCTATGGCACCTATCGGATTCTATCCTACTGTATCTGAGGTTGAATCATGGTTATCAGAACACAACTATTATGAGTTGCTAGAACCTGAATTAATCCCAGAACGCAGACACGAACCTCTTGTAACAGGTTCTCTGCTTATGTTCTACCGTCATTCCTATGAAGAATTTGGAAGAATAAAGATTCGCAATGTATTCAAGGAGAAGGATGGTAACAAAGTAACTATGTTTCTTGGGCGCAAAACTTCCAAGAAAGAGAGCGCTGGCTATTTCAGCTGGAATATGCACGGAAGTCCGTCTGAAGATGCCATTCTTGTAGAGGGAGAGTTTGACGTAGGTGCTCTTACCAGCATGGTTTATACCTATGATGATACTGCAGTTGAACCAATATACTGCTTTAGTGGTGGTGGAAATCTGAATTATGGCATAGGCATTTTAACCAATATGGGCAAAAAGAACCTCTATGTCATGCCAGATAATGATGACGCAGGAATGGATTACGCGTATAAACTGGCTGATGCATTTCCACAGACGTTCATTATAGTTCCCCATGATTACAAGGAAAAGGACGACCCAGCTTCTTGGGCTGCTGATCATACATTTGATGATTTACAGGCTGCATATAATGCAAGAACTCCTGCATTCAGCTGGATTGGTACTAGACTCGCAGATTCTGCAAAGGATGCTACAATTGAAGAGCAGGCAACAATCAAAACAAAGCTGATTAAGTACGCAAAGAAGCTGCGTCCTATTGACCGTGAGCTGTTTTTAAAGAGTTACGGAGCCATATCCGGAGTATCTTTACCTGCACTCATTGAAGAAGTGGAAGATAGTTCTGAAGTTAGGTATAGAAAGGTACTTAATGAGATGGGCTATGGAATTCAAATGAGAGTAGAAACTAAAAATAGTATAAATTGGGAACAGATTTCCAATATTATAATGGAAACTGAACGTGATATACTATTAGATGCTGGTGATGACGACGTAGAACGTAAGATTGTTCTACGTGTATCATTAGCTTCCAGGTCAGAGCGATTAGAACTTAGTCCTGAAGAGTATGCAGATGATAAAAAGTTATACTCTTCTGTGGTCACCCTATTGGGGTCACGCGTATGGGTAAAGCCGAGATGCATGAGTTACATGCGTGAATCTTGCAACTTACTATCTCGAAATCATCTTCAAGATATCCCGGAAGAAATGATTTACACCCATACAGGATGGCGAGGAGACAGATATATCTCTCCAACAGGATTTATTAACGCAGAGGGATTTCACAAGTTAAATGACATTAAAGTCGAACTTCCAGACAATCCGGCTTACATGCGTAATTATTACTTAGATGATCCTCCTGCAGACTTGGAGTTTGTAAAGACATTAGTTAGAGAAGAAATTCTCAAAGTATTTCCTTACCAAGTGACTTTACCTTACTTGGCACATATCTTTTGGTCACCCTTGGCTCACTTTGTTCCAATGGCCAAACCGGTATGTCTATGGGTAGTCGGTCTAACAGGCAGTTTCAAAACAAGTTATACAGGTCTTATGGCTAGCTTTTTTGGGAACTTTAAAACTGGTGACTTTGAAACTTGGAGATCTACAACTAATGCTATTGAGAAAAATGGATATTTTGTCAAAGATATGCCGTATGTAGTTGATGACTATAAGGGTGTAGACATCAACCCCAAGGCTCTGACAAGCTGTATTCAGAACTATGGTGACCGTCATGGACGTGGCCGTATGCGTGCAGATTTAAACATTGGCAAAACTTGGTATATCCGTGGAAACATGATTTCCACAGCAGAAGATATTCCTCAGGGAGAGGCGTCTGTACTTTCTCGTATACTCCTGCTTAAAATACCTGGTCGTGGAGATTCTGATCATCTTACCAGAGCACAAGCAAATGCCAATCTACTACCGGGCCTCATGAGCAAGTATATTCAGTTTCTTTGTCAACGTAAACTTCGCGAGCATGATTACGAGCTGCTTCTCGCAGAAAGACGTTCTAAATACAAGGCGTTTCATGGTCGTGTATCTGAATCCCTGGCTGCTAACTCTATCGCATGGGATGCAGTGGCGGAGTTTCTAGGCTTGGAAGACTTACAGTCAGAATATGATTTTGCGATTGAGGAAATTCTGCATACAATGAACATGTCTACTCGCGATGAACAAGCTGGATTCGTTTTCATTTCTACATTAACAGAGTTGCTTCAGTCTGGGCAGTGTTATCTTGAAGGATACAACGGGATGGATGATACTGAACACCCAGAAAACGCCAAGAGAATTGGTTGGATAACCCCATCAGAGGTATACTTGTTAGGAAGCCTTGCATTGGCAGAAGTTAACCGATTCCGTATATCAATAAACGGCGTTGGACTAAAGTACTCTACAAGTGCTATTTATGACCAGTTAATCCACGCAGGACAAGTAAAACCTGCTAAAAATGGGGGTCCAACCAATATTGTAAAGATCAATAAACAATCTGTACGTGTTCTAAAGTTCAGAAGGGGGGTTCTAGAGCATTACGATGAAGCACCTACAAATTCTGTCCAACTTGATTCCGCTGTCATTCGGGATCAGCAGGAAGGCACTGAGAAAAACGACCTCTGGTAACGGAGATGTTGAGCCTGACTTAACGCAGCTTACTAGCGACGTAATTCCTGCTTTCCATTGCAACAAATGTTCTCTGCATAATCAAAGTTCTCCATGTTTTACCTCTGACAGACTACTATTGACTGGCAAGCATAGGGAATCCGATACAGAGCGAATTATTATGTTAATCACAGGTGCTCCAGTTTCTGATAACGCCCTGGTTTCTAAGGAAGCCAGGGATCTTATTAGAAGCTGGACTAGAGCACATATTACTGCTAATAAAGTGTATCTCACTTCAGTAGTAAAGTGCCCACATACCAAGGACCCGACAAAGTTAATGATTCAGTGTTGTGAGGAAAGACTTCGACAAGAACTTCTTAATATCCAGCCTGATGTCATTATTTGTATGGGAAAAGCAGCAGCAGTTCCATTTAACCTTGGTGGGAAGATGACAGAGCTTTTAAACCGTGTTATGACGGTAAAGCCTTTAACTTATTCTTTCAGCGCTCCAGGTAAAGACCCTAAGCATATTGTAACTAGGGAAGCTAAAATTATAGTCACTTATGACCCTGTAAAGTTTGTAAGTGATATTAAGGTAAGAAGTGCTGTAGAGGCTTGCTTTAGACAGGCAGAGAGACTGTCTCTCGGTGCTACAATCAAACCACCTGACAAGTACTATCTTCTTGAATCTCCAAAAGAATTTGAGGATTGGGTAGAGAGGCATCTCACAGATAAGAGGTTAAATAAACGTGTACACGCATTCGATATCGAGACCAATGGTCGTTCCATTCACCCAAAGACTGAATTTGATGCACAGTATCCACCAAAATTAAGGTGTGTAAGCTTCTCCTGGGGTCCAGGGATGGCTATTTGTGTACCTTATGAGGATGACCCAGCGTACCATGCACCTCTAAAAAGGTTCATGGAATCTAATATTCAATTCACTGGTCACAACGTAGCATTTGATATTTTCTTTCTAAAGCTTGTCAATGACATTCATACGAAGCATTTAGCTGGAGATACAATGCTTATGGCAGCTATGCTGAATCCTGGCAAGGGTAAGTACGGATATGGCTTAAAACCATTGGCAGCAGAATGGACAGACTTAGGTGGTTACGAAACCGACATGAAGTCTACTCCAGATACCTTAGATGAGCAGGGAAGAATAACTGAGACTAAGTGGGAAAAGGTAAATATGGATGTTATGGCTCCATATAACTGTGCTGACGCTGATGCTACCCTGCAAATTTATCATATCTTTATGGGATTCTTCAGGGAACGCAAGATGCTTCCTGCTCATTGGGTAATGACTCATGCACTGTTCCCCTTGGCAGAAATGGAACACAATGGGTTCCTTGTTGACAGGAATTGGGTAGATACTAGCCGTAAAAAGATTGAAGACATTGTTGTACGGTATGAACAGCAACTAAAAGAACTTTGTGGTGGCAAGGAATACCTGTGGTCTTCTCCTGACGTTTTAAGTATGGTTATGTATGATGAGTTTAAGTACCCAGTTCCTAACCTAGATCCTTTCGCTGTGGGCAGATCTGATGAGGACGATTCATCCGACTCAAGCAGGCCTACAAATGACGCAGCTTTATCCATTATTAATACTCCATTTACACAGACGATTCGTAAACATCGCCGTGCAACAAAATTATTATCTACGTTCTTTAATGGCTATCTTGTTCATACAGGATTAGACAATAGACTCCGTGCAGATTTTAATCTTGTTGGTACGGTCACAGGTCGACTGTCTTCTTCAGGAGATGCCAATCTTCAGAATATTCCGTCAGGTATGCCATCTACGGCTCCTGGTTATGAAGAACTCCATGAGTTCAAGGTTAAGAAAGCCTTTATTCCTCGACCTGGTTGGAGAATAGTAAACGCAGACCAATCGCAGTTGGAACTCCGTATAGCTGGAGCTGTGTCTAACGAAGAACTATTTATTAAATCCTACAAGAACCAGATAGACATGCATTCACGTAATGCAAAGGTTTCTTTTGGATTACAAGTAGATCAACGTGAATATGAGGCTGAAGCTTTAGCTAAAGGATTCCTACGCGGATCAGAGGATTTCAATGTTTACGTGGAACGCGCAGTATGTAAGTACATCAAAAAGCACTATCCAGAAGAGCGTCAAGCAGCGAAGACTGTATCCTTTGGTATTCTTTATGGAATGTCAAAATGGGGGTTGGCGCAGTCACTCAATGCTGACGGACGTGATGCAGGTAGCACACGTATTTGGACCCCAGATGAATGTCAGCAGTTAATTTCCAAGTTTAAACTCGGATACCCGACACTGACTCGTTGGCAAGCAGGTTTAATCCAGTTCGCTCATAAAAACGGCTATACGTATACGGTGTTTGGCCGTCGTCGTTACTTGCCTGATATAAATTCAGCAGACAGGCAGTTAAAGGGAAGAGCGGAACGTGCAGCCATTAATACTCCTGTGCAATCAGCAGGTTCTGACTTTATGATGTCTGGTGTATATCAGATGTACAAAGAGCTGGATTATAGCAAATACCGTTTTTGCGCTACTGTGCATGATTCCATAGTCTGTGAAGTTCAGGAAGACTACATCCCTGAATTTTGCAAGATTTCTAAGCAGTGCTTGGAACACCCACATATAGGCAATACTGAGATTCCTCTGTGTAATGTAATGCCATTTATTGCAGAGTTTGAAGTAGGCAATTCATATGGCACCATGGAAGGCTATGAAGTATAACGAAAGGAATGTCTGATTATGAAAAATTTAGTCGAAATTAAGAATGATCAGGTTGTTGTATCTAGTGTTGATGTAGCAAGAAATTTTGAGAAGCGACATAATAATCTCATGCGTGATATTGATACTATTATAGAGGACTGCTCAAAATTGAGCAGTGCTAAACAAATGTTTCTAAAATCAACTTACACGAATGAGAACAATAGAGAATTTGATTGTTATCTTATGAACCGAGATGGATTCAGCTTATTAGTAATGGGGTTCACTGGAACGAAAGCATTAGAATGGAAAGTGAAATACATTCAAGCTTTCAATCAAATGGAAAAACAACTCAAGGAATCCCAGGTAGCTCTAATCCCAAACTTCAGTAATCCGGCAGAGGCAGCGCGTGCATGGGCGGATCAATATGAAGCCCGGTTAAAAGCTGAGAGTGAGAACAAACTGCTGGCTCCTAAAGCTAATTACACGGATAATGTTCTTTCTTCTGAGGGTTACATGACTGCAACCCAGATTGCTAAGGATTACGGAAAGTCTGCAAAGTGGTTAAACAAACTACTCCATGTGGAAGGAATTCAGTATAAGAGTGGTAATCAATGGATTCTTTATGCTAAGTATGCTGACAAGGGATATACTGTGTCGGGTACTTGCGTTGTAGGTGACAACTCCTACGTATTCACCTATTGGACTCAGGAAGGTCGCAAGTTTATCTATGATCTTATCAAAGAGAAATATGGGTTAACTCCGAGAAACGAGGAGTAAATAGTTTTATCAGAGAGGCGTCATAACGGCGTCTCTCTTTTATTTTAAGGAGGTATTTAAAATGACATTTCAGTACGAGCAAGCAACATTTTTAGATAAAAGAGATCCAAGATTAGTCACAGCTGACCAAGTAATTAAGATATCTAATGATTTATATTTGGTAGCTTACAACCATGCTACTCCGTTATTACAGTCTACAATTGAAGCGTGCCAAACAGGCGAACTTTCTAGATTACTTTCAAAATAGATTACTAAAATTGGTATAAGTATATAAAGGAGGTGACATTTATAATGCCTAAAAATTTATACAATACGCACAGAGAAACGGAGACTAAACTGCACGATTCACAGGAAATCCAAGATGAATTTATGGCATCCATGCTGAAGCTTAATAATATGTTTCTGGAAGTTAGAACACAGGAACTAGAAGATTTTCAGCGTACTCTACAAAAATTTAATAAAGATTTCTCATATTTTTCACAAGCAGAGTATTGGATGTATCTTGCCATAGCATTCATTTTAGGCGTTTTTTCTGGGATAGGAATCATGAAAGCTATTCTTATAAAGTAGGGTTAAGAAAGCAGGTGAGGGATATGTGGGAAGATCCGGGGTTGCTGTTGATTATGCTAAGGTACCTAAGCATTATGCTGTTATGCATGTGTTTATGCGTATGTATAATAATAGTATTTATCAACTATATTATTGCTAATTAAAGGAGGTGAGGTTAATGAATATTGTAAAAGATATACTCCAGAAGTTAGGGGTAGAAGAAAAAGAAATCTTTACAATGGATGAGTCACGAAGATTACTGATGATTGATATATTTGGAGATATAAGGACTCCAAAATGTCCAGACAATCCTACAGGTGATTGGGAGAAAATTGATATTGATGTATCAAAATTACTTAGCAGTACTTCATCCATAACACCTATCCCCTGGTTGCCACACACAGGTGAACCATATTATGTTCTAATGGACCAGGGAGCCGTTGAACCAGCTAGGTCCTGGGGTTTTGCTAATCAAACGTATCTTTTAGTACTCCAATGTAGGTACTGGAAAAACGATATTCTTGAAAGAGCAATGTATAAAATGAATATGGTCTTCCAAACATTTGAAGAATGTAATGCAGCTAGGTCAGCATTAGTCGCACGCTACCCAAAAGTTTACGGTATAGCAGAAGTGGATAAACGTGCAGATTGTATCGTTAGAGCTGTCCAGGGACACACAGATGTCATTAAAATAAACTCTAAGGGGTGGAGATAAATTATGGAAATGCAAGTAGATATAATTAAAGACTTAAAAGAATACAATATTTATTTATTAAGAACTACTGGGTCTAAGGATATGTTGAGCGTAGGGTTATCAAGGGCCAACATTACATACGCAATTTTAATTCACAGCATTTGTACAGCGCGGAATAAAGGAGAGACCTGGCAAATAACGTTAGATGACCTGGCGAAAACTTTTTGCATGGATAAAGTACAGTTGCGAAAATATGCAGTATATCTTGTAAAATTAGGTGTATTAGATGTTGTTGATAACAACACCTTTATGCCAAAAATGGGCAGTGCACCTGAACAACCATTGTTTATCCCAGTATATACACGCGGTGCCACATTAGAGGATAAAGAACTTTGGAGTCCACGCACTCGTATGCTTAGGTCACCAAGGGATACAACAAACCCTCCAAAGCTTCCCAATGATGCTATAGGAGCATCCCCAGAGTTATTTGGTGGCGGGCATACGCTAATCGCTTACAACTACAGGGGATTAATTAGTGGAACGAACGAGCCGATTAATATAATTGTAGCACACAGCAGTGTAAATAGATTCTCTGAAAATCTAAAGGCTGCATGGTTTGCATCAAACGGTGTAAAGCAAATACCAAATGGCTACGCAATTTTAAAACAGGGGTCAAATTTTTGGGACATTGCTACGCCAGATCATTTTAAGTCTAACGACTATTGTAAACCTGACTGTGCGCCTGTTCCCTTCTGGCAGGATATTAATGTTAATTTGTTCTTTGGAAATACTGCATCGGAATCTGCCAGGGGAGTAGTATATCGTAAACTCCTGCTTCATACCCAGGATGTTGTAAAAGACAATCCTCAGTTGCTCCCGTGGATTACTAACGTAGGCGTAGGAAACTATGTTGAGCTAGTAAAAGAAAGTGGACTTAAAGTTGCGAAAACACAACAAGAAGAACTAGTAAAAATGACTACGCAGGACAAACGAGCTAGTACTACTAAGTTGGTAACTGAGGAAAAAATAAAGGTTATCAAACCCAATGAACGACACGTAGCTAATGAACACCACGTAGCTAATGAGCAACACGTAGCTAATGAGCAACACGTAGCTAATGAGCAACGCCTTGAACCTCAGCCAGCACTTAGTATTCGTGGTAGACTTAATCTGTCGTTTACATCTTCTCAGCTAATTCGCAGAGTATTCTCAAGTGACCTTGACGAGTCAACTCAAGATATTCTTGTGGAACATATTATCCAGGCACGTATGTGGAAACACTATAGTCGCATGAAATAACAAAAAAGCCCCGAGGCGTAGTGAAAACTACGCTCTCAGGGCTCCTCTTTTTTTTTAGCCAACTGTTGTGCGGTTATTGGCTGCAATTACTGACGCACCACAGCTTACTGGAGCTCCATTCCCAGCAACAGCTTGTCCACCTACAGTTGTTCTTCCTGTGGCAGCGTGACCAGTAATGGATTTGCCATTATGACCCGGTATTGGGTCTGGCGATACTGAAGAACCAACGTGTGCTACATTGCTCCCTGCCACAGTTGTTCTAGCAGATCCGGAAGTTACGGAGCCACCGTGTGAATCTGCGTCCCCTACTACACATACAGCACCCATGGTCATACTCCTTTCTTTTATGGAAGTTTAACACTAGAAACGTTTAGACAGTCAAAGTTGTCTGCGTTAAAGGTAATATTTGTTCCGTTAAGAGTAACATTTTTAGCAGTAATCGTTGTATTTCTATCAGCGTCTACATGTAAAAATTCTACTCCATTGATATTTAGCTGAATAACGTCAGCATCTTTACCTATGTTTAGATTAACTACCGAAGTTCCTGTACGCTCCCCTACCGTCCTGCGTACATTGATAGTAGTGTTTGTATTATCCGATGTATCTACTTCACAGAATATGTCTGCAGGACCAGATCGTAGTCTGAAAATGCTACACCAATTTTCCCAAATACAGTTTAACATGTTCCATATTGAAGCTAGCTTTCCAGGGGACATGATAATCTTTTTCATATTATCTGTAAACGTTTCTTCCGCACCCATGGATGTTGTAGCTGAAGGATTTCCAGGCAACGTTCCACTATTTCTCATCGTTGACGGACCTCTATTAATAGTAGCATTCGTAGGAGATAATACTTGACCATTTGTGTCTGCATTTACATTTATTGGAGAGAACGTACCTAGAATAAATGTTTCTTCTCCAGCCTGCGTAAACAAGCATGGAGCATTAATACTCGGTGGTGTTACTGCATAAGCACCATTTCGTGGATCATACCTTGAAAATTGACATACAACATTCTGCAGTATTCCACTTCCATCATATGGAACTACTGTGGCTGTCATGGTGTTCGGGTCATACGCAGTGACTATGCCACGACGTATTAATCCAGGATGATTAGCCATTTTTTAACCTTCTTTCCTACAACTTCCAGAGGTTGTCATTAAAATTTAGTCCTGAGCTGCTACTTGAAGAACCAGAAGCACTGATTGCGTTATTCATAGCTCTATCAATTGCGTCACCTGAACTGAGTGAACTTTTGGCACCAACTGTAGCAGAGTCTTTTACAACTCTAGCTGTAGCCTTGTCTACACCATCTCCATAAGACGAAGTTTGTGCAGGGTCTTGAACACCACCAATTACAGCGTCTCCTACAGTTAATTCACCTACCCCAATGCACCTACCATAAATTATTCCTACGTTATCAAGTATCTGATAACTGCCTGCGTTTAGCCCCATAGATACAGAAGTGATTGCACAGCGTTCAAAATATAACGTACTTATAGTTTGCTCTCTACTGGGGGTAAGAAACATTGCCATTAGTCCAAACAGTGGCTTCATTGTAAGTGACTGGGTAGAATAATTCCAGTTAGGTAGGATATGTAATCTATTAGTAAGACTGGAGTACGTTCCACACAGTCTACCCATAGTCATTGATCCAGCCTGAGACTTTCCAGGGATAACAATATTCTCCTCACATCGCAGTTCCTTAAATGTTGTTACATTAATGCTGCTCGAAAATTGCCAATTCTGGCACAAACCTATAGGAACTAACTCTGCTCCTGTGTTCAAATTGGAGTATAACGATTCACCTGCAAATAGTAGGACGGAGTCTGCCGTGGCGAAGTTCTCAGGGGTAGTTTCCATTTCCACCCATTTGAAAGCCCCTGCGTTAGCATCCCCACTAGATGTTTGAGTATGAGCGGCTTCACCAGCAACAGAGGAGTTTGTCAGTCCTAAGATGTTGAGTATGTTGGTAACGTTATCTCCAACACGTAACATTCTATTAAGTTGTAGAGGTACTTTGGGTAGTTTTACTAGTCCTAATGTTGCACTGCTAATACCATTACGTAAATCGTTATAACTGTTTTTAAGTGCTGTAGTATCGTTAACTACCTTTTGTGCACCACCAAGAAACGTATTTACTTGTGAAGCCCAACCCATATCTTATTATTCCCCTTTAGATTTGTTTTTCAGACTGTGATATAGTCCCTGGATTTTTTCAGGAAGGTAACGAGCTCCATAATACGCGGCTGCTGGTGATGCTGCAGTCATTATATAAGATGGAACGCCATGAAATGCACCTAGTCTACGACTTAGTGTTCTGGGGGCACCTTTAGTGCGTTTCAGCATACCAGCATCACGCATCATTTTGTATCCTTTATTGGAGGCATCAGCTTCAACAGCTACATTACCTAGAAATCCGAGTGTTCCTAGTGTTGCACCAGCTCTTGCTAGATTATCAATTTTTTTCTGTTGTTCTGGGTTTTGAGAACGCAAGGACCCACTACCAAGTGCAACTAATGTTCCTGCCGACCCTATGGCCTTGCCAATTCTTCCAATAGCGAAATATTTATTGCTCTGCAACCCGTGTCCGAGTTCATGTGCTAATGTTTTAGTAGCTCCTAACTCATTTGCACCTAGACGCACAACTCTTTCCTTCCGAGGATAGGCGTTAAAAATATGTGGTCCACCGAATTCTCGCATGTTAGACACTTCTGTGTCTAAAAAGATTTTAGCTCCTGTCTTAGGGTTGTTAAATTGATTATAGTGTATGCTGTCCTTCTGGAATCCTCTGGTGTTTAACAGTTGTTCTGTCCGCTTAAGCTGCTTGCGAAATTGAGATTGAGGTCGCTCTCGGTTAAGATTCTGGTTGTTAATTCCAAGAACTTTGCTAGTATAAGCTTTGTTTACTAGTTCTCCTGCTGTCGTAGCACCTAAACCAGTTGCTACGGCAGTTCCTGATACATTATAAGTATCAGTAGATTCTTGTTTATTTACTTGTTGTGGTATATTTAAAGGCATAACGTATTCCCACCCCTATAGGTTTAGTTCCATAGTGGGGTTTGTAATATTTTATAGTCCAATCATGGTATCATCACTCAAAGCAAACGGACCAACCGCTTTAAGTGCACGTACACGCTCAAAATTAAATGACATACTGTCAATCATCTGGAATTGTCCCTGAGACATACCAGATTGATTACCAAGCAGCATACATTGTTCAAGGAAATTGATAGCAGTTACACGCTGGCGTGGGTCGCGTTTTATCTCAATTAAGCCAAATGGAATCTTATATAGAAGTGAGTTCATGCCGCCAGAGGAAATGACTCTGTCTAGTCTATCAGAGGTATCTAAATCAAAGATATTAATAGACTGTGCATTTAGTCCTTGAATCCATTCCTTTGCATCTCCTGCAATTCTGTCAATTATATCAGGAAGACTGTCAGTAGCAAGAATCCATGCAATAGTTGGGCGGTACAGTGCTGCTGCAAGTGAGTTACCATGAATAGACAAACGGCTAATCATGCCACTACCCATTGCTGTTCCCGATGCACCAGTCTTTCTTGAAGAACCAATTTCAGCGATAAACTGCCCGCTCAGGCCTTCATTATATGAAAATTGTTGAGCAAATCCTACTGGGAATAGCGGGATATCACTAAAAGAATCACCAACTTGCAGGAAAGGTACTGTAGAAAGAAGTAAAGACGAATCGGCAGTAGTAAAGTCTGTAGCGTCAGAAACTGCTTCAACAAATTGTTGTCTATAATCAGTGCCTGTTAGTTGGTCTGATTTGAGTATATTGTTTGTAGGCTGTGCCATTAGTTCTCACCTCTTTCCTTAGTAAGAATCAACGTGTTGTCCAACGTTGTCTTCATTTTCCCACATTGGGACAAGCTGTTCATATAGTAAGTTAAAGTTATCTACTACAAGGAAGCTTCCAGCTTGATAGCCACGAGAAACTCCCATGCATAAGCATTGTTCAAACATATAACAGGAGTATGTACGACCTGCAGGATCACCCTCAATAACAACTATTCCCATGGGAGTACGAAGTTTATCAAGGTTCAAGCCAACAGCAGCACCCCATTCTTTCTCAGTCCAATAGTTTTTATCAATATTAAATGTTCTACCATACTTAGATAGAATGTTGATGGGGCTGTTACCGTTAACTACCATTTTGGAGATACTGATGCTTCCACCCTGAGATGATCCAACGGTAGCGCGTTTACGACGAGAACCGATTTCACCAACAAGGGAAGCGTTTAGTCCTTCTGAGAAACTGAAACTTTGAGTTAATCCAATAGGGGTAACTTTTGTAACTTTATCATGTAACCAATGGTCTGCCATACAGATCAGGGTATTATCCGGAGTCATCAGGTCAACAGCGAGTCTCAGCTGTTCAACCCAGTTATAATGGGGAGCACCTGTGGAACTCAGCAATTCATTGAGAGATTGTTCCTTTACTACTCCACCCATAGATTTAATAGGGCTGATATTATAATCTGCCATCTGGAGATATCCCTCCTTAATCTAAAAGAGAATTTATTTCTTTTACAATAGATTGTTTTTTGTCTCCAACCTGAGCCAAGTAGTTATCAATGGCTGTGTTGGCAGGTCTATTAAACCACTTTTGAAACGTTGTTTTAGGTAACGTAGACCTGTATTCTTCCACTATTACCTTGCGTTCACTTTCTGGCAAGGATTCATGGGATTTATAACGAATAGCCCTAGCTTCAGCTTGGTCTGTCTTAGACTTGTTGAAGTGGGGCTCAAGAATCTGCATTAACCGAGTATTTTTAAGATTCAACCCTTCACTACCACTGCTAGACAGTAGTAGTACTTGAGGTTTCTTTGTATTACTATTATACTTGTCAATGAGTTCTTGCTTTTCATTTTTTGTAAGTTTTCCAGTATAAACTAGAGGCTGGATACCTGCGTCTTGTAGTGCCTGTGCATATGGTTTAAGACCTGCATCTAAATAGTTAGAATAGACAACCCCACGGAAACCTGGTTTCTCTTTAGCTTTAGACAACATGGAAGATACCGCTGCCATAATCTTAGGGCTATCTACGTATCTACCCTTGTCATCATGATGCAGTGTGGAGTCTGCTACCTGGCGTACACCTTGAGAAAATACGTTGAGTCTACTAGCCTGTTGCACTGTAAGCGGCATGTTTCCTTCAATATTTTTGCGAATATCTTTGGGAATATCTTTTTCAACCGCTTTATATACTGCAGCTTGACGAGGCGACATTTCTACGTTGATTATTTTTCGTTCTACACTAGGAAAATCACCTGCATTTCTAGGTGTTTCATAGTGGTCTACGAATGGTGTTAGTAGGCTAGCTAGACGAGATTTATTGCGGATCTTCCAAGTTTTATCATCTATAAACCTGCTGTTAAACTCATTTTGAGTAGCAGGTAACTTCACCCCTGGATTAGACAAGTTTATCAAGTTGCACATATCTACAGGGTTATTATAAGCAGCAGTACCTGTCAGAAGAAGAACCTTGTTAGATTTATCCATAAGCTTACGTAGCTGTCGTGCTCTATTCGTTTCTGTATTGCGAAGCCTGTGAGCTTCGTCAAACACCGTCAAAGCATAGTGCTTACGATTTAACTCATCTATATGGTTAGCAGCTCTGTCGTAGCTAATGATATCCACTTTGCGCTTTAGGTTCTTGAATCCATGTTTATCAATTTCTTCGTTGTAATTATTTACAAGTGACGCAGGTACAACCACCAGTCCCCTAGCTTTAGGGTTTTGTTTTAATGCAGTATCAAGTGCACCAAGAGACGTTAGTGTTTTCCCAGACCCCATGGAGTGATAAGCAACAATGCCATGAGGGCCATTTGGATTGTTAACCTTGTCTACTACTCGTTGCTGATATGGTTTTAACTCTGTAGAAGCAGTCTTCTTTTGAGAAAACCGAGTAGATGCTGATATCCCTGTAGGGGTAGCACGCTTACGACTAGCTAGAGTATCATTTGGAGGACGCTGAGACCCCCAGAATGTTGACTTTGTAAAGTTGCTTTCACTAGCACTATATCCGCCTTGCATCCCACCGGATAAAGGCTTTGGTGCAGGCGTTTTTGACACTGTTGGAGTAAGTGGTTTATATTGATTGGTCATAGTATATTAATCAAAGTAGTCATTATAAAGTCCATAGATGTTCTTGGCACCTAGTGCTGCTCCACCAACAACTCCTACACCACCTAGTACTCTCATAGGTGTTAAGTTGCTATGGAGTAATTCTTTGCCAGTAATCATTCCTGAGATACCACCAGCCACTCCTGCTACATGCTTAGCTTTATTTGTTGAAAGAGTATCTACAAACCTTTGGAATGCTGAACGCTTTCGCTTAGACTTTGGAACTGGATTGAGTTCTTCAGCTAACGCTGCTGTTTTCTGCTTGGAATAATCACGTGCCCACGGGGTAACATACTCCTTGAGTTTCTTTTTATACTCTGGTGTACCCTGTAAACGCTGTAGTTCATTATATCTCTCAGGTGTTATCGCCTTACCATACCTAGCAGCAAAATCAGCATCGTAGGCGCTAGTATCAATATTATTACGCTGATTTAATTTATCCATGGCTTTTTTATAGTTTTCGTAGCCCTGAGCTGGAAATCCACTTATTGCGTTTAGTATTTTATGTTTCTTAAAGAACTCATACTGCTCTCTAGGTGACCACTTAATTAAACCACTTCCACCGTAGTCATCAAGCGTTTGATAATACTTACGAGATAATCCACTGTTTTCTCCTGCGTTTTTAAACGCTTTTAAAACATCGTAATGAGTAGTGAAAAACGCATTATTATCAGAGACATCATCCCAGTCTATACTGATTTTATTCTTTGAAAGAGAATTTTTGTCAACACTCCAGAAGGGAACCACAGTAGATGAATAGTGTTGTGTATGTACCCGTGTAATCGGAGCTCCCGACCCGCGGTTATCTGGAACCATTCCCATAAATTCGCCTGCGTAGGACGTATCCTCGGTATTCCAGCCAGCTACCTTCAGCATATATAAATCTTTATTTATCATTAATTACCCACCTTTATAAAAGATTCCCTCCTCTGAGCCGAAACCCAGAGGGGGGGGGGTATAGATCCGTTATACCTGGAGAACTACGTCTACAGCGTTAACAGGATACGGAATTTCAATCTTAATGGTAGGTTTAATGGTATCAGTCTTAGTTTCTACGGATACCAGGGTACCACCAAGAAGGATAGGTCCAATGTACTGATAGGATGTGCCAGTCATGTCAGTAGTGCACGCATTGATAACATTCTTAACCAGGGTTACAGAAATGTTATTTACGTTGTATTTACCAAGAACTGGTTTCAGATTATCTTTGTAGTACTTAGATGCATAGTCTACAACTGCTACACAGCTGCTTTCACATGTCTCAAGCTGAGTAGTATCAGTAGTTGTCTGATATAGTACATACGGGAGTTCCTCTGGTTCATCTTGAAGTACCCAGAATACACCCTGGCCAGCCATTTCATCCAGTTGGTCTTTAGTAAACAACTTGTTAGCACGTAATACACGTTTAATACCGCTCAAGCTAATAGTTGAGAAACCTTGGTGTGGTGGGTAGCCTGCACGCATAGCGCCGAGTGTTACACACAGATAGTAAGATGGAACCATTACATCAACTGAGTTAACATTCAGCATAATGGTGTCAGGCATTACGTAGTGCAAACGTTTGTTACTATAAGACTTCGCAATAGCACCAATTGCATCTGCTACACCTTGAGTGTCCAGCACACGAACGATCTCATAGTTTACGGATGTAGACGCTGCAACAGTTAGTTTTTCCTCCGTTTCTACATATCCCTCAGATGTGCGTTGCCACTTCATTGTGCTGAAAGAAGCAACACTGTCATTCAGAACTTCAGTAAGCTGGAGGGAATACTGATATTCATTCTTGGTGTCATAAACATCCATGAAATCAGTTACTCTAGCACCAGAGGATACGAACATGCCATTTGCAACATCCTTCAAATAGCAGGAGTCAGCATTCAATCCAGCTATTAGAGACCCTTCGTTAATCTCAATCATAACTTTGGTGCTAGGCATCGGACCACTACCAAACATTGTACGCCACATGCTCTTTTCAGGTTTACTCATTGTAGCACAATGGCTTGCGTATGCACTGATAACATCTTTATCCTGTGTGAGAGGTACAATTACATATATTTTTTCATTAGTGGAGAGAATATCCAGTGCCTTAATATATCCGTTGTTATCATCAGACTCAATAGGAAGAATACGGTAACTCATATCGCTTACAGCAGCAGAGACAAGTCTAGCAGCTACTGACATTGGGTTATTGATATTCAAGCTACCAATTTTTGCTGTTGCTACACTCTGGCTAGTGATGGTCATAAAATCATTAGCAATATCTGTACGGAGTGCGCGGTAACTTACTTTTGTGGTAGCAGATACAACTGTAGCAGCAGTTTCAAGTACTTCAGTAGCTACCTGTGCTCCTGCTGTAATGGTGAATCCAGATGTATCAGCTTTTATAAACTGTGACTCTAAGGTATGAGTTTCGTTTGTAGGACGTTTAATTACTGCAGTAACTGTAGCTCCACTGTCAGGGTTTGGCAGGTTGCGTTTTAAAGTGACAGTCTTACCATCTTCACTTACTGTTTGAATTGAGGAAGAATAAGTCAATTCTTCAGTTGCTGTCTTATATGTGATGTCAATAAAATCGCCTGCTTTTACAACTGCATCAGAAAACTCCAGGGTAGAAGTTCCATTTACAACAGTTACAGGTGAAGAATTGTTAACAACTACTGCACTGTTTAGTACAGTTGAGGTTTTTGGCCAAACCTTTACATAAACGTCAGACAGAGATATAGAAACAGAAGCAGGATCAATAATAGAACCCAGCATCTGATTTACATACTTGCTAGTATAGTTCTCAGTGGATAGAGTATAATCGTTTACTTTAACATTCTCTTCTACTTGGTACACTGGACCCACAATGCATAGGTCAAAAAAGGGAGTGGTAATAGAAGGATTGGTGGTAAGTAGTTCTTGATATACTCTAACCGACGGAGTACGGAAAGTTGACATTAAGTTTTCACCGCCTTTTAAGAATGAAAGATGTTTGAGAAGTTCTTTCGTATGATAATATTATACCTAATTATGTCTCTGGCTCTCCCGGCTGGTATCCCTTAGTAGAGTCTTTTGTCACTTTAAAACGCAGGTTTACCACATTGTCATCAATGCCGTCTGCAGTGTAATCATTAGATACTCCACCAGTGCCACCCCAGTTACCATTTTGTCCACCAGAATTAGTGCCGCCAACATTGCCAATATTAATATCATTACCTTTTTCATCTTTGTCTCCTGGTTTTGGTGTAGTTCCGCCGTTTACAGGGGTAAGTACAGTTTCAATGCTCTTCAGTAGTTCACCTGAGTCTACTGGTTGCCACATTCTAGCTAATGTGTAAGAATACGAGAAACTTACCATAGCCATAAATTGAGAGTTCCAACCAGTCTGTCCTGTTTTAGCAGCAGGGCTAATTTGGGCGTCACTAATATTTTGGATTTGTAGGATATTGGCTATCAGTGGTCTACAGAGTTCAATAGCAATGGCTACCTCGTATGCCAGCTCATCAGCGTCATCCTTATTGGGGGAGTGTACATGAATGCTAGTTGAACTATTTATATTGAACTGCTGTTTCATGTCCCATATGTACTCTTTTTCTACAAGTTTGCCATTGACATACCCCAGTTGGTTAAATACTCGGTCGGTGCCTCCATTGAATCCTGCAGGAGAAACCATTGTTGGACCGTTTTCGACGACAATAAGAGGCATCCCCTTTTGTAGGTTGTCGTCCTCTGCATACTCAGGAGCAATATCGATCTGTGTAAGACTTACATCAGGATCCCATACGTATTCAACATGATTTCTGAAATAGTTTTGAAGAAAACATAGAAAAAGAGTATTTATAATTCTAGGAGATAGTCTAGAAAACGATTTCCCCATGTCTAGAGTCCTCCTTTTTTGGATTAAACGGTATTCTATCTAGTAGTTTATAAATGCTTAAATCATCTTCCTGTGACTGTAGTACTAAGTCTTGTTTTGTTACTACACGTTTATGCGTAGATAGACCTATTTGAGCTACATGCCAAATCTCACGAGTACTAGCATCCACAAGGACATCTCCTAGACTTATCCTTGGAAACCCAGTTGTCCACCCCTGTATGTTTCCTGGAACCTCGGTATCGTCTAACGATTGGTTAACAGTAGTGTGTTCTCCAGATAGTGATACGTATATTCCTATTGGATCATAGTATCCGTTCAAATACCCTGTACCTAGACATACTGGGCAGTTAGACATTGACCTAGTGCCACGTAGAGTGTCATAGCACTTGGGGCACCTTTCCTTGAGTCTACGACGTATAAATAGATACATTAAGTTCCCGGCGTGTCCCTCTCTCAGCATGATAGCGTGGCGTCTAGAAATCTCCATTCCGTATAAGTTTGGTTCATGTTCGTTAGATACTACTCTGCTGCACTTATCTACTGCTGGAAAGCGTAGTCTATAGTATACCATAGGGCTACGATAATATGTAGCCATGCTATGGTCATCTAGGAAATAAGGTGGAGAGAATAAATGTAGTGTTGCTACAGGGACAAATTCAGAAACAGGTGAATCAGATACTTCTAAGTATGCTTCTTCTTCTCCGTTTCCAAAATATTCTGCAGGAATTTCTGACCAAACTATAATAAGCTTTCTAGTAGATTCTTTATAAACCACTATCTTAATACTAGGGTCAATAAGCTGTTTATTTTCACCAAAGATAGTGTTATCTAGGCTACTCATTACGTATCATCCTCTCGTTTGTTCAGCCATAGTGGCAACGCTGGACCATCGAAGCACGCTAAGGCCATGTATCTTTCTGTATAGTAGCTCTGTATATCCTCAATTGTAGCTTCTGTGCCTCTATACCTTGCATTTATTGTGTAACTACCCTTTAGATATGTATACGCTAAGCCTGCTATGGGAGCCCAAGCATCTACAAGTAATTGTGCATGAATAAAACCTTCTTGACCATACAATGGGTCACCATAAGGACCATGTCCATAAGGTCTGCCAGCAGGAGCGTTGTCATCGTGTGGGGTCTCAGTATATTTTAATTTGTGTTTTGGCGGTGTATATCCCTGGGTTACATAGTCAGGAATAGGTTTAGGAAGAGTAAAATATTCAATAGTATAGTCTACAATTCCTGAGCCTGGATCTGTATTCTTAGGAATAATAGTGTGAAGAATAAACCACGTTGTCTCCCCTGGTGCTAGATCTCCGAGTTCTCCCAAAATAGACTGGTATCTCTTTGTTGGTGTGGATATTTTAAAGTAATCAGAGATATCACCCACTTCCTTAACCTGTATATTATTTGCGGAGGTGTCACCCTCATTGCGAATATATATAGTTTGATTGACTATCTCTCCAGTATCACCGTTCAATCCAGATTTTGGCCCCATGTCTAATGTGTATGAGATAACATCAAAGAATACCGGTGAGGTACATTGTTCATCGTAGTAACACTTTATCAGTGCACTCATACTGCCACCTCCCTGGTATCTGTATACGGGTTATGAAAAGTCTCATCAATTTCTGGAAGAGTGTAATAGTCGAATACTATCTGGAAATTGCAGTCAGTTGCAGGTGTCCAGCGAGGTACGTATACTATTATTTTCACTTCTCTAACTTCTAGCTCTTTCAGGTCCCCAATAAATGGTTCCTCAATAGTTAAGTAATCTTGCCCATGTTTTACATCCTGCAAGAATATTGTAGTATGTAGTGCTGCACGTGTTCCTACGTTTTTTACGTAGACAGATGATCGCCATACCTCTCCAGTATTACCATTAATACCTTTTTTAGTGCCTAGGAATAATAGTGGATTATTAGCTGTAGATAGAGGTAGTTCTTGTGTACACTCTTTATCAACAAATATTTTGAGTTGTGCTGTCATTTTAATGAAAACCCGGATTTGGAGTCTTGTATTGAGCTTTAGCGTTAGCTCTATCTAGTTTTTCAGTAGCATCATTTTTTACACTTACTGCACTTATAATAGGATTTGCAAGACTACCAACAGCACTCAAAACTCCTGCAATCTTTTCACGGTTTTTTTCTGCATACACGTTTGCTGCTACCAATTTCATAGCTACTTTATCCATCCCTGGTTGCACTGCGTTATATAATCCAATAGTTGTAGATTCTCTGTTTTCATTAGGTAATTCATTGTATACTAAATAGGCGTTGTACGCATACTTTGTAGGAACAGTATACGCTTCAGCCCCCATTGTAGCTGCTGCTGTTTTTACAAAGTCTTGCAGTCCAGTGTTGTCAAAGTATTCATTATTTGCCATTTTTTTTATTTGTCCCTTTTCTTCAATTAATTCACGCTCATGCTGCTTAGCTCTATTATAAAATCTACGGTTTACAAGCAACCCTAACCCTGCAAGCCCGCTACCAATTACACCTGCGCGGGTAATACGTTGCATTCTATTCAACGGAAGCTTTGAAAAGTGCTTATCAATTTTATATTGAGCAATTCCTGCACCTATACCTGTACCAGCAGCAATAAGCTGGTTTATTTTATTCTGTTTTTCAACTCGTGTCTCCGCTGCCATAGTATCACCTCATACTAGCATAAGTGTCCATAGCACTCGTTGATATTCAAAGTTCGTTTAATGGCTGTTGTAGCTTGAGCTACTTTTGCTTCTAATTCTTGCCTTAAAGCAGAAAATTGCTGGCTCTTATAATATATAGTAGACTGGATTCCACCATCAGAGTACTGCATTTCACCACGTAATTCAATTAGTGCAGTAAGCTTTAGCGCTTCTACCATTGCAGAGTCTAACAGAAGTTTACGCCTTGGAAAATCTTCCATGGTATACTGGCGATATATATGTGGTGGAGTATCATTAAACAAAGTTACTGCCCAGTCAATACATTTCCAAAGCTGTTCATCTGTTAGGTGCTCCTGATATAATGGTATATTCTTAGTGGCAAAGTCCATCAATGCTAGACGTAGATCGGAAGGTGTTACAACGGACTTTTGTTCTAGAGTTTTACTAATTGTTAAAACCTTAGGATCTATGTCTTCAGTTTTTAAAGTGTCGCTCATTTAACCTCCTAAATAAGAAAAAGACCGCCGCCGAAATAGCGACGGCCTTAATGGCCTAAGCCGTATAATGAGGAGCTACTTACCAGGAGTTAGCGGATAGTAGCTACAAATGTTTCAAGTGCTGATGCTGTTTTCTCTGGACGTGTAGCATATTGTTTGTAAGCATCATACATTCCACGTGCGCCGTAGCCAGCACTTAACAACTTGAGTCCTGCAGCAACAGCGGGAGACGCAGGTCGTGCTAACGTGGATGCGAAGTTTAACCCAACACTCATCCCAACATCTCTAGAGAGTCTGTTTGAGTAAAATTGGTTGTCTTTATCTGCTGCAGTTTTTGCTATAGATTGACGTTCAAGGTCTTTAATGGCTTGGTAATCATCATAAATACCATAACCAAGTGCTCCGGCTCCTGCACCTGCTAGCAGCGCCCTTGCAGGTAAACTCGCCTTTCGCATAGCTATTCCTGTACCGAGAGCTGCTGCACCCGCACCCATTATACCTAGATTTTTCCAATCTCTAGCAGTCCAATTTCGAGGATTATAAGGAGACCCCGGAGCTACAGAGCCGTATATAGCCTCATTGTTCATACTATGCCCATCCCCTCTTGGATTACTGACGAGCAGCAGCTACGAAGTTTCCTAGGGCTGTGCCAGCCGCACCGCCAACGGCACCGCCAATGCCAGCACCTATACGGGGAGCATCAAATCTACCACCAATCATCGCGCCTGCAGTTGCACCAGCAGCTGAACCTAGTGCAGAACCCGCAATAGGAACGAACTCATTAGCCTGTTTTTCCATGCAATCACAGTAATTTAGATAATCTGCAGCGTCTGCATAGAGTTCCTCTGCATATGCCATTTTTTCAAGGCAATCATCGTAGAGAGCTTCTGCAGAATCCATTGCATAGGCTGCTTCTTCAGGATAAATGCCAGTGTAGTCAATAGAAGCTAGTTTATCCATGTAGTCTTCATAGGGATCATAGCCATAAATGCTAGCTTGTTTTTCTCTATCACGCATAGCATACGCAGCCGCACCAGCGATGCCTAATGCTGCTGCTGCGCCACCACCGGCCTTCCATTTATTATTTTTAATCCAATTCCCTGCATTACGCGCATTGAATTTTACAGCGTCCACGGCAGCTCTAATTCGTCCAGGATTATTGCGTTCAAGTCCAAGACGTTTATAGCCGCGCATTGCGTAATAGGTCTTAGGCTTTGCATCTGCAGCAAGTTTATCCATGTAATCTTCATACGGATCATAGCCATAAATGCTAGCTTGTTTTTCTCTATCACGCATAGCGTAGGCAGCTGCACCAGCAACACCCATTGCTGCGGCCAAACCACCACCAGCTTTCCATTTGTTGTTTTTGATCCAGTTCATACCAGATTTGCCAGTATTTTTCATACGTTGCACAAAGGTGGGTTTTGCTGCAGGTTTTGGTTTAGAATAAAAGTCACGCGCTGTTGCAGGGTAGTTATATACCTTTTTTTCATCAGCAGCTTGTTTAGCCATAGCACATGCAGCCATCTGTTTAGCTTTTGCTAGCTGCAATTGTTCGGACGGGCTAGCATATACACTAGCACCCTGGGAAGTAGGACTCAAAGTTGCATTGTTGGTCATTCCAGCAACGCCTTCAGAGCCAGCCTCTGGTGCTGGCTGTGCTTCTAGAGGAATGCTCATATCTGCAGCGTATTTTGCAAGTTCACAAATATCATAAAGTTCGTTATTCATTAGGATGTCAGTCTCCTTTTCTGCGTAAATATAGTGTTTAATATATTAATTAGGTGCAGTAAACCCTTTATAGGCATCGTATAGTCCTGTTGCACCCATAATTTTTCCACTAAACTGTGTGCCTGAACCAATTGATCCAACTAGTCTTCCTACAATTGGATGGTTATTAGCGCGTAACCCGTGTCCTATACTACGAATAACGTCTCCAACCATATAGTTACGTACACCTTTAGTTGCATTAGCAATAGCTTTATTTTTATAATATGCTGAAGATCCATCAACCTGAACTGCTGGGTCCTCGGGGATATTGTCTGTAATTATGTTTAGGCCCTTGTTAATGCCATTGGTGGCCAGCATAGCAGTTCCTACACCAAGACCACCAGTTACCCAAGGGTGTTTACCTATAAATTGCAGAGCTTTCTTTTGAGCTGTTGGATTAACGGCTGCAGTTTTTGCGTATTCTAGGGCAGTGAGAGCTGCATCACGTTTTTGTTCTGCCTCGTTAGCCTTAGTATTATAGTGAGCCCCAATTAAACCCAAGGGTATAGATGCTCCTATAAGCCAAGGAGCCACACGTGAATCTGCTAGTGATGCACCGAGTCCTCCACCTAATGCCCCTAAATAACCGAGGTGAAAAGGAAACGCCTTATCTCTGTACTGCTGACGAATAGCGTCATACTTCTCTGCGTCTGCACTAGCTGCGGCTCTTAGGGAATCTATGCTTGCATGTTTCACTCGATTGTTGTAAGCATTGCGGTCTGCAACGTGAGCTGCAGTGGTTAGTGCTCCCAAGCCTACTAACCCGGTGCCCAAACGTGCTGCAGAAGTAGCGTGTCTTATACTGTTGGTACGCTTCATCAGTTTGGTGTGCAGCGCATCCCATTTATCCATTCTGTTAGACATACGGTGTAGTACATTAGCTCTTCGATCAAATGCACTTGACAATGGGTTGGTCTTCATGGTATGCTCAAACTGTTTCTCAATCATTTCTGGATACACGTCGGCTACAAAATGGTGAGCCTTTTGTTCAGCCTTGGCTGCTCGTTTAAGGTCCTTACCAGATACTAGTCTCCAGTACTTTTTAGCGTAGTCAGTTATTCCAGCACGCTTTTCTTGCCCGCGGTTAGATACTAACGCTCCAACACCTAGTCCTCCAGCTGCACCTAACCCTAACCCTGTCGCAATACGAGTATTCCTTGTAAGTTGTTTTGCATCGTCTAAATGCTGTACCTGTTTATTGTACATTTCTCGCCAGTCACTACTGCGTTGAACAGCTTTATTGAAATTGGTATAGTTTCCAGAAGCTTTCGCTGCCGCTAGTTCCTTATCAAGAACGTTAGGATATACTTTGTTATGCATATTCCATGCTTTTTCCATGCCTTTTTTTGCAGTTTCTATATTTTTGCCACGAAGAATGCCTGCAAAACGTTTAACAGGAGAAAGCGCATGATTTACGGAAGAGAGTATTCCTGCTTGTTTATCTATATAATTATTATTA
>ERZ1035032.200-NODE-200-length-51682-cov-9.657195_pt1 | contig 51682 bp, 60 predicted proteins | sample MGYA00520693_ERZ1035032 | MGnify/ENA primary metagenome ERZ1035032 (study PRJEB33766, sample SAMN09781740) | gut metagenome | biome: gut microbiome | host: Homo sapiens | place: Madagascar | study: EMG produced TPA metagenomics assembly of the PRJNA485056 data set... | reverse complement strand
ATTATCTCACTTCCTTAAATAGAAAAGCCGTGCTGTTTTAGCACGGCTTTCATTATTTAGTTTCTACATTCTTTACAGTCTTTGCACCTGTGTTCCAGTTCCTTCAGTCTTTCGTTTTGCTCGTCATTCTCGTTAAACAAGGTCTTTACTTGTTCTTCAACACGTGCGTGGCGTTGCTCCAATACTTGGATAGCCTGCCTGTTCAACTTCATCTCTACCTTTAAATCGTCAATGCTCAGTTTCAGCTCGCCAATAGCGGTCTTCAGCGGCTCAACGATACAGTAGGTAACAATCAAAGCTAAAAGGCTGATGACTGTACTATACCAGTTAAGGTCTAATTCCATTTGTGCACCTCAAGTTATTTATAAATATTTCCCCTGCAATTGTAGCTTAATCGAAATATTTTCCATACCTTGTGTTAGCTTGTTTTGCGATTTGGTTCATCTTCTCCTTACGCTTGTCAATCAATTCACGCTTGCGCTCCGGTGTTAAGTTGCTGTGTGTGATTTTGTCAATGTCCTTGCGGATTTTACTAATCATGCTGCCTGCGCTGCGGATGCCTTTTACTGCGGCTTCCGGCTTGCCTTTAACTCCATAGCCTGCGTGTTGTCTATTTGCTTTATCTAGTATACCATAAAACTCGTTCATAGGTCTACTTAAATTAGCGTCGGTGACATTAAAGTCGCGCACAAACGGCAATTCACTGAAATGTTTCGCCGGCAGATTATTTGCTTTCGCAAACGGCTCGCCTGCCATGCTCCACAACAATGCTCCCATAGTTCCTGTATAGCCACGCACAAGATTATCAATCTTCATAGGTGATACTTTCAACGCACTGCCGATGCCTTTACTCAGCTCGCTAGTGTAGTCATTATATTGTAACTCATCTGGCAGGCGTGAGTATTTATTGCCTACAAGTGGACGGCCTTTGAAGAATGAATAGTTTGCACTCCACTCAATCAGCGGCAGAATTAATGTAGGTAACACACTAGGCATCATATTGCTGCTGAACGCTTTCAAGAAGTTGCTTACTGCATCCTTATCTTTGTCTGCTGCCTGTTGGAACAGCGCTTCAATGCCGCTGCCGAACAACACGCCTGCTTCCTGCGGTTTAGGTATACGGATATTCCTGCCTAAGCACCAATAGTTGTTCTTAACATCGGGGTCAAGGTCTTTGTACCAGTCCTCATCCCAGTTCATAGCCATTATAAGCAGGCTAGGCAGTACGATGTATTTAAACACTTTCTGCGACGTACCTACAAAATCTTCACGGAACAGTCTTACCATTTTATCGCCGCCTTGCAAGCAGGCATTGAAGAACGGTACTACTTGGTTTACTTGCTCGCCTATGCGTCCGCTACGCGAGAAGTCAAGTGTAACCTCTCTTGCAGCGCGTGCAGCTTCTTCCATGCTCAGGCCTTTTTGACGTGCCTTCATGTACTCGCCCATACGTGTAGAGGATTCAAAGAAATCACTTGTTGCTTCAAGCCTGCTGAATACTGCTTTTATAATCTCCCACGCACTAGCCGGAGTTTCGCCTGCCATAGCGTCAAGAGATTTAATTCTGCTTTTCTGTGAAGAATAGAAGTTGTATTCAGTAACGCCTGCCGCTTCAAACTCTGCTCTCATTGCCGGGTCTTTCGCTAATGCTATCGCACCGCGAATAGTGTCTACGATAGGGATAAAGCCGTTTTTACTTGAAATGCCTGCAAAAACAGTATCACGCAGGACGTTGCGCAGGATAAAGCTCGGGGACATTGTAGCGCCTGTTCTGAGCATACGTGCGGCGGTTCTTGCTACGCCAAAAGCTAGATTTGCAGCTGGCAAGTTATATCCAACAATAGGACCGTACAAGTCTTGTGTAGTCTTGTAAGCTTTCTTCTTGCCGTTAATCAGTACAGTGAATACGCAGTTCTTCGGGTCAGCGGTAGTGCCTGGTACTTCCTGTATCAGCTCATGCAGGTCTGCGCTTCTTGAATTCTCCACGGCCATTAAAGCAACCTTGTTGCGCTCTGCTCTGTTAAGCATTACCGCATAAGACTTCAAGATTGTTTCCAACGGATTCAGCACGCCGCGTTCGCTGCCTTCGATGTTGATTCGTTTCAGCGGGACAGATACATTACCAATACCACGTCCACCTTCTGTCAGTCCACCGATAAAACTGTCTGCTGCGGCAGTGTCGGAGAAGTCACGGAGCAACGGGCAGTATTTCCTATACTTGGTACGCAATGTTTTCGCCAGATCATGACTGAATACTTCTGCATCCTCCATGATGGAGATTACATTATCGTTTACTTTGTAGAAAATATCAGCGGCAGCCTTAAACTGTTGCGGAGCTTTCTTCACGAATTCTTGGCACTCCTGCTCAGTCAAGCCTTTAGGGAATTTATAGGTCTTGCCCTCAGCTCTTGCCAACCGCGCCATTTCCAAACAACGCTCTGCACCTAAGTATGCGCCTAAAGCGTTTACCCAGTTATCAAAGCCGTTCTCTGCAAGATATTTCGGATAAGCCTTGTCCATTTGCTTCTTGTCGATTTTCTCTAACGCCATAGCAAGAGTGACATTGTACTTCATCTTAACATTCTTCAAGTGCTGATTAGCCATTTTGACGTGCTGTGCAGTACCTTCAGTCAAGGCTTTCAGCATACCTGCGGTAGTTGCCGGTAAACTCTGCACTTGGTCATACACACTTAAGCCGCCTGTTGCTTTCGTCAGTGCGTCAAAGCCTTTCAGCGGATTGTTCTTGTCGAACCAATCTTGATAAAGAGATTTGCGGTGTTCTGTGAAGAAATCTTTTACGCTGTCTACTACTCCTTTACGCTCAGTATTGGTAAATGCGTTAGCGATTTTGTGTTTGGGAGAAGCAACGGAATAGTGAACCTCCTCGCCGTCGCGTTCAAGATTGAAGCGGTCTAACTGTGCGTTCCAACGTTCTATGCCATTGCCGTCAGCAGTTTCTGTTAGAGTGCCTAACCATTTATTACTCCATGCTTTCGACTGATTAACATCAAAGCCTTGATAATCATTCTTTACCCACAACCATTTATGATGCCATATATAGTTACTGTGCCCGCGCTTAACAGTTCCGTCAGGCTTTACAGTTATGGTATCCCCGACAATAGGCTCTCGTGATTCGTCAAAGTCCGGTGCTTCATCGAACCTTACATTCCCGGTCTTGGTGTCATACATAACGCAGTTGTACTCAAAGTCGCTGTCTGCATCACTCAAAACTTTTAATGCGTTCTCCCATACTTTTTTCGGGATCACGTCGCTAACATAGTCTTTGTGTAAGTAAACCTGGCTTCCCATTTGTTTGCCTACTCCATACTTGGAACGTTTAACAACAGAACCTTTCAAAGTTTTGTAGGAGTCTGGCATTTCTTGGTAAGATTCCATATCTAACAATTCAAGTTGCTTTGCGCTTGTATTAGGTTGCGCCTTTACTCTTGTAATTGTAACGCTCGATTTGCCGAATGTCGGTCTAGTCTTTTCAACTACAAACTCGTCGCCTAACAGTTCTTCAATATAATTCTTCAGTTCGTCGCCGTCAAAGCCTTTTTGGAATACATAGCCGTTCTTGCCTTTGTTTATCCATATTGCATGATGCTCGTCGGCAGGCTTGAAGTTTTTCGCTGCGTTTACATCGTTGCTCCAACCTCTTGTTGTTATCAATGCTTTGCCGCCAACATTAAGGTGGTCTGCAATATCTTTAACAATCAAGTCGCGAATAGGCTTCTCAACAACGTTCAGCACGTTAGTATTAAGAATTAAGTCATAGTCTTTGTCGATTTGCGTATTGTTTGTATAAGTCGGCGGCTGCTTGCCTGCCCATCTCTCCGGGTTAGGCTCGTAGGAGTCTATGGCCAAGTCGGGATTATTAGAACGCATATCATCAGTGCCTAAGCCTAAGCCTGCGCCGTAGTCAAGCACTGTTTTAGCTTCCGGGGATTGATTGCGCAACCACTTCAGCGCCTTCACGTACATAGTACGTGTAGTCGCTACCTGTGTAGTTCCGCTTCCCTTTTGTCCTTGAATTTCTTCTTTGCTGAAGAAGATTCGCTTCGTTACACTATGATTGCTAGTGCCACGCTCATACACTCTGCCGCTTTCAATGTCCTGCATGATGCGTTCTACTTCTGCGCCCTTGTCAAAGATTGCCTTAACTCTAGTGCAGAAGTCTTTTACCTTGCGCCAAAGTTTGCCAAACATAGTACCGCTCTTACGCTGTCTAGCAAGTACCCAGTCACGATAAGCGTCTGCAATTACTTCGTCAACATCACGATTTTGCTCTTTAGCTTTCTTTTCGTAGTAGTTATACAGTGCGTTCTTTTCCTTTTCGGTCAGTACAAGGTCAATAGCAGCGTGCATAGCTTCATGAAAAGCCGTGCCACGTTCGCTGCTTTGAGATACTGCCAACATTCTTTGAACGCCATTACCTGTAAACTTCTTCCAATAGCCTTGCACTCTAGCACCGCTTGTGCCGTGCGCTGCGTCGGCTTTTCTCTGCTCTTTAGCATTTACAACGATGTTTTCACGAATACTGTATTGGAATTTAGAACCATTAGGCATTGTGATAGTCGGTACGCCGTTGACGTATTCTACTTTGCCGTTGGGGAACGCTGCTCTGATTTCCGCTTCTACTTCTTCTTTTGCACGTTGTACTGCTTCAGAAGATACGGAGTATTGAGTGTTGTTTGCCGTCGCATTTTTTATATCTTCTGCGCTCGGTGCTTTATATGCAGGACTTGGCACATGATTTGTCATATCATACACTTTCATGCCCTGAATATCAGTAGCATCTTGGAACGGAAATACACGCTGTTCTCCGTTTGCTTCGCCCACAAGATAATAGCCGTCACTATTAGCTCTATATCCAGAAAGCGAATACGGCTTATCGTCTACATAGAACGTAGAGCTTAAGGTTACACCATTAACTAACCATTCTGGCGGCGGCGTGGGAGATAACATTCTATCTTGTTTAACTTCCTCAAGCTGTTTTCGCGTTTTGTCCAACTGTTTTTGCTGGGGGAAAGTTTCTTGCGCCGCTTTCTGAAGTTCTGCTTTATCTTTTTTTGCTTGTTCGTAGGCAGTTTGAGCCTTGCCAACTCTGCCCGGGATGTTAGCAGCTTTTGACGCAATGCCGCCAATGCTCGGAGTGCCACATAAGTGTGTTGTTTCGCCGTTGAGGCGAATTGCAGGTTGATATGTTCCGTCAATACTGGAAGCTTCTTTTCTTACTACCACTTCAAACCCAGTATACTCGCCAATGCGATTGTCCACGCCGATATCCATAACCTGCTTTAAGATGTCACCTAAATGCTTTTGTGCATCCGTGCGATTATCGAACGTCACAAGTTTTCTGCTCGCACCAACTTTAAGGCTGCTTACCAATTTGATTTCAAAATCAGCTTTTTTATTAGCAACGAATGTTTCAGCATCAGCAGAAAGCGCATTCCACTCATCTTTTTTATGTTCAATAACGCTGTCGATATATTTCAGTCGTCCCTTAATATCTTCGATACCGGCAATAAAAGTACGCTCCTTTCTCTCTAATTTAGCGAGATTGGTTTCATACTTTTTCTGAATAAGCACACGAGGGTCGCCGCTTGCTTCGGACAAAGTTTGCAGCAAATCAGAATCGGTGTCCTTGTCGTTCATATCGTCTGCGCCCATCTCAAAAGCACGGACAGAATTGTCGCCTACTTTAGATTTCATAAAACTGTTGATAAAAGCATCTTTGCGAAGAACAGTCTGCCAACGTTTAGTATCAAGCTTCTCTGTAACATATCTATACTCAAGTACAGTATTCCAATGATTACCTTGTCTATGTCCGCGCCCATTTCTTTGTGTAAGGTCGCCCGGCATCCACGGGCAGTCCAAATGGTGCATTGCTCGCAAATTGTCCTGCATATTAACGCCTACGCCTAAAGTTGCTGTTGAACCTATTACAACTCGATACTTGCCTGTTTTTAACATATCAGCAATTTGAGCACGTTTTTCTGGGGAATACGAGGCTTTCATTACGACAATCTCATTCTCTGGAATACCTTGCTCGGTTAATTGCTTAACTAAAGCTTTAGCCATATTGAACGTAGGAACAGTTTCCTTGACTGATTTAAAATCGCCTGCCCCGAAACCAGTTCGTTGAGGAATTGAACGTGTTTTAGTATCGCTGTACCCAACATCGGTAAAGATTACTTGTACAGTCGGGTGCGCGTCTGTACCTTCTTTGTAGATTTTAGCTACGTTGTTTACACAACGGTCAATCTTTGTTTCTTCACCTTGGGTATTGATATTAATATCATACAGTCTAGGATCCATACCTGCAAGGCTTGCGTCGTTGCTAATCAAAAGCGGGGTTGCGTGGAATTCTTGCCTTGCAATCTTTTTGCGCTCCTGCTTGGTAGCATCTTTGTATCTCTTGGCTTTTTTCACTAAATCATTCAGAATTGTATTTTGCGAATTAGTAAGCTTAAGAGTTTCTACAATAACCTTTTTATATGGTCTTCCTTGTGGCTCTTCCGTGTAACCATTAAGCAATTCGTCCTGCTCTTCATCAGTAAGCTTATCAGTAATGGTTTTGCCACTTGCTGTTTCCCTAGGCTTGAACTCTGGCATATCATCAGCAAACACTGTATCCCAGTATTGCCCAACAAAACGTCTTAATTCTGGAACGTTGGTAAAGCTTGCAAGCCTACTTACCATTTCAACGTCGCCGGTAGAAGTGAACTCCATATCGGCTGTTTCTTCCGCAAAAGAATTCATCCAGCTATCAAACTCTTTAATTCCTGCGCCTTCCATAGCTTTCGGCATAACATATCTCATCATATGATACATTTCCGTCAGCGTATTAGTGATTGGCGTGCCAGTGAAAAGATGAACACCGCGCCCATTATTGATAGATTGGATATATTGAGTGATGAAGCTTAACTGAATAGAACGATTGCTTGATTCAGTAGTCAAGCCTTTGATTTTTCTCGTTGTTGCAAATGGCGGTTTTTTAAATGCGTGTGCTTCATCAACCAGTACCATGTCAATGCCTAGATCTTCAAAAGAAATTGCATCCTCCGCAGAAGCATTTAACGCACTCTGCTTAATTTGATTGATTATTTTATTGCGCATCGTGACAAGTTTTTTAGCTGTTGTGCTGCGCACGCCTTTTACTTTTTCATCTTTGCCAGCGGTACGCATTTTTTCCATTTGCTCAACAGAAATTTTTTCTCCGTCTTGCTCTGCTGCTTCAATAGCCGCTTGCTCTAATTCATAAATTTGTTGCTCTGCCATTGCCATTAAAGTATCTTCTTTAAAGGACAGTTTATCGACAAGTGAATGCGGCATTACCACGCAATCCCAATCATCAGTTCTAATCTGCTCGAGCTTCAATTTAATGTTTTTGCGGTCTAAATTATCAATGTACAGCACCTTTGCGCCCGGATACATATCGTTGATTTCTTTAGCTACGCTCGCGCTATTTGCATTGAACGCCAGCAATAAAGGTTTCTTTGCAAGTCCATAACGTCGGCTTTCAATCGCAAGTCCTGCCATCGTATATGTTTTGCCCGTGCCGACTTCATGAGCATATACGCCGCTGCCATTAATTAGCCCACGATAGATAGCGTTTAATTGGTGTTGCCGCAAGTTAAACTGAGAATTGCCACGCAGAAGCGCCATACCCGGCATATCCATAAAGCTTCCGTCATACGTCGGAACGGCGATAGCGTTCATAATCTCGTTGTATTCATGCTCCAGCTGCAACTTGCGGCTGTTGTCTTTCCACAGCCAATCATTAAACTCATCATAAATTTTCTCTAACTTATCGTTAGCTTTATTCATTGCTTCCGTGTCTTCGACAACTTCCCCACTCTTGCGCATGGTGATTACGGGTTTAGTGTGATTGAAAGCATGAGTTAATAATTTGCTGAAAGGAATTTCAGATAAGCCGTACACAGCAGTAGCAGCATTAAGATTATTATATCCTTTGCCGAGTTCTACGCTATACCCTTTTGTTCTGGTCAGTTTAATGTTATCAATGCTGTCTAGACTTAAAAGGTGTGCAATAAATTGACGATATACGTCTTGCGGTATCCATGTTGCGCCCATGCTAGTGCTAATATTGTAATAAGGCACTGTTTCAGGAATAACTTTTTTCAACGCCTCAATATTAGCCTGCATATCTTTATCGCCGCTCTGCAACGCGTCCTCTGCTTCCCTTAGTTTCTGGCGTACATTGCCAGACAGGTACACATCTTTTACTTCATAATTACCTGCTGGAGTTTTAAAAATAGTTCCGCTCTTAGTAAGCTCAGAAATAACGTCCGCCTTGCTTTTCTTTGCAAGTTCAGCAATACGATCAATATCAAGATTGCTTACATTCTCATTACGCTGCATGATTAATGCTTGCGATATGGTGGGATTCTTAATATCCGTGTTGCTGCCACGCACGCTGCGCTTACTAAAGATAGCAGTTTTATTGCCGTTGTCGTCTACTAAAGCCATTACACGCGCTGCAGAAGGTTCTTCGATAGACTTCATATACTTGTTAACATAAGACTGACGGAATGGCGGCTGCTCGTCCTTGTCCTTGCGTTCCCATTTGCCTTGCTTTACATACTTAGCGCAGTAGTCATCAAATACTTTGTTAAGCTCCGCTCGCAGTTCTTCCATATTTGCAGCATCTGTACGCTCAGCATCATATAAAGCACCCAGCGTATCACGCAGTTTAATCCAATCATTAATTTCCTGTATGCGTTGGGCTGTTTGCTTGTCGCTTTTTACAGAATACTTTTTCGTATCAGCTAGCGGCTTAAGTTGGTCTCCGTAGACAGTGTAGAGTTTCCCGTTCTCAGCAGTAACACTGCCTTGCTCGCCACCTTTATGGTTGCTTATGTATTGAATATTATCCTGCGCCTTATCCGCTTCAAAAATATTTTTCGGCACTTCATTGGGAATTTCTTTCAAGCGTTCGCCAAAATCATCTAACCTTTTTACAGTTAACCCAGGTCTGCCGGTTGTAGTTCCGTGTCCGAATTCCATTATGCCTAAAACATTTTCCGGGTGATTCTTGAAATAATCATTGTAATAATATGTTTCCTGCTGTCCACGGAAAGTAGTTTGATACTTGCTAGAATTTACCCATTCAAGCTCCCTCACGCCTGTTCTAGGCTTATCAATCTTCTTAAAGATAAGAATATCCGTAACTACATTAGTTCCTGCATATTTATCAAAGGCTCCTGTCGGCAAACGATATGCTGCAACAAGATCTGCTTTTTTCGCTAACTCCATACGCACACGTGCGTCTGCTTTATCAAGAGTACCTTTTGTTGTAATGGCCATCATAATACCGCCGGGCTTTAATTGGTCAATACCTTTTAAGAAGAAGAAGTCGTGAATTAATGGTTTTAGTTTACCGTAACGCCTATCTGCGATATTGAAATTGCCAAATGGAACATTGCCTATAATCATATCGTAGAAATTATCTGGCGTGCGGCTTTCTTCATAGCCTTTTATCTGAATATTGGCTTGCGGATATAGAGCCTGCGCCATTCGCCCTGTTGTTCTATCAAGCTCAATACCGGTCAGTTGGCTTTTTTCTGCAATGCCTTTAGGCATTAATCCGAAGAAATTGCCTACACCCATTGAAGGCTCTAATACCTTGCCGCCTTTGAATCCCATGTTTTTCGCCATTTCCCACATAGAATTGATTGTATATGGGTCTGTGTAATGAGCGTTGATAATAGAATTCTGCGCTTCTTCCCATGCGTCTTTGCCTAAAGTGTCACGTAACCAATCATTTTCTTCTTTCCAGCCGTCCTTATATATCGGTTTTTCCCATGTGCCTTGGAACAGTTCCTGCCCAAAACTACCCCAACCAGTATAAGCAGCCATTGCGTCACGTTCTTCTTTTGTTGCTGACCGATCGTTGTCTAAAAGCTCTTGAGCGACTTCAATAGCTTTTTTGTTACGCAAAAAACGCACCTTCGGTGTTCCGCCGATAAGTGCGTCTGGGTCTTCGATATGATAATTTGTAGTTACTCCAGTTCGTCCTCCGTCTGTTCCTCGGCTTCTTCGTCCCACGCTTCCGGCCACATCAGTTTGTTCCGCGCTGCGTTCTCCCTTGCGTCCGTTATGTACATTCCCGAACTCAGATTCTTTTCCAACTGGTCGTCCGCTCTGGTTATGCTCACGATCGCGAACTCTTGAAGAATTCCCAGTTTCTTCAGACGTGCCACCATCTTCGGACGGCTCTCTTCCCAATAGGCTATCAGGTCTCTCACTTCCCCGTCCCCCGGCATGAACGGCCTTTCCAGAGCTTGAAACTCCTCTTCGTACCGCTCCGCTTCCGCTTGAATTTCCTGTTTGAATTGTTTGTCCGTCAGTTCCATTTTCCTTACCTCCTTCGGTATTATCCTGCTTAGATTCTACCACATCTGCAACATTATCGGAAGTAGGATATTTCTTTACTCCCTCAAAGGCAGCATCAACATAGCCAAGGTATTCGTCGCCGTAATCATCAGCAAATTCGCGTTTAATGGCAGATAAGCTCTTGCCATTGTCCACGCCTTCTCCGACGTATTCCATTACCGCCGTCATAACATCATCGTTAAATTTTTGGTTATCCGGGTACTTTTTAAGAGAATCCCATACCGCAGGCAGGAACGGACGTACCTTTTCGCCAGCCACGCTAACCACGCTTTCAGCCCATTCGGTTAATCTATTCACGCCTTTTTGCAAATATATACCACCAACTTTGAACGCAGACTTCATAAGAGTAGGATTGAAAAACGGATTAGCGGATAATTTGCTCAGTTCCTTTTTAAGTTTTTCAATCTCTGCGTCCAGCTCATCCTCGTTGAATACATTCATAAACTTAGACTTAGGGATAACGTCGTTCTTCTGCGGCTCGCTCTTTTTCTTGCGTCCAATTAAAGCATCAAGCGATTTTCTTGCGCGCTCACCGTCAAAACGTGTAGCAGGCTCTTTAACTTCCTGCGTCTGCTTTTCAACAGCCTGTTTCTTTGTTGTTTTGCTCTGCTCCGCTTTAGGCATTTTTTGGATAATGTCTGTAACCTGCTTAGGTGCGCCAGCTAAAGCATTAGTATTAAAGAGTGAGTCGGGGTTCTTGCTGAAAGTGTCTGCGCTAGGCTTTGCTTTAGTTTTAGGTTCGACTTTTTGCTTGCTCAGGCCTGTAACGCGTTTAATAACTTCATCAACAGTTTTTACTGCTCCTACGCTGATTGGCATGTGATGAACGTCGAATGTTCTAACATCATAATTGTAACCGAATTTTAGCATTTGCGGGTCGGATTCTTTAGAGATAATGTGATAAAGTCTATTGTTGTTGTCATAATATACAACAGCTCCGTCATGTAATCCCTCTACGCCCTTCAGCTCCTCGTTCGCTTTATCAACGCTCAGAATATTATCAATGCCAAGTTTTGTAGCAAAGGTATCCCACAATTCATCGTATTCAAGCTCATAATCACGCTCTTGCGGTTTTGCTTCCTCGGTATAGCCTAACTGCTCTGCAACGTCCATTGCCTTTTCGGTTTTGCGTGCCTGCCATACTTGTTTATCGCTTTTCCATTTATAGTCTGCTCTGCCCATAATGCCGCCAGTGCCTTTGCCCTGTGCGCCGTTAAACTTAACTTGAATGATGTTAGAGTTATCACCTACGATTGATACATCAACGGTAGTACCTTTTGGAAGATTAATTTTTTTGACATTCTCCGCTGGTTGTGCTATACTTTGGTTACCGGACGGGTCTAGGCTGGCATTAGCCGTAGAAGCCTGTTGGTCGGACGAGGGGCGCGAATGCCCGGTCAGTCCCTCCCAAATATATAAGACTTCATCAGCACCGCTTACGTGTTTCTTAAATTCACGTAGAGCGGCTTTTTTGTCGCCTTTTTTGTTGGCAGTCAGCATAGATGTAACTACTCTGCCGTCCTGTCCTTCCTCTACACCGATAATCAGCCCGTTAGTCATACTGTTTGCGCCACGATAAACAGATAAATACATCTTGCGTCCGTTAGCTTGTCTAATGATAGCCCAAGGCTTTTGAATGGTTTTATCCGACAGAAGAACTCCTAGAACGCGTTGCACTCTAATATCTTCAACCAGTTTGCCCATTCCTGCAATTAAATGCAGTGCGTAATCTTCGATACTTTCAGTGTTTCCGGGCGCAAAATAAATTTTATTGCCTAGCGGGTCGGTAAAAATTTTACCTAACTTGCTTTTGATATTATCAATGGCAATTTTATACAACTCTTCTTTGCTTTTGCCTACAATCATTTTGTTAATATTCGTAGGTTCTGCAAGACCGTCGAATACTTCTGTATCACTAATAGCTTCAAGCACTTCTTGAACTTTCGCTTTATCAATGCCGCTAGCATTTTTGCTAACGGCTTTTTTATTTACTTCATCCTGATTAGATTCGGCAGGCTGTTTCGCTTCAGTCTTGATACTTTCGGCACTTGCAGTTTCCCCAGCGTTGCGTTTTTCTGCTCTACGTGCTTCCTCAGCTTTGTTAATGCGTTCTGCTTGCTCTTTGCCATAGTTAGGATTCTCCTTTAGTCTAAGCTCTAAACTTTCGTAGGTTTGGATATAATCGTTAATCGGGTCAAGCTGTTCATGGTTTTCTGCGACGATTGCTTCAAGCTCTTTACCCTGTACTCCGGCATAATAACCTACATCAGCGTTTTCACCAAAAGCAACTTCCTCTGCAATGTCATACATAGCCTTCTGTGTAGGCTTTTTCTTATGCTCCTTGAAATATTTAGCATACCACGGAGAGTTATTGCTCTGACGATAAAATCTGCCACGATGCTGATTGTCAAACTCAATAATAGGAATACGTGAAACGCCGTTGCCTGCGCCCTCTGCCATAACATCGTATATAGGTTTTAAATACTCCTTGCGCATATCTCGGAACATATTAAGCTGTCTTCCGCAAGCTTTTAATGGATGCTTCGGGTCATCTTTCCATACAAAAGCAATAGCATCCTGCATCCGTTCACGTGCGCTTTTTTTCTCTGCCCTGTCATTGATAAAGCCTCTTGCTTCAATACCAGGCTTAGGCATATTGCGGCGTGCGGCTCTATCAGTGCTTAAAAGTCGGGTTTGCGGCAAAGCAGATTCGCCGTAGCGTTCAGCATGATATTCTTTATGCTCTTTATCCCATTTGTGCTGTTCCCTAACCTTCGGCAAGGTAACGTCAAGCATATTTCGCTTGTCTAACGCTGCACCATTCCTCTCGGTAGGTTCTACGCTTGGCTGTTCTTCCGGTTTGACTTTATCCTGTGCAGCAAGGTTGCGGCGCATAGCTCCGTCATACATACTCTGACGTTGCGGAACAAATTTAAACTTATCGGCAGTTTCGGCTTCATCAAACTTCTGCGCTGCTCTAGCGTTGATGATGTTTGCAATAGCCTGTTGCTGTCTTTGCTTTTCTGCCTGTTCTTTTGCTCTATTAGCGTAAACCTGTTGTGCTACGTCATACTGTCCTGCTGCTTTTGCGTTCAATAAGTTAGCTAAAGCCTTTGCTTGATTTTGTTTTAAATTAGCATCACGCTCTGCATTGTCCCACTGTTGAGCCGCTCTAGCATCAAGAAGTCTAGCTATATTTTGTACTTGCGCTTGCTTCTCTTGGGCTGCTTGCGCTTTTTGAGCGTTATCTGCTTCCTTAGCATCCCACTTTTGAGTAGCGCGTGCATTAATGACATTTGCAAGAGATTGAAGTTTGTCTTGCTTTCTGTCCTTATACTCCTGCTCTGCATTATCCCATTGCTGTGCTGCGCGATTTCTAAGCACATTCAAGAAAGACTGTTGCTGTGCGTTAGCAATGTTGACAATGGCCTGTGCACGTGCTTTGCGCTCTGCCTGCTCTTTTGCTCTTGCTTTATAAATGCGTTCCGCAGCATCCCAACTACGTGGAGAGTTTACAAATAGACTGTTGGGAGCTTTCTGCGCATTGCCGTTATCTAAACTTTGATTAAAAGAAGCTACTTCTTCGCTAGCCGGTGCCGGTTTTTGTTTCTTCACTCTTTCCCCATAAAGCAAACTGTTTCTGTCCTGAGCAGTTCCTTTATCTAAATGGCTCACGTCAAAGCCGCGGACGGGGTTTAGGGAGTCCGAAATGGTATCGTCGGTATAATTGCTCTCATCAAAGTAATTCTCTTCTGTATCGTCAATTCTCACACTGTCAGCCACATTCCCCATTCTTCCAAGCACTTCATCTGCATACTCGTTAATGGAGGGATACTCGCCGTTGTCACCTTGTTTGCGGTTCAATGCTTCTTCGCTGTAATTCAGTGAGCCTTCGCCTGCATACCACGCCATAGCAGCGCCACGTGCGCCATACTTATCGTAGTATTCACCGAGTTTAAAGCGTGCAACAATCTCTTGATTCTCCGGTGTTCTGGGAGCGTCTGCGCCTATTCCTGCTTCCTCTGCCCATGCAGGCCAGTTGCTCGGCATAATCTGATACTTGCCATAAGCGCCGGTATCGCCGTTCTCTGCGTTATAATTGCCGCCGCTTTCCTGTCCAGCGATAGCGTTAATAAAAGCTTCTCTGCCGCTTACAGTTGCTTCTGGAGTTTCTTCAATAGTGCCGCCGTCTTCGCTTGCAATTTCTTCGGCTACGTCGCTATTCTTTTTATCGAAACGGCTGCGTAAATGGCCCGCTCCGCCTGTCAGTGCGCCTAAAGCTAATGTCGGTGTAAATACGCCTACAGCCTGCGCCTTATCTTCTTCGTTCCAATCAAAAGGGTTGAAGATATTGCCTAAACCGAAAATGCGCTGGTCACCTAAAGCATAAGCAGAAGAACGATTCTCTGTGCCTTCTTCGTATGCTTCGTTTGCAGCATTGCCTAAAATCTTTGCGCCGCTTTCCGCTGCGCGTCTGCCTAAACTCTTACCTTCTGCGTTAAGCAAGCCTTTAGAGATAAGTCCCTGCGCCACTTTACCGGATAAGCCTTCAGAAAGCATATAAAAAGGTAATTTGATAGCTGCATCCGTCAAGCCTGCTTTTTTAGCTTCGTCTTCAGTCATACCCTGTTGCAAGCCTTGTGCATAAGTATTACCGCCCTCGGAAATAGCCATAGGGGCAGCGCCTGCCGCACCAATCAGCGCGCCTGTACCTAAAAGACTTGTACCGCCAGTAGGAACAGCGGCGGCAACGCCTGCACCAAACAAAGCAGGAAGTGCCATAGAACCGGCAATTTGTCCTAAACCATACGCCAAGCCTTCGGGGTTTGTCAGATAGTCTAAAGACAAAGTGTCTGCTAAATCCCATTCTCTACGCTGTGCGTTATTTTTTGCCATAGCGTCAAATCCTGCCGCCAGACTGCCGTCAGTGCCAAACGCAGCCTGCCCTGCATGAAGCAAGCCTGCGCCCACACCGCCCAAGCCTGCTTTAGCACCACGCGACAGTCCGCCAAGCCAACTATCTTCCTGCGGTTGCTGCACCGGCGCAAAGCCTTGCATGATTTGATTGTATGTGCTGTTTTGGTTCGCCAATCTGCGATTTTGTTCATCAGTTAATAACGGGTTAGCCATATTGTTGCTCCTTTGTAAATGCGGGACGATTTGTCCCGCTTAAAATTACTTTACGCCTAATCTCTGCAAAAAGGTGGTATGGTCATCATCATCAGTCAGCCAATGTAACCATGTATCATTATCTGGCTTCGGAAATAATATCTCCTGCACATCAGTTTTTTTAGATGTGCCACTAGGCGAACTGCTATTATTCGTTGAGCCGATTCCCAAATCAGAAATAACTTTGCGATACAATTCTCCGTCGCCCATATGCTGCTTCAACTGCGCCGCTACTTGCTCCTTGCTGTTGCCTGCATTTAACGCTTCGTGTGCTGCTGTCATTGCGTCATTGTAGTTGTTCCAGTCCGGGTCACGATTAGCGAATGCGCTTCCGCCGCCGTTATCACCGCCCAGCAGTGAATATGCCTGTGCTAAAATCTGTTGCCCTTGTCTTTGTAATGCCGGATTATCACTTGCTATCGCAGAATTGCCAAGCTCAATAAGTGTTTTTATATCACTCATTTTCAAGCCAGCTCTTCCACCTGTTCTGCCTGCGTTAACAAGAGATTGACGATAAGCAGCCGTTACTTTTGCACGCTCCATAGCCAACTGATTGGCAAGCATCGTATCCTCAACCTTCCACTTGTGCTGTTGCTCTGCGTTTTCACGTTGAGTTTTGACTTGTTTGTCATACCTCTTGTCATAAACTCTCTCGTTATATAACGCTTGCGGGCCTACAATCTGGCTTGCGTAAGTCTTATAAGTATCGGGAGAATACTGTTTAAGTGTTTCAAGTTCTGCCATAGCCTGCATAAAAGAAACTGCGTCCGGATCATGGTGAACGGAATATAAATTGCCGTCCTCGCCTTTCTCCACAGTGTCATAGCCATAGAACATCTTCTTTTGGATAGACGGAAGAAGAACCGCTTCAGCTCGCTTTGCAATGTCGCTTTTGACTTCTCCGACTTTCTCGTCGATAACATCTTTAGCAAGTCCTGCTTTTCTCAACGCCTTACGCACGTTATCTTCGGTATAATCTGGATTCCAATTATATGCCGCCTGTGCCGTTGGGTTGCTAGCAAGTACAGTTTGAGCTTCTTTTTCTTTATTTAATGCGTTCTGATTTGCCTGTAAAGCCTTGTTAATTGAATATTCCTTGCCGCCTGCGCCCTTTAATTGGTCAAGCGGAGAGGGAACACTAAGTTTATACGGGTCTTGCGGCTCTGCCATTTGTGCGCCCATTCCCATAAAATCAATGCCTGGCTGGTTAAGTTGTCCCATCCCTGTTGCCTGTGTTGCACCCTGCGCTCCTGCCTGCTGTGCTATTTTGTTGGTTATAACCTGCACTGCATCCTCATCGCTTATGCCCGCTCTGCGAGCGTCAGCGATACGCTGAATTGCACGTTGGTTCTGCATCTGCTCAATAATATCATCAGCTTTTGCGCCTTGCCGCTTTTTGGCATTTGCCGCCCACATATTGCCGTATGCATCACCTAGCATCATGCCAATTTGAAAAGCGGGGTCTATATAATTACTTGCCATATATATTCACCGCCTTATTTTTTACCGCCACCAAGATAATTCCAGAAGCCGGAATTGCCAGCTAAGCCAGTAGCCGCACCGCCAAGGAATGAGCCTAAACCGCCGCCATTATTCTTAGTTGTAGTTGTGCCATACTTGCCTGCGATACTACCAAGAGTACCGGAGTTTGCAGAATCCAATCCCAAGGACAACTGCCACATCTGTTTAGGAATGTTGATAGCTGCATCCTGTGCGCCTGCCGCCGTAGTAATTCCTTGTCCGGCATTAGAAATCTGGTCATTGTACAAGCCGCCCAAGGTCTGAATGTTGTTGTTGAACTGATTAGCCATAGTGTTAGCTACGTTCTGGCTAATGTCATTCATGCCTTGATTGGTCAAACTGCTGTTGATAACGTTTTTGTTACCCAAATCATTAAGTAGTTTGCCTACACTGTTCTGTACGCCGCTCTGCACGGCTGCCGTCATATTGTTTGTGTATACCTGCGGTAACTGTCCTTGGGCAAGGTTGCCAAGTCCTTGCTGTGCATTGCTGATTTGCTGCTGCGCGTTCTTGTTGGCAGTGTTGAAATCATATTGTGTATCAGCAAAACTGTTCCACAAAATATCACCGGCGCGCTTGTTAAGCTGAATCATGTTAGGGTAAATCTCGTCAAGATACCCCATTTGCTTAACTAAAAGCTGGCGTTCTTCCGGGGACATTGTATAAGTAGTTGTACTGCCACCCTTACCTTTGAACATTTGCAGGTCGAAATAAAACTTTTTCATTTGTTAACCTCGCTAACAACGTAATAAGCATTACATTGTTTATCCTCGTCCCACCATGCAGGCCAACAATAAAAGGGCTTCCCTAAATGGTTAAGCCCCTCAATCTTGTAACCGTTGTGCCGTTCCGGTTGGACAATTTTTGATTGTATTTTAAACTTCAGTAATCGTAAATAAGGCAAGATATGTCTTGTACAGATAGTAACCATGCGCGGTATATTATGTTCCCTGCAAACGCGCACCCCAATATCGTACCAATACTTGCCGTCCCCGCAACATTCATATACGTACATCACTGAATGGTCCTCCGCTACCCAATACTGTGCGAATCCTTTTTCTTCATCGAACAGTGTAGTGTAGAACGGAGGGCAGTAATGTTCGTCCCCCGACTTTTTTTCGTATAGCTTTACCCATTCTTCAAACGTCATATCACTTCACCACGCTATACAAGATGATTGTAGTAATAGTGTGCTGACTGTTAGAAGTCAGTGTCAACTGTAATTCACTGAGAGTATCATACAAGTATTTTATTCTGTGCGACTTCTTCAGCAGATGCTTCCAACTTTGTTTTCCTGCCGTCAGATTGACTACTCCACCTGCTTCGCCCTCAATGGTAATGTTGTATTTTCGTGTGTAAAATGCAACTTCTGTTGTGACTTTGCGCGTGATCAGTTTCGTTTCAATCGGCTTTCCGTTGTCTGTTGACAAGTCAAAGCTCCAACGGTATAACGAATTGCCGCTCAGCAGGATAACTCCGTTAGAAGTTTCCGCAACATCATCAACAGCGAAAGGAAACTCAAGCTCAAAACCTGCATCCATGTTGTATTGATAGATAAACACTTTCTGCCTGTTCCTTGCGTCTGGTATAATCACCAATTGCCTTTTGCTTACGATGTTCCAACACATAGGCTTGTATACTACTTCTGTCAGCAGTTTGTTAAACTTATAGCCTATTTCGTTCATCGTGAAGTTGCCGTAGGTCTGTACTGTGTCAACGCTTCGTATTCCGTTGGCTGTGATAAACGCTACACTGTTGCCGACAATCTCAATAGAACGCTGCATATCCTGCGCATAGCTTTTTTCGCCAACCTGCGATACTGTCCAGCTCGGGTATTCGTTTGACACACTGTAAATTCTGCCGTTGGTCTTGAATACCAACAAGTCATTAGCCATTGGCTTGCAAGTGATAATGTCACCATCGTCCTTGTAGCCAACCTCTAACCATTTACTGGATGAGTCTACATTGCTGTCCTCTTTCCATGCGTTCTCGCTTTTTGCGTCGCCTGTTGCTGAGTAGTATAAATTATCATCGCCCCTGTGCGTCACTACAATTCTGCCAAAGCGTTCAAATACGTTGTCGCATAGTTTACTACTCTCGATTGTTTTAAGCTCCTCATAATCGTAATATTGGAGCTTATCGCCGCTTGCGATATATACGCAGTTATCGTACTTGCAACATATTGGTCTGTCTGCGCCTGTCAGCACTCCTAAGAGTTTCGGAGTATCATTCAAGTAGGTTATGTAGACGTTACCTTTTTTCTTCTCTGTGCCCTCGCAGAAAAGGATATACGCTTCTGTTGCCGCGTCATAGAAGAAACTTTCGATAACGTCTTCGCCTTCCAACGTGACTAGCGGAGCAGACGTTCCACCCCTCGTCCTCAGCCTGTTGTAATCGTACTCATAGTTAAGTATCAGCTCTGCTTCATTCTCTGCGATTTGTTCCGGCGGCTGTGCAACATTAACGCCGCCGGAGTAGTCGCTGAAATTGAAAGCAGTCAGCTGTTCCTGTCTTTCTATCGGCATAACATCACCTACATTGTAATCTTCTCAATATCAGCCTTGCTCTGCGCTGCTTCGATTTGCTCTTTCGCCTTACGATACGCCACGTGCAAAGCATTACTACGTACTGCAACGGCAGCGATAATCATACGCAGGTCATTAGCTGTCACTTTAACATCTTGATTATCTGCCGTAGTCCAATCAATGCTTGCTCCATCGCCTTGTAATGACAGCGCAATGATAGCCGCATTGATGCGGTCGCGCGCTTTATCATCATAGTCAAAGCTATGTCCGTCGTATTCGATTGGTTCAACCTCTGCAACGTCACGTTGACGCTTTAACATCATGATTTTGCGGGCGCGGATATTTTCAATCGGCTCTTCCTCATGCGTAACGGTTACGCCTAATTCTGCTAAGGCTTCGTCAGAAATCGACAGAGGGATAAAAACGCCGTCCTTGCCTAGTGCTTCCGAAAGCTCGTATAAATTTTCGTAGGTCTGCTCTTTATACGTATAAGTTGTATTCATTAAATCACCGCCTTGTTAAACACAATTTCGACTTTAAATTTCTTACCGACGTTGGCGGCAGTAAACATGCTTGATATATTTGACGGCACTTTCTGAACATAGGTGTAAAAGCCAGTTGCAGCACTTTGATACGAAATTTTGCCTACTGTCAAATTAGCAGTTACACCTGTTTCAAGTGGAGTGATATTAAGACTGATGTTACGGCTTCCACTTGTTATACCCTCTTCCTTAAAAGCAACATCTAACCATCCAGCATAATAATTCAGCATAACAAGAGTAACGGCTCTACCGTCATGTGTAACATTGCCTGTAACTTCACCATAGTAACCACTGTTGGCGTTATATCCATATTGACCACCTTTAGTTCCCATAGTCATAATGAATACATTCTCATCAACCACACCGCCGCCCTCAGCACGTTTGAACATAAATAGACGATTAAGTCCCATATTACATCACCTCTATGATAACTTAGATGCTTGCACGATGCTTGTTTTGTTACCGCTATTATCTAATGTTATAAAGATATTAAGTAATAAACCTGCACTCGTAATAGCTACATCACTAGCACTACCAATGTATTTTAGTGTGCCACCATTAGTTATAGTTAGAGGATAATCAGCATTAGCTTTGATATATGCAGTAAAAATTAATGATTGACCACTATTTAATAAATAAGTGAAATTTGTTAAATCTAGAGTAAAGCTACCTGTTGCATTATAAACAGCCGTAACTTTAGTAGGTTTTACAGAATTGCCACTAGCATAATCTGTTTTATACTTTTCTGTGCTCAACAATGCTAAATCAAACGATTGTTGAGCTGTCCACACATTCTGCGTAGAGGCACTTACCCCACCTCCACCACTAACAGTAATGGTTACGTTACCATTTGAATCGGGTTTAGTGTTATTTACGCTTTTAACATACCCAACAAGTGATTGATGTTGCGTCAGATAACCTGCGTCATTAGTAAATGATGATACATTTGTAGGGATAGCTGAATGTACAAACTCCGTTGTCGCTATCTGAGTAGTGTTCGTGCCAACTGCCGCAGTAGGTGCAGTCGGTGCGCCACTCAGCCGTGCCCCACCGTTCCAGCCGTTGCCGTTGATGTTGCCGATTAAAACCGCTCCAGATTTTGTACCTGTTAGGCATTTATAAAAGTTCCAGCTCGGGTCATACTCATAGAAATCCACGCTATCATGACCAGAATAGCCAAAATCTATAGCATGATAGTAAGAGTTAGCGTCGCCCTCGCCGCGGAATTTGCGGCACTGAAAATAGTTTGCTGTCGCTGTACCAGTCTGGAAATTAGTCGCTGTGATGCCGCCTGTTACGGTGCCACCTGTTAACGGCAGGTAATTACCTGTTGCACCGCTGCCCTGTTCACCCTTCTCACCCTTCTCACCTTTCGCACCTTGCGGAATAGTAAAATTAAGCACCGCCGCCGATGCAGTACCGCTGTTGGTAACTGTTGCCGCTGTTCCTGCCGCACCCGTGGTAACAGTGCCTACTTTAATTGTAGCTGCCGTACCTGCTGCACCTGTTGCACCTTGGATACCTTGTGGGCCTTGGATGCCTTGCAAACCTTGTTCGCCCTGTTGCCCTTGGTCGCCTTTATCGCCTTTAGGAATTGCGAAATTCAAAATAACTTCTGATACTGTGCCGCTGTTGGTAACAGATACCGCCGAACCAGCACTGCCTGTGCTGACTGTACCAATCTTGATTGTGGCGGCTGTGCCTACTGCGCCGTCATTACCTTTAGGGCCTTGTAAACCTTGCGGCCCTCTTTCGCCAGTGTCACCCTTCGGGCCTTTAAGTGCGGCCAACTGCTCCTGCGTGAAATCTGCATAAGTGAAAGCGTCACCTTTATCGCCTTTAGCTCCCTGTGGGCCTGTTGCACCTCTTTCGCCTGTTGCACCCTTCTCGCCTTGGACACCACGTAAGCCTTGTGGGCCTGTATCGCCCTTATCACCTTTAGGGCCTTGGATGTTGCCGCAGTCCACCCATCCTGTGCCAGACCACGCATAGAGGTTAACGCCAACCATGTAAGCATCACCTTCGTTGCCTTTTGGGTGTGCAGCAATTAAAGCGGACAACGAATCATATCTGCCTTTAATGGTAACGCCTGTACCCTGTTCGCCTTTATCGCCCTTCGGGCCTTGCGGGCCTGTTGCTCCCTGTGGGCCTCTCTCGCCTTGCGGGCCTGTCGCTCCTGTTGCGCCTTGCAAGCCACGCAGACCACGTTCGCCTTGTGGGCCTTGTTCACCTGTATCACCTTTAGGGCCTTGCTCACCTTGTGGGCCTTGTAAGCCACGTTCGCCTTGCGGGCCTTTCAGTGCGGCAAGCTGTGCTGCGGTAAAGTCGGTGTACTTAAAAGCATCACCCTTCTCACCTTTATCACCTTTAGCGCCGGGCAGACCTTGTAAGCCTTGCTCGCCACGCTCGCCCTTAGCACCTGTTGCGCCTGTATCGCCTTTTTCTCCTTGCTCGCCCTTTTCGCCACGTTCACCTTTGACGTTTACCGGGGCAGGATTTGCAAGACCAGCTTTGTTCGTCCATGTCATTACGCCGTCAGCATCCACGGACGGAATAAAGACATTGACGTTCTCGCTATACTCCTTGGCCTTATCAGCGTACCCCTTGGCGGCTTTCTCGCTTGCGGCGGCGTTCTGTGCGCTCTCAACAGCCTTGTCAATCTCAATGCCTACGCTCGCCGCCTTGTCTGCGTACTCTTTCGCTTTGTCGGCGTAATCCTTTGCGCTTGCCAACGTATCGACAAGAAAAGTGTTAGTCAGTCTTGTTTCTGAACCCGCTGGGTTCTCTTCAAACTCGTTGCTACTGACCCGCACCGCCTTGTCACTCGTGGTTGCAATAACATCTCCTGCCGTTTCCTTGCCTACCACTGTAAGCTGAAATTGTCCCGATGTTCTCGCACATTCGTAAGGCACGATACACTTGCCGTCTACGATAGCAACCTCGTAGGTTTTGTTATCCCGAGCGAATAACGCATATTTGTCGATGCCGTCCCAATCGTCGGAGAACGTGAACAGCAACTGTACGAAGTTCTTGCTACCTTCTGTTACGTATGCGTCTGACACTCTCGTCAGACGCATACCGTCAATTTCAAATTCAATCTGCATTGTTTCACCTCGCCGCCTAATAATTAGTTGCGTCAATCAACAAATACCGCCACGCACGTTGCCAAAAGAAAGGTTTACTGTTTGCGAAAACGCCGTCCGGGTCAAAAAAGCTACCAAAAAAGAACTGTGTATCTCCCAATGTGACTTTGTTAGCAGCGGTAAACTTAGCGGTACTCATAGTCATGTAAGTGCTTCCGTTGCCGTTCCCTTGATTTTGGTAAATATAAGTGTGACACTGAATGCCGCAAGTACATATGACAGCAATTTTTTCTCTGTTTTCAAAGGTAAATTGTTCAGTCTTTCCTTGTGGCTGCGTGTATTTTCCCCAATAGCTTCCCTCGTATTTGCCTAGTGCGTTCATTGGGGGATAATTGCTTGAGAACAACACCTTTCCTTCTTCGGAATAAACTTCCAGCCCGGTACCACTTTCCAATGCCTTTATATCATCCACGCCAAATATATAAATCTCTAAAGCATCTATAAGTGTTTGGTTGATTGTGAATGTTTCGTTTTCTTCATCGTAATCTAAGGCATTCAACAAAAAAAAGCTAAAATGGTCGCTGCTTTGTGTAAAAGAAAAAGCTACTGTTAAATCTGTGCTTTTACCATTGTTTGCGATTGCTCCAAACAATTCTCCCTCGTTTAATGCAACCGAAACGCCCAACGCTCCACTATCCGCAGCCCAATCTTTAGTAACGCCTTCACTTAATAAAGTTAATTTTCTCGTCAAATGAATAGGAGCTTGCTCGTGTGTCGGCAACAACTCTTTACCATCTTCTGTATAAACATTGAAATCGGCACTCATAGTTTCGCCCCCATAACACCGTAATAATATTTTCCTTTAAAAACAACATTGGCTATGTTGTAATTGGTGGATGTATAAACCCACGAAATAGTATTTCCGTCAAAGGTAAACACTGGTAATTTGCTACACGCATTTTCCGCTTTCTCACATTCAGCCACTACAACAAATATATCTCGATTGGCTATATTTGCGTCAGTGATACTAGAATCTGTTCCGTCTACTTCAAACATTCCCAAAATGCGGCAAAATGTCATGTCCGTGGAAAATATTGTTTTACCCTCTTGGTTGTATACTTCTATTCCTACTGGCATATCAGTTTCCTCTTTTTTCTTCTTTCGGTTCCAAAGCGCAAGTGCTATAGCAAATGCTATTAATGCAATCATTATATATACATACAAATTCAATTTACCACACCCCCAGTCTTACCGCCAACTTGCCACTTTCGTAATAAACAAGTATCAAATTGTCTTTTAATACCATTCTTGCTCCTGTATCCGCCGTTTTCAGCTCGCCGATTTTGGCGGTGATAGCGGATAAGGTGTCAACATCTAGCTTTCCTGCTGTTACCGCATTGGCGGCAATCTTATCCGCCGTCACAGCTCCTGCTTGAATCTGAAAAGAAGTAACCGCATTAGAAGCAATCTTGCTAGAAGTTATCGTATTCGCCGCTATCTTATCACCGATAACACTTCCTGCCTGTATAGCATCAGAAGTTACGCTGTCAGCGGCGAGCTTCTCTGCGGTGATAGCTCCTGCTTCAATTTTGTCAGCCGTTACTGCTCCTGCTTGAATTTTAGTTGAATCAATAGCGTTAGCCTGTATCTTTGCAGTTGATACAGAGTTAGCCTTTAAGTGCTCCAGCGCGATACTGTCAGCGGCTATCATGCCGCCTACGATAACATTTTTGTCAAACACTGTATCGCCTGTGATATGCACCTTGTTGCCGTCGATTACAATGCCTTCGGTAGATACGTTGATAGCGTTGATAACGCCGTCTTTTTTGACGCACAGAAGAATATCATCTTGCAGTTGATTGATAGATGAGTAATTACAGTCGGCAGGTTTTTTATTCAGCTCTGTAACCACGCTTGTAATACTGTTGGCGTTCTGTACGATTGCTGAGCCTTGGCTATTAATCTGCGAACCTTGCTTATCAACCTTTGTAACGATGCTGGTAATATTATCAGCGTTGGCTTGAATAGACGCTTTGTTGCCCTTCACGTCCTCTACAATAGCAGTAATGCTCTTGGCGTTCTGCTCGATAGCAGAAGCATTGCCTTGAACGTCTAGTGCGATTGTAGATATGCTGTTGGCATTTTGCTGAATAGCTACGCCTTGGGTTTTCAACGTATTCTTCAAATCTTCGTTGATGCTAGGCTGATTGTTAGCCTTGTCGATAGCGTCCTGCGTAAACTTATCAAATTTGGTGTAGTCAATCGTGGGGACTTGACCTATATCAATGCCAGCTTTGCAGTCTGCTTCACTTGTATCGCTCCATTCGCCGTCACCCAGCGGGTCGACAAAACAATACTTGACTGTGATATGTCCGATGAAGAAGAAATAGATATACTCGCTGTTGACGGTATAGAAATCATCCTCAACGGTTTCTGTACTATCCTTAGTCTTGATGTGAATCTTGTAGCCTGTTGAACCTAGCGGCAAGCCTTGCATTTTAATGCGAACGCCGTCAATCGTACTTGTTAACTGCGGGGCAGTTGGCTTCTGCGGTAATGCTTTGCTAAACTCACGGACTGCGGGTTCGCTATATTCACCGAAGATGTTACGGATGTACAGATACGCCGTGCCGCTTCTGACACCGGGATTAGCTCTGCTCCACGTTTCGCGCGTGCTGTCTAATCTCTTGTCATTCCAAACACCGGGATTCTGGTCTAAACGCAATTCAAAGAAATCTATATATTCGTTAGGCTCAAACAGCCACTTCCATAACGGGCCTTTCTCATCCCACGTCAGCACAAACTGCGTCGGCGGATTAGGGATATACTGGCTTCCTTGGATTTTGATACTAGCTTGCGGAGCTGTGTCAAAGTCTGCCGTATTTCCCTTGGTGTTTACCGCTACTACCTTGATATAGTACGTCAAGCCTGTTGTAGCGCCGCTGTAAACAAACTGTGTGCCGCTGCTCTCTCCAGCCTTCTCCCACGCCTTATCCGTAGCCGTTCTGAACCATACCTCGGCTTTAGCATAGTTGGTAACAGTAGTCTTTACCCATGACACCTGTATAGAGTTGATGCGAACGCCGTCATTGATTGAATGTAGCTCCAATAACCGTACACTGCTGACGTGGCCCGGTTTTTCACCTGCACTCGATGTGTTGTCATCAATCTTTTTGTTCAGATCTTCTTTGTACTTTATTAACGCTTTTTTCAGCGCGGCCACAAAAGGCTTGCCGTCACCGCTTACGTTGTTTGGTATATGTTGTATGAGCTTATCAACGTCCATCAGTAATACCCTCTTACAAAGTTGTCCTCGCTGTTATTCGTGCATCTGATAAGGTTCTCCACCTGCTCTGCTACGTTTGTCATTATCTGCATCTCCTGCGACATTTGGAACATATCGCCCATGCCTGCACGGACTGCAGCATATTCAAAGATAGCTGTGTCAAAGTCATTATTGTATGGCGTAGAGTCTGCCAACGTCAGCTCCGGCTGTTGTTTGATGCCTATAACCTCATATGTGCAAGGTTCTTCCGGCAAAGGAAAGAACAGTATCTTGCTTCTGTTTAACAGACAGTAGCAGTCTATGCGCCCGATGTTGGTTGAATCGTCAATAGCATTAATGTTTGTCATGCGCACCTTTTTTCCATTGACACGCACGTCGACTAGCTGTTGGATGCTGCTAGACAGTTTAACTTCATTCTGCCCCTTGTCTAACGTGCCACTAGCTAGAGTAGTTGCGATAAATTCGGGATTGACTGGCAGAATGATACGTCTGATAAACGCCACGCCGTCGCTGATGTAGTCCAGCAGTTCCTCATCAGTAAAACTGTTCTCGTCCTCATCCTTCATCGTTCGCCGCAGTCTTGCGATTAATGATTTAATCTCAATCATGATTTATAAACTCCATAAAGAACAAAAAAGGGCAGGGAATGTATCCCCGCCCTTATGCGATTAGTCGTTTGCAGAAGAAGTGATAATTTGTACAACGCCAAAGTCTTTTTCGTTGAATTTAGACTTTCCAAAGCCCATAATACCGCCAACAGCAAAGCCAACCTTGTTTTCATAGTCGAAAGATTTCTCTTTCCAGAACGGCTCTTTACCGATAGCCTGCACGCCAGCTTGGCAGCCTAACAGCAAAGCATGGCCAACCATAGCTTTAGAAGCACCGGTCTGAGTACGCTGCAAATTCTCGTACTCATGCAGTACTACGCCGTCCCATACGCCCAGCATACCGCTGAACAACGGGTTCTCAATGCCACGTTCAGCACAGTTATATTGAGCTTGCAGCCATTTGGTGTCTTTCTTCAAGTCGCGCGCTTGGTACGGGTCAACCAACAGAATGTAGTATTCCTTGCCGTTAACCTTCGGACGACGAATCTTAGGAGACATAGTTTTCGCTTTACGTGCCGCCGCAGAGATAAGGTCGGTGGTCAGCAGGTCGGTAGCAGTGATAGTGCCCTCCGCAGTGTTGGAACCTGCATACATAGCGTGGCTGGTAGTCGGGGAAGCAGTCAATGCTTTCACAATCTGGTTTTCGATGTATTCGGTCAGCCAGGTTTTCAAGCCGTCTTTCGCTGCGGTACGCAGGTCAAGAATAGTTTTCTGCTCTTCCATAGCGCCCTCTAAGCGTACAGCGTGACGAAATTGGTTAATGGTTACACTGTAATCGTAGAATTGCAGTGCTTCTTCATTGCCTTCCAACATTGCATCGCCCATAATCGGGTCACCTGTCAATCTCATCATCAACGGAATAGTGATTTGGTCGCCCTTCTCTTTAGACAGTTGAGTAACCTTTTGAATGATAGAATCGGTAGAAGTACCGGTGAATTTAGCAAAGAAGTTGTCGCGCTGTGCTTCTTTCCAAAGTTGCGCTGCCCATACTTTCTTTACAAGGTTTGCCGGAACCTTAGTGTCGGCAAACATCTGCAAATAAAACTCGAATTTCATTTATTAGTCCTTTCCGCGGACCTTATTCCTCGTAATCACCGGGAGCGATTTGCTGTCCCATAATGCGCTTTAACACATTTGGTGGGATTTCGTCCATTCTGCCGCTATTGATGTAGTCGGTAATGGTTGGTGTATCCCATACAATATCGCCTTTAGTGCTGCCGCCCACTTCGGGAGCAGTAGGAAGTTTTGCCGCTTCTTGAATTTTTTTGTTTGTTTTGCTCGGTTTCGCCGTTGTTGCAGACCAGTTACCGAGTACGCTGTCCATAAAGTCTTTGACAAAGAAGTAATCGCTTGATGTACCTCTACCAGAATTAAGACGGTCGATAGCTCCCTGTGCTGCTGCCATAAAGCGGTTGCCGCGCTGCTGTGCGGCTTTGCAGACTTTCTCCCATTTCGCTGCATACTCCGGGTCGGAATTGAATCTCTTAACCTCGCTTGTGTAGTCCGCATTGGTCGTTTGAATATCGTCGATATAAGCCTGCTGCTTTTGCTGGTAGGCAACGACCTCTTTTCTAACGTCGTTCATGTGTTGTACAGTGAGCGCGTCATAAGAGGCCTTGACGTCTGGGTCGTCGCTGTATTCAATATTCTCAACATCTTCTTCGGTCAAATTGAGCTGCTTTGCGGCGCGGCGGCGTGCTTCGTTCGTCATAAGTTTAATCTGCTCAGCGGTAAAATCGCCAACATTCTGTGGAACGGCAGGTGCAGGGGATGCCTGCTGCTCTTGCTGCTGTGGCTGATTTTTATACTTAGCTAATTCAGCTTCTAACTCACGTTGACGCGCTTCTGCGGCCTTCATGCGCTCATTTACGCCTTTGAATCGGTTATACGGAACATTGGACCCCTCGGGAACTTCCTCTTCTTCCTCAGTCTGTTGTTCAGTCGGCTCTACATCTTTGTTGTCGCTGTGATGGTCAGCGTGAGCTTCCTCTTGCTGTTCTTCTTGCTCCGCAGGTTCTTCCTGCGGCAGCTCGTCTTTGAATTGCTCCAAAACGTCAGCATCAATACCGGGAATATCGTCATTAAACATCTGGAAGTTAAAGTTAAACATATGTGATTACTCCTTTACGTTTTACGCCCGTCGGCTAAATGCGCCCATATCGTCGGCGGCACGAATATAAGAACAGCGACTGTGACTACAAAGCTTGTAATGCTTTGTAAATCTCAATCGCTGTTTCAATCTGTTTAATTTTTAAATCACCTGCGCCCTCGCCGCTAGCTTCAAGCAAGGTTAATGCTTTATTAATCATAGCTTGGTCAAGCTTCTTCATAGCCTTATCTACGGCTGTTGAGCGTTCTAACATAATAGATGCATGACGTTCATAAGGGGATGCAGGTACATCAGTTTCAGCTAATGCTTCTAAAAGCTCCTGCTGTTCTTCGTTTTTCTTTCTTACTGCTACCATTGTTTATACCTCCTATAACACTGGCTTATTCGCTTCAACCAAACCATTAACAGCTGCCTGCGTCAAAGGTGACTGCGCCGCCTGTGTAGGCTGTTGCGGTATTGGTTGCATCTGTTGTTGTGGCATACCGCCTTGCTGTCCCATGTTAGGCACACCGCCCATGCCCATGCTCTGCGCCATTTGCTGAATACTCCATTGCAGGAACGCGTCGGCGTACTGTTGCGGCAGAATACCTGCCTGCGCTGCAAGTTGCAGTTGCAAAGGTAATTGCAGGTCTTTGTAGGCAATAGACCGCGACAAACGCTTCTGCTTCTCCAGCTCCATTTGAGCCTGCATCTGCTGTTGCTGTGCCTGCGCCTGTTCTTCCTGCTGGCTTTTCAGTCGGCGTTTGATTTCTGCTTTCTGCGGAATATCCGATAAATCAATCAGAATATCCATGATCATGTTGCCTTGAATACCCAACTTGCCGCAAGCATCTACTAAGCTCCAGAATTGAGCCGTGCGCTGTGTCGATGTAGCAGGTGTATCAGCAATGACAATATCAAACTCGCCTACGGATAAGTCATTGAGCGTCTTGGTAATCGTCTGAATCATGCCTGTTTGTTGGTTGATTTGCTGCTGCTGAACCTGCTGATTAACAGTAACCATCTGCGGCTCGCCGTTCTCGCCAACTATGCGGAATGTTTTTTCCTCGGTGTAAAACTGAGGGATTATGCCGGGCGCACCACGTTTTCCCCATAACATATCTACAATCAGTTCTTTAGCCATACGCAGGTTGTCAAACAGTCCTGCGATATGAGTAATAGCCTGCTTCTGCTTCAGCTCAATAGCGCGGCCAGACTGCGAATTGCTGATGTCTGTACCCATTAAAGCTTCGTTGATACCACTGATGCTAGGCATTTCGTTCATCGCTTCCTGCGACGCATTAATGATGTTAGACGGTGGCGCTTGCGGTTCAAGCCTTTGCAGCTTCTGCATAGACAACGCGCCGGGATTAACTTTAAGCAACGCTCCCGGTGTAGAAGCGTTCCGCTTAAATGACGCTTCCTGCTGCGGAGACATTGCGCCTTCCTCTGAAATCCAGCCGCCGTTAGACTGCGTGTTAAGGATATGCAGCTCTTGACTGCGGCGCTTGTTTATCTCGCGTTGCGGGTCTTTAAGATCGCGCACAACGCCAGAAGGAATATCGTCCTCGCCTTGATAATAGCAGACGAAGGGAACAAACGGGATAAAACCATGCTTGTATGGCGATTGAATATCCTCTAAGACAACATTGTCAAAGAAGGCCAACATTCTAATCTCTGTAGTAGTCACTGTCTGCTGCCGAAGAATCATGCCTAAAGCTATCATATCTTCGGTAACTTGCTCCACCAATTCGCCGCTTTTTAGGATAAATAGCTGCTTCTGCACTGCTTTCTTGTACCAACATTCAGCGAATCGAATCTTCTTCGTTTCGTGCGAATACCATAATTCATTGTATTTCTTATCGTTCTCGGTTTCTTCCGTCATATATGCGGCAGTCTGAGCATTTATCTCATCTGCCTGCTGCGGATATTTGGCGGCAAGCTCATCCTTATCTACCCACCGGGCACGGATAACATATTTCATGTCGCGCATATGCTTGTCGCGGCTCTCCGGGTCGGCGTAAATATCAAAAGGCGATACACGTCTGATAAACGCTTCGCCGTCCTGCGCCAGCCAATCGAATTTATATCCTACCTCAAACCACCCGATACCGGTAACAACGCCGTCATTAAAGACGTCGCTCTCTTCGTAGTTGTAGTGACTTCTGTCCATTATGTACTTCGTCACGCCCTTGCGGAGCTGCGCCTGCTCATCATCATCGTTTGTGCGTGGCAAGAAATCAATATCATAGCGGTTAAGTCGCTGATAACCACTTAAAACATTGATTAGCGGCTTGATGCGGTTAATTGTAATCGCAGGTCGCTTAGCATCTTCAAGCGTTTTCTTATCGCCGTCCGCCCATTGCTTACCAGCGTAAAACTCTCTATCTTCTCTCGCCACGTTGCGCCACTTCTGCTGCGCTTCCACAGCTTCCTTAAACCACCGCTTATACCTTAATAGTTTACTGTTCTCAGCGACAAAGGTTGTGGAATTGTCCTCTGACTTTGCATATTGGAAATCATCTAGCATATCTCTCACCCCTCAAAATCGCGTGGGAACTGCTGCTTAATGGCGTTAAGGCCTGCTAAGCACGATAAGCACAGCGCTCTCGCCGTCGGCAGGTTCTTGACCTTGACTTTAATTCGTCCAGGCTCATACTCTGTCAGCTCGTAATCATCGCAGAAATGTATAATGCCGTACACGCATGACTGCGACACTGCGCTCACCATGCCGCAGACTGCGTGGAACTCTTTGCTGTGCTCCTCGTCATGCCCTGCTATCTTTAACTCTATATCGTTTGGAGTCATATTAAGCTCATATCTAATCATCCTATACTCCCATAAAGCTTCTTCTGCTGTTGCTCTCGTTACTATAATCAAACTTCCAGCCGTCACGCTTGCCTTGCTTCTTCGGTGCGGTAGGTTTCCACGGTCTACTCATGCAGCCGTAGCCTATAGCGTCGATAGCATGATCTTCGCCGTTTGTATCGTATTTCTCCGGCTGATTCTTGTCGTGGGTTATCTCCGGAAGCGTGCGGATGAGATGAAAGCACGTGTTGAATATCTTTATACCTGGGTGACGCTTCCCTTCTTTATCTTCCCAGCCTTGCAGACGCAGGCGAATTTCCTCGCCCACCTGCTCTCTACCTTTGACAGACGGGTTAAACATCATGCATCCATTATCCATCAGCACTCTGTTTATCTCCTCCGCTATACTCGGCGCTCCTGTGTCCTGCTTTCCCCAGCAGGCATTATCTAACACGGCGTATCTAATCAAGCGCTTGTCGGCGCTCTCAGAATCGGCTATGCGTTGAGCAACAAGCGTGCTAGGCTCTTTTGTACCCACATTGGCCTTGCCGCCGTAGCCGTAAAGCTCTCTGTAAACGTACATCACGCCGTCATAGTCTACCGCTATCCAATAGCACGCATACGGATGATAGCTGCCCCAGTCCATACACCTAAACCTCATCCAGCCATCGGGAATTTTAAACGGCTTGATAACGTGCAGGTTCTCGCTCCAATTATTAAAGTATTGGCCGCCCAGCAGCCCCCATTCGCCCAAAGCGTACACGCGATAACCTTCTGGATCTCTTTCTCTGCGCCGTTCCATGCGCATTTTATATTGAGCATCGACGAATAAATTATCCTTAAAGGTCGACGTATGCGCCAGAACATTAACATCGGGCGTGTCGAAAAATTTCCCTTTAAGCCAATGCGTCGACGACACCGGGTTGAACGTGGCTATCATCTGATAGTAGAGGTTGGGGTTATCCAGCTTGCCGCGCAGACGGTCGTCAAGAATATCAAAATCTTCTTCCGTCAGCTCCGTAGCTTCCTCCGCCCATATCCAAGTCAGCTTACCTTTATCACTCGTGATTGACTTAACCTTCTCACGTTGTCTATCATCCTTCATCCCTCTAAAGATAACGCTGTTGCCTGTATCAAAGCACGTCAGCCTTAGCGGTGACTCTCTCACGCTCCAATGTCGCTCCCATGCATCCCCGAAGATACGGAAGATAGCCGTCTTAAGCTCTGCGAACGTACTGTCCCTGTTGCTCTCGTCAATTTTCCGAACGCACAGCAGGTTGGCTCCCTTAAATTCCTGGCTGCTCAGCTTTAAAATGAGCTGTTGAGCTATGTTGACGCTCTTCCCGCTGCCTGCCGAGCCTTTTAAAACAACGTAGCGTTGGCGGCTCTCATTGACTCTGCGGAATATCGGGTTAAAATATATCTTCCTTCTATTCTCCATCGTCCGCCTCCGGTGCTCCGTATATCGGCTCTATAATCAGTGTTTGAGCGCCGCCGCTCTGCTCCGCCGGTTTAGCAACGTCAAGAATTCGCTGAAGCTCTTTCGCTGCGGCCAACCTGTCCTTTAACTGAGCATCAAGGCCAAATTGGTCCTTAACCTCGCCACGCATTGTAGCTGAGAGGAAGCGCAGGACTTCGTCTCCGTCTGCTACAAGCTTTCGCTCTGCTTCTGCGCGTTCTCTAGGCTCTGCAGCTGTCTTTAACCGCTCCTCTATATAAGCCTTAACTGACGCTTTCTGCATATTCGCATAGCCGCTCTGCCGCGCGCTCTTCTCGCTATATCCTGCTAATTTAGCCGCTTCCGTCGCTTTGTCTCTGCCTAACTTGACAAGGTAATCGGCAAACTTCTTCTGCTTCTGCGTCAATTCAGCAGGTGTTGCTCTTGACTCGTCTGCCATTTCTGGTCACCTGCTTCCATTTAGCCGCCAGCGCTAACACAATCTCAACCTCGCTAAACGTGGTCAATTCAACCACCTTAACTCGTTCATGCTGCGTAGATTTCGGCTTAGGATTATTCGCGTTATATTCTTCGGTCGGCACGCTCTTAGATAACGTCAGCGACTGCACCTTCTTATGCAGCTTATCCGACCACACCTGCCGACGATCCAGCATATAGATTTCGCCTTGGCTTTCCAAGGCCTGCATCAATTTATTAATCTTAAGTCCAAATCTGCCCATAATGCACGTCCTTTGCTGTTGGTATCCTGCCAACGTAGGAGGGTTGCCGCTGGCAGGATGTTGGCCCGCTGTCCACCGCGGCCACCAAATAAAAAACGCCGCCTGTTACAGCGACGTTGATTAGCTTGTCGGCAGTGATAGGCTGCCGACTGAATATGAGAGAAAAGAGGGTGAAAAATTATATGAACAAAGCAAAAAGACACCGAGTTTTTAGCCCGATGCCTTTTTTATAATTCTTCACTTTTAATTATACTACGTATAATTTCGGCTGTCAATTCTAGAATTGACAGCCGCTCCAAATATGTTTTTTATAAATTGCGCTTCCCTTTGTCGCTCATCGGCGTGTTATCTGCTTCACGCTCATAGTAGTTTGCTCCAGAGAAAAATTCCCATTCTTCTTCTTCACCGCTTCGGTGGTATCAGCTTTAGCCCTGCCGCTAATCCTTCGGCGTATGTAAATATATCACTCAACATCACATAATATGTGGCCTGGCTGATGCCCATTATCTCTACAATATCGTTTCTGAGCAGACTTTCGCTGTATTTGAGCTTAATTAATTCGCCCTGCGGCTTATCAGTGTAATGCTCTTTAGTCCAATGAGCGGCTTTAAGCCATTGTAACGGCCGCTTAATGGTCATAACATTACGCATATCATTGATATATGCGCCATACTCCACTTCTACACACGGCACGTCGGATACGTTATGTATCGCCTTCTGGGCCGTAGGATCGCTGACTCGGCAATGCCCACCGCCGCCGGTGACTACTCCGCCGTTGTCTAAGCGCTTCTCGGCTATCGCACGCCGAATATCTGCTTCGTGCTGCCAGCAGAATTCAATCATTCTCTTAACATTAATCATTGCTATACCTCTTCAAAAATCATGTCCGGATGCTTGTATAAAAGCATCTTCCGTTTGATACGATATACGTCGGTCTTATCGCCTTTCACATCAACAACAACGCTGCGGCCGTCCTTGTATTTGACAACAAAGTCTGCTACGTATTTAATGGCTCTCTCCGTCTTTCCGGAGTGCTTAAATTTCGGCTGAAGCTCAAACGCCACCTGCCGTTCAAAATCTATGACTTCTCCCGCCATTCTTAACATCTTCAGCTCACAGTAGTAGTTTCCTTCGCGCTGGCTGTCAAAAGTTATGCCGTCGATAACCACTTTTTGGTTATGGTACTTTCCCCACGCCACCATTAGAACGGTATCTCCTCATCAAACGGCACCTGCTGTCCGAAACTCTCCATGCCCTGCGGTTCTCCCTGGGTGCCGTGCTGTTCTCTGCGCTCGATAAACTCAAAACGTCCACACACAACCTCTGCGGCCGTGCGTTTATTGCCGTTCTTGTCGGTGTATGGTCTAATCTGCAAACGGCCTTCCACCAACACACGCTGTCCCTTATGCACGCTGTTGCCTAATGTTTCGGCGCTCTTCCCCCAGATCGTGCAGTTGATAAAGTCTGCTTCGCGTTTTCCGTCTTCGCCTGTGTAAGGTCTGTCCACAGCCAGCGAGAAACTCGCTACAACCTTACCGGTCGAAGTATATCTGACGTCTGCATCCTTCGTCATTCTGCCTAACAAAACAATGCTATTCATGTTAATCCTCCATTTCCTTCGGTTCAGATGTTGCTGTCGCCTTGAGCAACTGCTCCTCCATACTATCACGTTGATAACGGCACAAAGCGGCAATGCAGTCTCTATGTGCTTGCATCATTTCTTCTTTTGTTCTTAACATTTCCACCATATACAAGCCGATCAGACTATATACGGCAATATCTTTCAGACTTTCAGTGATCTTATCCTCGTGAATATCATGGGTATAAACAAAAGCGATATGCTTTGTGGCATAAGCTTTCAGCTCTTCAAACATTCCCTCTGCATCGTCCGCACGGCCATTCAGAAGCGCGCCGCGGCGGAAATTGGCAAGCTCATCTGCGCCGGAAGAATACTGCTCATGTTTCTTTTGGAACAATTCCTTCAATTCGTCAAGCTGGCTATACATAAATTTGCTTAAACCTTTACTCATATTTTTGTACCTCCTTTACATAGTCAACATAATAGACCGCCTTAAAATCTTCCGGTGCTTCCGCCTCTGCTTTAACCTGCGCTGCATCAGCGTTATCAGCCTCAACGCAGGTTTGCAGGTCCATATCGGGAAAAGCGATACTCTTCCAGATTACTAAATATCTCATTTTCTCGCCTTCCGTTCCTGTATAATCGACTCCAATATCGGCCGTTGGAATTCGCAGTCATCATCAAGGCTGACCGTGCCATCCTCGCCTCTGTGAGTTTCCATTATCTCGAAATTCCATTCAAGGTCACGTTCCATCTGCGCCAGCATCCAATCTGGCAACCGGTGAAGATTAGTCACCAATTCGCTCTGGATAGCTGCTAACGCTTGTGTTGGGATTCTGTGTACGGCATAGCGGAACGCGTAAAGCAGGACGATTAGTTTTTCATCGTTCATTGCTGTATCTCCTTACCCAAACTCCATTCGTTTACTCCAAATTATATATCTCCACGCATTTTAGCTTCAAGCATTGCTCTCAAACGTGCTTGTGGGTCGCTTGCAGCCTTTGTTACAGCTTCTGCAGCTTTCTTTAGCTCGTTATTAATCTCCATATACTCAGGCTGTTGCCGTACATGATTTTTAGCAGCATCTACTGCGTGACTATCATACTGCATCTGTACAAGCGACTCCAACGCCTTTAAGTCCGCCTGTAGTTTAACAATCTCGATAACAAGTAACATCAGCCGTGCCGATGTCTTAATATCTGCAATGTCCAGCATACGTCTGATTTGGTCTTTGTTAATCATTTAATCAACCTCCCATATATCGGGAAAAATTGTCAATTTGCAAGGCGAAGCGGTTTTAGTATCGTGAAAGATGCAACCTTTGCAGCGTTTCCGCTTGCTGCACATTGCCTTTATGAGCCGGGCAGCTTCTATAGCTTCTATAGTTTTTATTTTTTTCATTTTTACCTCCTTATAAAAAGCGGCGGCGTGGGAATTCTTGGATTTTACGCAGGCCTGTTTCATCAGTCCAGAACAATAATGGGCCTACCGTTGCCAAGTCCGCAACCTACTGGCTTCGCCAACCCAGCCGCCGCACCCTAGGGCTTAATCAATCGGCACGTTAACGTCCTTTGCGTACAGGTCTACGCCAGCAACATCAACGATAGCAACGTGCATTGGAGTACAGTGTGTGCGCAGGTACTTGACCAGCGGTCTAGCCGCTTCTTTAAGTTCTGCCTGTTGCTTCTCATGCCACGTGCAGTCTGCTTTCACTTCGTTAAAAACTTCTAGTTTTTCTTGATGTTTCATTCTTTTCACTCCTTGCTGTCTGCGATTTTTCTGCCAGTTCGTCCAGCGTTGTTGATTGTTACTGCCAGCTCGTCCATAGCTCTTTGAGCGTCCTCTAAGGTATCGCACGACAGGAATACAATCGAAGAATCGTCGCTGTCCATATTAATCCAAACGGTATGTTCAGACTCTCCGGAAATAATCCTCAAAGATTCGACTTTTTCTGAGTTAATGTATTTGCGGTCATTAATTTTAATCAGCATTTTCTCACCTCCTAAACTTTTTCAAGGGACTTTTAGAAGGGAAAAGTGCAACATGTTGCAAAAATCTCTTTTATAATCCCCATCTGCCACCGCCAATCATCCGTATAGTACTGCCTGCGAGGCTTTGTTACCTTGATTTGGTCGGTCACTAAATAGACACGGTTGCTACGCCTACAGCTAATGACTGTTGTTTTTGTCCTTCCTTCTGTTTTCCTCCCTTTTTCTTACCCATTTCTTGGCAAACAGTCTCAGATAATGGATGTAGCCGTTATCGGTCAGCGGTTTAACTTCTTTACGCATTTTAGGTTTTAAGATTGTTGTGATGGAACGACCATCTACAATTAAGCCTGCACCTTTTTCCTTACACGTAGTCTTAATTTCATCCTCATATTTGCTATAAAGCTCTTGCGGAACGAAATAATAGAAGCCTTTAACGTCTGGATGGTCGTGGTATTTATTTTTCTTTTGGTCTGCTTTAAAATCAGCAAAACTAATTTTAATCTCAACTTCATAAAGATAAGAACTTTTAACGATGTAAAGAAAATCTGCTTCATAACACCCCGAGTATTGGTCTTGTCGTTCCCCTATCTTCCAATATCTGTCCATTATGATATTCGGGCCGCAATCTAAGCCACGTTCGATACCGTATAAACGCCCTAGACGTGACACAAGGCTGTCCTCAGTATGCTTGTCACCATAATTCATTTAAGTCCTCCTATAGCTTATACTCAACTCCAATTTCTGCAGCCACTTTGGGCAATGCAGCTTGCGCTTCAACTTCTGAGCGGTATACCCAGCCTTTATCAAACAAGGCATACTCTTCCGGGAATCCGCCCCACCACAACGAGCGAACAACCCACTTATCGCCCAAACGCCCAAAGGTAAAATAAACATCGCCTTTCTTCGGCTTCCACGGCAGTTTAACGATTTCGATATCGCCTCTTATCAGACCAATAAGCGGCATATTGGCAGTTGTGTATACTTTTTCTACGTCATCGTCACTCACTATTAGTCCGTCGACGATAAATTTATAAATCACTCCTTCGCGTCCTTTAATTTTAAATTCTTCGTTCAGCTCCACGCCGAGCATCTTTGCGATTTCGGGGATTAAATTTTTAGCCATTTTTAATAACCTCCACTCAACAATGATAAACTTTTTCTAATCCCTTATCAGTAACAACCGTAATGCTAATAGGGAAACCCGACTCGTCAACCGTAATCGGCTTAAATCTCATGCCTTTAATAACCAAATTCGTTTTATGGTTTTGTTCACACTGTTTACATGCAAATTTTTCAGCATAGCCTGTGTGACAAATTTCACATATATAAAGTTTTTTCTCTTTCATTGTTCTTTTACTACCTCCACGCCCAATATATCGGCTTTATTCAACTTCTTCTACTTCGGTGTATTCGACTTCATCATCGCATGCAATGCTAACGATAGCATCATCTGTATCGCATACCCCAATTAATTTGTCACATCCGCCATTGCCGACGAAATTCATAGGCCCAGAGCACTCTTCATACGCCTTCTCAATGGCTTCTTTTTCATTTTCCGCTTCTAATTCTACTTCTATATATGCTGTTACTTTACCGAAAACAATATATTTTTTCATCAGTTATCACTCCTTATCGCTATCTTTATAAATCAGTTGCAGTGCTTTCATTGTTATGTTGTGCAGCAGTTCAACAGCCGTTTTATCGCCATGTTTATCACGAATCAACTTGCCTACGGTTTGCATTGCCGCCACAATGCAGTCCGCAACCTTTAATGCGTTACCTTGCACCTGTCCTGCTGTGCAGCCGTTCTCTTTGGCATAAGCGAGTATATAATCTACACCGCTTTCATCTAGCAATCTCTTCGCCTGTTCTGCTTTTTTATAGTCAATCATTATTATCACCTCTCCAGTCACGCACCTTGTCAATAATCGCCACGATTAAGCCCATCCATTGGATAATAGTCACCGGGATAAGTGCCACTATCAGCATAATTGCTACAAATTCATCTAACGTCATTACTCTTTCTCCTTTTCGATTTCCGCACGAATAACAGCCATAGCCTTATGCAGATAATCAACATCGCCGGAGCAAAGCCATTCTTCAAGCTCTGCATTAACAGCCTTGATGAGCTTTTCTTGTTCTTTCAGCTCGTCCACAGTCTCGTTCGTGCTGATGCACGCCAGTTCCTCGTTATCGTAAAGCAATTCGCTCACGGGGATATTTAACACGCTTGATATTTTGGCACGCTTTTCAAAGGGAATAACTTTCACTTTTCCTTTTTCGTAGTCTGAAATAACTTGCACGCCTACGCCGATTGCGGCGCCTAGCTGCGATTGAGTTCCCTTTTTCTTTCTGGCTTCTTTGATAACCTCGCCGATTTGTTTAGCATTCATGTTCTAACCTCCTTTAATTCTTCCTTCTCTCCCTCGCTCCGCACTTCTGCGGCGTATTCTCACACCGCTTGCACGGCCTCTCACACTCACAGCAACAGATGTGCAGCAGAGTGCTTATCGTGCACTCCGGAGTGACGGCCTTGCAGAAGTATTTGGGCTTTATGCGTGCTTCTATTGCGCTAACTCTCTCGCCTGAATACGGAGGAAAACTCTCCTGCGCTTCCGGTAACGTCAACACACCTCTTGCCTTGCGCTTACATTCCAACTTTCCGCAGGTCTTTACTTTCCACCGTGTAAAGTCTGTTGCTTTGACAACCTTTTCGTTGCCGCAGTCGCACTGACACAGCAAGTAGGTAAAGCCGTTTCTGTCAGATCCTGCGACCTGCTTTACAGTCAGCGTTCCATGCTTTTCGCCAACCAATAAGCCCCAATCTTTTTTCACTTTTTATCCCCCAACACTAGCGCCAGCAAGCACAAGCCGTCATTCTTTGCTTCGGTATATCCTAAAAAGCCTTGCGGTTTGTCTTTAAGGATATAGCGGTTTGTCGCTTCCTCACGCTGATATTTGCAAGTCTGCTCGTACAGTTTGCTTAGTTGATGCCAAGCGTTACTGATACTGCTTTGACTAGCCATACAAAGATTAAGCCATCCATACGCCTTTACAGCCTGCTCAATCTCTTTGCAGCTAAACTCAGGCTTTTTGTAATTGCCAGCGATATTCAACTGCCGTTCAATCTCATGCTGAGCTTCGGCCCATGACGGCAAGCGCTTGCCTGTATTCGTGGCGGTAAGGCTTCTCGCTGCTTCGACGATTTCGCTAATCGTCGGCAGGAAGTGTGATTCATAGCGCAGTTTTTTACACGCTACGCCAATAAGCTCCGCCGGGAAGTCTGCCAAGTCAGCGACGTAGATTTTCTGCCGGTCAATGTCAGCACTTTGCCCAAAAGCACCAAACAGCACAGCCATATGCTTCGCTATTTCGATGCAATTCTGCTTTCTGTCCATGTCTACCACTCCATTCCTTCTAAGCCTGCAACAACAGCTTCAGCCGCCGCTGCAACATCGTTCTTTCGTGTCGGCTTCGGTGTATCTTCGGGAATATCATCTTCCCACCGCTTGCCGTCAAGAAAGTTCTCCGGATAAGGCACGTAGGTTTTATCTGCCCATTGCTTCGTCTTGCTATACTTCTCAACAGCCTGCAAGATTCTTTCGTAAAGCTCTACGTCTACCGGGAGCGCGTTCCATGCAAGCTGTGCCTGGAATTGTTTCGCTTTTCTCGGATACATCAGCCAGAAGCGTTTGAAGTACTCGTTCTGTAACCGAGCCGTTTCAAGCGGTAAAGGTTGGCTGTTAAGGCGAGAGAGTAATTTCGCTTCTTCTCTCTCTCTCTGTTCTTGATTAAGTCTGTTATTATTTATATCTTTATTTATATCTTTATTTATTTGTGTCGACTTCGCCTGTGTAGGGATTTCCTGCATAGGCTCTACCACCGTAGACGTTTCCTCGGTTGGTGCTTCTGCTTTAGGCTTTTGGGGTTCTTCGTAGAGTATATACTCCATGTCCCCCAGCTTACCTTCTGCGTTGCGTTTGCGTTGGCGCGACAGATAGCCTTGCTCCTCCAATTCATGTAAGCCGCTACGGATTGCGTCCAGTCCTTCACCTGCAATTTTGGATAAGCCTCTTACGCTAAATTCCCATCTCTCCGGCAGGCTCAACATGAGGATGAATAAGCCACGCGCTTTCAGCGATAAATTTGTATCTCTAATGATCGCATTAGACACAATGCTGAAGTTGTTATTCTTAACAATGCGCATAGTAGCCATTTTTTCTCCACCACCTCTTAGACAACCACTTAACATACTTCTTAAACTGCTTTTTCCTTGCTTTCATTCCAATCCTCCAACAGCAACGCCCTGTCAGCGTCGCTGATAACATCAATTCCGAGGTTCTTAGCCTCGTCAATGAGCCAGTCTATAAGCTGGCTCATCTCCTTTGTGTCGTACACGCTGCTGCCGTGATAGCAGGCGAGAACAACATAACCAGGGTATCTGCTTTCCCCCATATTCTCGACCACCCAGCCTGTGCCGTGTGACTCCCAGTGCTCAGTGTACCGCTCAACTGCATCTTCTCTTAAGAGATTTGGCGTAAATGCTCCGATGCTCTTAATGGCTTGCCGGTACACTTCTTCTTTTGAAGAACGTATCACTTTAGCTATCTCGGTACACAACGCCCAGCAATAGCTGTTAGCGTTATTGCTGCGCGCGTTCCGCTTTACCTTGACTTCAACGGTTAAGGTCTTGCCACCATTGCAGGCCTGTTGTAATTTGCCTGCTTCAGCTATAGCTGATACGGGAATAGGAAGTTGCAAGCATCCATTGAAGTAGTTGATACTCTTCGTTTCAAACTTCACAGATAATTCCTCCCGATTTTCTCCATCCACTCTTCCCGGCTGCGTTTATCTTCATAGCAGGATTGAGCGAACCTTCTTAACCGCAGGTCGGTTTCTCTGTCTTGGTGCGGACCGAATTTGCCCTGATGATGCTCGTGACACAGCCAGACTGTTAAGCCTAGCTTATCTGAAATCTTTCTGCCAGCAGTGCCGAAGATAACGTGATGGCGCTCAAGATTGAGCACCGTACCACACATGAAGCACTCTTTTTCTGACTGAAGAATGCTTTTTTTACTCATTTTTCCCACTTTCTGGTGTCTTGAACACCGCATTATTAGCAACAACATTAAGAGACTTAGCATTTGCAGCTTCCTCAATTTCTGCTGCGCTAAAATCTTCTTGCTGTTCTTTCATCTCGGGAATTTCTGCTTGTGCTGCTTCTATTAACTCTAAGCGTTCACGAATAGCATTATGTGCTAAGCTATAATTTGGAGCTTGCAACAATTGCTCCAACTGTTCGTATGTCAGTTCTACAATATCTGTCATACCATTACGGGTACGCACATATGCTTTTCCATATTCAAGCTTAACGAATTTATTTTCCGTGATTTCTACACCACTATCACACCATTGACGAATCTTTTTGCCGGTCTGCGGAGTAATTACTTCACACCAATCAACAAATAATCCGGTTCTGTCTTTTGTAGCAGCGGCCATATGACGCTCAACACTAATGTCAAACATTACTGTAAATTCATATTCTAAGCCGTCTCGCTGAATAGGCGCTAATCCCATTTTTATCGGCATTTTTTTGCCTTTTTCATTCTCTACAATCTCATATGCCTGCTTGCTTCTCATGCAAACAATTACGTCCATTTTTGCTTGGAGAATTGCGTCAACAAGCTTATTTTGCTTCGGGGTAGCGTCCTTCCATGCAGTAAAGCTATTACCGCTTCTTGTTGTCGCTGCTTTCTTGTCGACAAAATCCAGGACGCCGCCTTCACCTGCCCACGCATGAGACAAGCTGTCAATAATCAACACGTTATATCCTGCTTGCTCTGCCTCATGGATGTAATCAATGTACTTTTCCGGTGTAAAGGGTGCTGACATTGGAGCTACATCGTATTCGCACAGATTACTGTACAGCTCACCGCTGCCGTTTTCCGTATCGATCATTGCAATCTTATCGCCTAATCCTTGCGCCAACTGCAATGCACTGTAAGTTTTACCGCTGCCACTAACACCGGTAATAGCAATTTTCAAAAACGCTTTTTTACGCTCTGCCTTTTTAAACAGTCCCATAATTCATTACTCCTTATTTGCTTTGTACGCTTCTTCGTACTCTTTGATGCTATTCAGAATTCTTTCGCAGTTTGATTTCATGAGCATTGCGGCTGCATGGAATTCTTCATCGTTTTTGCCGGGGTTGGCAAAATCGGTAAAGTTAGTTGTTTCAACGTCAAAGCATAAGCCGTATCTTGCGTCTGTTACAGCATTCATGCTACAACTTCCCCTCTCTCCTTCGCTTTTTCAAGCGATTGCATAAGGCTCATCGTCGTCTCGCCGTCCCATTTGCAGCAGGCGTTATATTGGCCCGTGGTCAGCGAACGATTTACTCTAGGGTGAAATTCCCCTGCTTCATCGTCTGCCCATTCCTGCACCCATTGAAACGGATTACGGTGGCAGGTTGCTTCAAATTTGCAGTGGCTGCAAGTCTTGTACTGGTTCAGCCATTGCTCTACAGTTTTCTTTGGCTGTTTGGCGTTCTTTCTGGCCGTCAAATCAGCCATGAGCATTTGCGCCTGTTCGATTGTTAATCTTCCTTCACACATTTTTCATTATCCTTTCTTACGAAGTGTGTTATAATGTGTGTAGGGTTTTTGTGGCTAGCATTTTCCCCTACACGCTCTGCGGTTCGTTGTGCCGCGGAGCTTATTTTTTTACCTCTTTTTCAAGAGGAATAATGATTGTTTGGCCTGCCTGCAATGTTTTGCCGTGCAAGCCGTTGTGCTTTCTGATGTCAAAGATAAGCTCACGCACATCACGTGTCTTGTCTTGCTCAGCCATATGTGCTGCTGCAATATCCCATACGGTTTCGCCTTCGCTTACGTAATAGGTTTTGTAGGTGACAACTCTCGTTACGCCATAACCACTAACGAATACCGCCGCCGTAACCAGCAGCACAGCTACGAAAAACAGTCTTTTCACTTTAAAACAACTCCTTTAAGCTCGGGGATATCCCCTTTATCAATGGCGATTTGTAACCACCATTTCGCCAGCATTGCCAGTGCAGCATCATTTTCAGCAACGGCACCGGGATTATCTACAATCCCGATATATCCGTTCTCTAACTGATATGTTTCCGGCGGTCTAATCACTGTTACCACTCTCTTTCTTCTCCGTGCTATAATGGTCTTACAGAACGGAGGTGATTACTTTGGATAAAGAACAACAGATTCATGAAATGACTATTGATTTTATGCGTACACAGCACGATAGACACGGCTCAGTTAAATCTTATGTTGAACATTATCTATCCGCTTACGCTGAAATTAAGAAGCTCATGGCTCAGTCAGAGAATTTAACGAAACAATAACTATAAGTTAATTCTTGCGCTATTTCAAAAACTTTATCAGTATCCGATGTGCTCAATCCTTCAACCTGTTCACAAATGGTTTTGATGGATTGAGCAATTTTTTCTTGCTGCTTCTTGTTCCAACGGCTATTGCAGTAAGCAAGTTTTTCTTTAATTGCAATGTCCAGTTCTTTCATCTTCCCACCCCCTTAATAACGATAACCGTCGATATAGCGCAGCTTACGTTTCAACGGGCAAGCACCAATAGGCAAGCCCCAGCTGTGCGTTTCGCCTGTACGCTGGCGCTCTTTATGCGCCACCAACTTTGTCAGCCGTTTGAGGGTTACAGATTTTCTTTTCATTTGTTTTCCTCTCTTTCTGCCTTCCTGTATGGGAGGCTTTATTTTTTTGCTTTCAAACTCACTTATCTTTTTCAGCGAGATTTTAACAATGCATCTGTTGTTTTTACACAACAGGTTTTGCAAAAAAAATACTATCAACTCTCGTCTTTAACGCTTTTGCTATCTTTTGAGCAACCAGTACAGACGGAATTGCGTTGCCGTTTTCTATTTCAGCAAGGTGAGTACGGCTAATATTAGCCTTTTTAGCAAGTTCTTCTTGCGTTAAGCAGGCTTTTTTCCGACGCTCTTTGATTGAGTTTTGCATTTTGACCACCTCTCTGTTGTTGTTTTTGATTTACATATCTATTGTAGTGTATTCTTTACGTTTTGTCAAGCATAAACAACGCAAATTTCTTTGCTTTTTTGTCAAGCATAGATTACAATATAGCCAAGGAGTGGTAATTATGATTGACAAACTTTCAGAATTTGTAAGGAAGAAACGCGGCGACTTGTCATTGCGCGAATTCGCCCAACAATGCGACGGTATTAGCCATACTCAGATTGATAGTATAGAGCGTGGTATAGATCCCAGAACCGGCAAACCTGTACGCCCGACAATAGAAACATTATCGAAAATCTCAAAAGGCACTGGAGCAAGTGTAGCTTATCTTGCTGCTTTAGCCAATGGTGACAATACCGATTGTCTTAGCTCATCTAAAGATACCGCTGAGCTACTTGATTTATTCAATAAGATGGACGATAAGCTTAAATTGCGTCTACTAGGCGCTGCTTACAGTATTCTGGCAGAAGATAAAGTGAAGGATAGAACAGACTTAGAAAAACTTCGCTCATCAGTACAGTGATGCTATGCTACCGGCTATAAGTCGGCAACATAAATCTACATGAAAGGATGGTGGTTTGAATGGATAACGACGACGAGCTAGACATTTTTGACTATGCTTGCAAGTTGTTCCATAGTCTGCCTACCACTACTCACAAACTGATAGCGATAGAAGCTATGGAATATATGTACAGTCGGCATAAGGGGTTCCCTTTTGCGATGACGGCAACGCACTAATACGTCGAAACAATCTACGTTTCGTAGACAGCGAAAAAGCCCAGCATGACGCAGGGCAAGATGAATAATTTGATGTATATTGCTGTACTTGTACAACTACAGCCGCCTCAGCGACGTGGCGGCTGTTAGTCTATACGATATTATTTGATTGGGAGTTATTAAATGTATGAAAGCAGCGAGATAAATTTGGAGTTAAAACGGCTAAAATTGAAAATCATGTCTATGTCTCCATATGAGTTTGAAACTTATATTGCCAAGCTTTTTGAAAACATCGGATATGATGTAGAGCAAACGCCAGCATCCAATGACGGTGGCAAAGATATTATTTTAAAAAATGGCCAGCGTAAATATTATGTTGAATGCAAACACTTTTCGATAGGTAATTTTGTTGGAAGAGAAATATTACAAAAGGCGGTAGGAGCTGCTGTTGTTGACAGTGATGTTGATGCTTGTATATTGGTTACTACTTCTCTATTTAACTCAAATGCCTTAGATATTGCTGGCAAATCTCATAATATGCCAATATTTTTATTAGACTTAGAAGATATTTTGGATTTATCTATGTTAAATGCTGGTGAAGATGTTTTTGACAATGGCGTTCTCCCGAAAATTTCGGATAATCAAGAGCCAAGTCCTTCTCGTAAAACTACATATACAGCTCCACCAATTTATCATTGCTATTCTACCGTTGCAAACAAAGAAAGAATAAAAGATTCTCGTAGAAATTGGGCGGGTAGACCAGAAAGAAAGCAAATTAAAAAGTCATCAAAATCGCATTCAAGCGAAGCCTCATGCCAACAGCAACATGATCTAAACGAAAAGCATTTTGATTTCTGGAATTTAAAATAGCCGCTTCCAACATGGTCGAAATCGACTAGTTTAGAAGCGGCTATTTTACTAATTAAAGGAGATGTTATTATGTTAAATGCAGTAATCTATGCTCGCTTCTCGTCAGATATGCAGCGTGAAGAAAGCATAGACGCACAAGTCCGCGCCTGCAAAGCCTACGCCAAAAGCAAAGGCTATACTGTAGTCAAAGAATACGTCGATGAAGCGAAAAGCGGACGCAGTACCTTAACACGTGACGCATACAATCAGATGATGGCTGATGCTATGGAGAACAAATTCGACGTTATTATTTTCCATAAGATAGACCGCAATTCGCGTAATGAGCTTAACTACTTTATCTTCAAAGACAAATTAGAAAAGCTCGGTATACGTTACGAATATGCTGCTCAGCCCATTGATACCGATTCGCCCGAAGGTCAGGTAATGGAGACAGTAATGGTCGGTATGGCAGCTTACTATTCACGCAACCTTGCAAAGGAAACTAAAAAAGGCATGAATGAAAACGCTTATAAAGCTATCTTCAATGGCGGTTATGCTCCGCTTGGCTACAAAATAGTAGATAAGCATTATGTGATTGATGAGAAAGAAGCTGAAGCGGTTCGCCTTATCTTCAACTTATATCTTGGCGGCAAAGGATACGGCGAAATCTGCCTGGCACTCGCCGCTCGTGGATACACTACACGTAGCGGAAAAAACTTTCCTAAGAACAGTCTGCATGATATTCTCCGTAATGAGCGGTATATGGGAACGTATACATTTAATCGCGTGCCCAAAACAAAACGCCGCAACAGCCATTCCTACGCGCGCCCTAACGATTTTATCTCTATCCCCGACGCTATTCCTGCCATTGTTTCAAAAGAAACCTTTTTGGCAGCGCAGGAGAAGATGCTTCTGAACAAAAAACGTAAAGGCGGCGCATATACGGCAAAAAGAGATTATCTGCTGTCCGGTAAATTCTTCTGCGGTTACTGCGGAAGTGCAATGCAAGGATATTCCTGCTGTACTCGTGGCAATATGTACTACTACTATTCATGTGCACGGAAAGATAGAGTGCCTGCGGACCGGTGCAAACAAAAAATGATACGCGCAGAAGTGATAGAGCACTGGATCATGTCGACGTTGGAAAGAGAAATCTTTTCCGATGCAGGTATTCAGCGTGTAGCAGATTCTATGTCTACCGCTTTCGGCAACGCTAATAAGGAAGTTAAGAATGCCACAACTATTTTACTGCAACGCAAGGCAGCAGCAGAACGCAAGCTCAATAACCTATATCAAGTCATTGAAGACGGAGATGCAGACGAATTCGATATGCAGCGTTTAAAAAAAGCTAAGGAAGAGTTACGCAACATCAACAGCGAAATTTGTGAAACTGCTGTGAAATCTGCACCGGATATTGATACTTCAAAAATTATCAGCCTGCTGAAGAATATGCGTGAGGAAATTTTTGCAAAAAAAAATAGCCACTACGCAAAACAAGCGATTGAACTGCTTGTAAAACGTGTGACCATCATGGATAAGACTATCACCTTAAGCCTAACAACAGAAGGTTGTCTGAGCTTATTGGTGCCGCGGACTCGGATTGCAGTAAGCTCAGACGAATGGAAAATAACAGCCAATCTTGCGGCTTAACTATAAGGGCAGGTACGAACCTGCCCTTAGCTCATTTTATCATTTGTGCCAGCCAAGTGTCAAGAACTTTCCCCTCTGATGCGTCCGGGTCGTTTATGTATGCTTTAGCCATACGCACGTAGTTATTAGTATCGCTGCCAAGAATTTCTGCAAAATCGCTATGCAGCATATTCATAACATAGTACCAATCAGCTTTACAACGTATTCCTTGCTGGTCTGCGAGCTGACTTGTCTGCTCATATGTCCAATGCTCACCGCACGTGCCGTCAACATTCTTCATCCCGGCAACAGCTTTCTTTGCTAGATGCTCGTCAAAATGTGGGCCATAAGCTACACAATGCAGTTTATATGCAGTATCCCAAAATAACCGAGGGCAACGGCCACGCACTTCTTCTAACGCTTCACAAACTATTTCTTCCATCTCTTCTATCTTTACTGGGTCGGCGCTTACCTTCTCCCAATATTTCTTTAGTTTGTGCATAACGTCGCCCCCCTTACGCCATTTTTACAACGCTCAAGGAAGCGTTGCTGATAGTGCCTGCTGCTGTAGCCTGCATCTGCAGCTCCGAGTTGTTGTTAATTACGCAACAACTCGGCAGAACGCGAATCAGCGTAGTAAAGCCAATGTTGTACGTGTCGCCAGTCGCGCCCGTCACCGTTGCTTCCGCACCCGGAACAGCCACGCCATTACGGACAAGTTGCAAGCCAATGTCACCAGCCGCAGTTGGCGTTACGTCGGCGTTCAAAGTCACAAGGTAAAGCCCCTGTATAAGGTTAACGCTTGTACTTCCTGCCGGATGCTTAATAGATACACCGGTCAGAAGATTGTTCGTCGGAAAGCTCACAAAGCCGTTCGCTGTTACAGTCTGCGCCGCCGTTGCAACTGTTGTTAATGCGGATTTCTGATTGCAAATCATTTGTTTTCACCTCTTTAGTTAAAGCAATAGGGACGGCTTGCACCGTCCCTAATACAGTGCAGTTGATGCACATAAATTATTTTTAGCCTGCGTTATAAGTACAGCCACAAGCACCTGCTACGTTAGCAGCAATGCTCTGATACGGGCTGTTGGTAATATAAGCGGGCTGCGGATAAGGTCTCAGCGTGCCGATAAGGGTAGCGCTCTGTGCTTGCTGACTTAATTGGAAGTTAGCGGTCTGCAAGTCGCGGTCTCGGTCTGCCAGCTTGTCGCGCAGGTCTTGAATTTGGTTGGCAATCAGAACTGCTCTGGTCTTTTCGCCGTCCTCTTTTACTGCGTTGACAATATCGCAGGTATTACGCGCGTTCTCATAGCGCACTGCGTCAATATTGCGGTTAGTCTCGCAGCAGCATTGCTGTTGAGCAAAACGATTTTCGGAAAGCTGGTTGCCTAACTGATAACCGGTCTGCATAATGTCACGTTGCATACCGTTAAAGCCGTTAAGCATAGTAGTGTTTTGAGCATAAAAACCATCACACAGACCGTTTTGAATACCGCGAATACCTTCTTTAATATCCTGCATAGAAAATTGATCTGCAATTTGATCGCGTGTCATGCTGCCATTTGCAAAAATTTCAGCACCCATATTACCGCGGTTATTCCAATTACCGCCCCAGCCGCCCATAAGAGCGAACAGGACAATAATCCACATAAACCACATACCGCCGCCCCAGCAGTCACCGTAGTTGTTGTTTCGATTCATGTCCATTACCGGAACAATGTTTGCACCTTCCATGATAAAATTTCACCTCCAGGAATAATATGTAAAGCTCATTGCGCGCTATTAGAGCTTTAAACCGAATTGACTTAAAAACTGAGTAAACTGTTCGTCACTCATGCCGCGTTGCCTTGCAAGGTTACGTACAGTTTCTTTTAACTGCACTTCATTCTTTCCTTGCCCCATTTGCATAGCACGGCTCATCATGGGATTTTGCTGTGCTAATTGCGTAAGCATCATCATAGGATTACCGCTGTTCTGTAACATTGCCATTATCTGCATCGGGTTCATGGTTCATGCCTCCAATCTGCTTTTCCAATCTGTCCACACGTTCTACTAATTTATCTACAATGTTTTGTTCAGCATACGCAGGCTGCTTCTGCGAATTGTTGATTTGGTATACTCTGAAAATTGGCAAGCCGTCCAAGCCTATAAGCTTTTCATAAATTTTGCCTTCAGCAGGGCACGGGAAAAAAGTGCTCGTTCCGTCCAGGTCAATTTGAGCTGCCTTTGCTTCATCCATGCTGGTAACAATTCTGCCTTTCAATGCCATAGGCATAGGCTGCTGCATGGTTGGCTGGTACATCTGCTGCTGTTGTTGCTGCAAATAATTCAGCCGTTGCTGCATCTGTGGTGTTGCGCCCATATAAGGGTTATATTGTCCGTACATACTTATCACCTCACTTATAGTTTAGATGATTTTTAGCAAAACAATCCCTATATGTTCCCTATATATTCCCTATAAAAAGCTTGTAAAATGAGCTTGGATGTGGCATAATAGATTTTGTCAATAGGATGTTTTTACTATGATACATCCGAACTCTAAGCACTTCATTGATTGCGCCAACAATCTTTGAGGTGCTTTTTGTTTTGTTCGCAAAAAAAAGAACCGCCCTAAAAGGCGGCTCCTGCATTTAAAGGAATGATAATAC
>ERZ1035032.198-NODE-198-length-51753-cov-8.083852_pt1 | contig 51753 bp, 39 predicted proteins | sample MGYA00520693_ERZ1035032 | MGnify/ENA primary metagenome ERZ1035032 (study PRJEB33766, sample SAMN09781740) | gut metagenome | biome: gut microbiome | host: Homo sapiens | place: Madagascar | study: EMG produced TPA metagenomics assembly of the PRJNA485056 data set... | reverse complement strand
AAACTCTATCAAATATTTACAAAATTATTTAAATCAAGGATGTGTCAAAGTCCCGCGGCTTCTAAAAGTGAGCGGATTGGAGGCCGCCGAAGACAGACGCATCATAGCAGGCGACGATGCCGGAGAATAACTGCAATTTTGAATGCAATTGCATTGACATATGATATATTTTTCATATATAGCGAGCATTGATAACTACACGATATGATGAAAAAAGTACTCAAGACAATTGCGGCAGTTACCTTTGCCGTGCTGACAGCAGCAGTTCTGCCGTCATGCGACAAGAATTCCGGAGACGGACCGGCTGAAAAGCCGGGAACGCCTGGAGGAGAAGAAGAGAAACCAAGTGAGCAGGTATGCACATTTGAGATAACTCTGGAAAACATCGAGCCTACCGGGGTTGATCTGAGCGTCAGGCCATCCATTCAGGGGACTACTTACTATTTCGACATTCTCGGGAAAGAAGCGTACAGCCATCTGACCGATTCAGGACTACAGACTTACTTCGACGGAGAGGTCAAGCGACGTATGGAGGCATATAATATTTCCAAAGAGGAAGTTCTGAAAAAGCTGATCTCAACTACTCCTGAGACTATCCGCTTCAGCAAACTCAGTCCTGCGACCGACTATTATGCGATAGCTTTCGGCGTGCAGGAAGACGGGACGATTTCGACAGAACTGACATTGAAAGAGTTTTCAACTCCTGCGGTCAATCCTTCCGGGAACGTGCTCGACATCACGATTGGTACTATCGCGAACAACGGCGCTGACTACAAGGTAGTCCCAAGTGTCATGGAAGACCCGTATCTCGTGGATGCATGGCCAAAGTCTCTGGTGGATGAGCTTGGCGACGGAGAAACCATGAGATATTTCATCGAATACAACGCATTCCTCATTCCGACGATGACTGCGAAAGGAATATTCGAGTATAAGAATGAGGCAATTCTTCAGCCTGGCCGCGACTATTATGTGATAGCGTTCGGCTACTCTGACGGAGAGCCTACCACAAAGCTCTACAAGAAAGAGTTCCGTACCATCGGAGGTGACCCTGAAAAATGCTCATTCCAGTATTCATACGTCAGTAAGGCTCCTACAAGGGTGAAAATCAGAGTAACTCCTTCTGACAAGCAGGTTGTCTATATGTGGGATGTCATCGATATGAAGACTTTCAATGAGTTCAAGCAGACCCACAAGACAGATGAGGCGACTCTTGAATATATCCTCAACGGAGTCATCGAGCAGTCAATGGTCGCTAATGGCTACAAGAGGCAGCAGGCTATCGAGGACCTCGGACGTTGGAGCGGCTTTACGACTTCAGATCCTGAGGGCTATGATGAGGAAAACATCACAGGCCTGACTGCCGGTGTGGAATACATCGTATGGTCCGTAGCCGTGGATGCCTGGGGCAAGCCTCAGGACAAGTTCTACACGGACACCTTCACGACACCGACAGAATAACATTGAAAATCAGCCATTTGAACAGATGGCAGTATAGTAAGCGTTTCCGGCAACATGGGCATCGGGGACGCTTACTTTCATTATATGAGGTCTCTACAGGCACTGGACGCCTATGGATTCACGCATGATGGTCACCTCTGGCGTAATGCCGCACACCCTGTTTTCACGCACCATACGGCGGAACATATGGTTACGTGTTTGCAAGACTATTGTTATCGGCAAGCGTTTCCGGAGTTAAGTCTTTTGTCGGGACGGCGCCACATTGGTTTTTACAATAGTCTGATTCATAGGTAGTTGTAAAATCAGGTGTGGATTAATGGCCAAAAAATCTTCGGTAATCCACGCTTAAAATAAACGGGGCTTGATTATCAATGTATTACAGAGGAGGCCGCGGCGTCGTCCCGACTGATGAAAGCACGTCAATACGTAACTGCGGAGACGCTTATGATGGGATTCGTCTCGGCCAGACAATTGCAAAATTCCGCGGGTGGCCACGCGACATGGTCATGCAAATGCATCTGTGGAATATTGGTGTGGCAGAACCACCATGTGAACCACGTCAGATAGACCTGGAGCATTTGTCAATGTCACACAGGCGTGGACAACCACGGAAATCTATGCGGATAGCCATGTCGCGTGGCCGAACACGGGAATCCAGGACATGTCAGGGAAGCATTTGCCGATCACAGCATCGTTTATCGTCAGGTGGCGCAGTACGGCGGAACTCACTCCGCTGCGCTCCGTTCGGCCCTCCTACCGTTTCCTGCGTCCTCGCTCCCGCGAGAACTTGTCTCCGGCAGGCACCTCCCACTTCCCGAGGCCGTGGGCTGGCCACGTCCGCCGTACCGCACCACCTGACGGACGACATGGCGATGAAGACATTCACCATTGAAAAACGGTGTAAGAAAACGTCATTTTTTACCCCGTTTCAGAAAATTCAAACAAACGGTGTAAAATCAGGCCGATTTTTACACCGTTTGGTCCGTAGCCGTGGATGCCTGGGCTAGCCTCAGGGCAAGTTCTACGCGGACACCTTCACGACTCCTACAGAATAACATTGAAAATCAGCCATTTGAACAGATGGCAATACGAAAAGAGGGTGTATCATAATGCCCAAATAGAAAGGTTCACCCCTGCTACAGATAACCGCAGCAGGGGTGATTTCGTCAAAAAAGGAGTTTTGACACACCTTCTTACTATTATATGAGTCTGCTACAGGCGCTGGCCGCCTATGAATTCTCGCATGATGGATGTCGGCGGGATTGCGGAGATTTCCTCCGGCGACAGGGCCACTATGTAATCCAGGAACTTGAGCAGGCGGATGGCCTCGGTATATGCGGGCGATGACGGGGCTATGCGGCGGAGAAGCGGCTCGGCGTAGTATTTCAGCATCGGCAGTTCATAAATCAGGGCAGAATTGAACGAAGCGTCCGCATTCTCCTGGAACGGGAAGATATTGCGGTTTTCCCCGCGGCGCACACTGTGCCATCGCATGATGGTCTCCTCGGGCGTAATGCCGCGCACCCTGTTGTCACGCACCATACGGCGGAGCAAGCGGTTATCCGAAGTCGAGATATTGTTGTTCTCATCCACATTGAGCGAGGTCAATGCCGATGCATAGACTCTGAAAATCTTGGAATTGTCCACATCCGGGACCATCGCAGGGTCGAGAGCATGAATTCCCTCCATAATAAGGATTTCCTTGTCACCCAGCGAGATACGCTTTCCGGAAGGGACAGATCGGCCCTCCTTGAAATCAAACCGAGGCAGCTCCACCTCCTTGCCGGCAAACAAGTCATTCAGCTGACTGTTCAGCAGTTTGAGGTCCATCGCCTCCAACGCCTCGAAATCATAGTTTCCGTCACTGTCCTTAGGCGTATGCTCCCTGTCCACGAAATAATTGTCCAGCTCGATAACCTTCGGCACAAGACCTAGCACACGGCACTGGAGAGCGATACGGAGCGACGATGAAGTCTTTCCGCTGGACGACGGACCGGCGATAAATACAGCCTTTATCCTGTCCTTCTGAGCATAAATCTGGTCAGCAATCGCAGCATATCCCCTCTCATGCAACGCCTCAGCCATATTGATAAGTTCCACTGCCTTGCCGCCTACAATGGCACTGTTCAGCGTACCGATACCATTGATTCTGATAATCGAGCACCAGTCCGAATACTTGCTCAGCGTCGCGGCGATCTTCGACTGGGTCTTCACCGGAATCACCTTCGAGAAATCGCCCTCAGACGGGAACTGAAGACAGAATCCCTGGGCAAAAGGAATCAGGTCAAACACCTTGAGCGCACCTGTGGAATGAAGCAGCGGACCATGGAACGTATCCGCCTTTCCGTCAAGGAAATACACACTGCACAGGAACTTGCCGAGAGAGCGCTGAAGTTCAGCCTTGTCCGGCTGGTTATTGTTGTCGAACAGCAACTCCGCCTCGACCGCGTCCATCTTCCTCTTCTCGAACGGCATATCCGCATCCACAATCTCGCGCATACGGTTCCGGATCGCGTCAATGTCATTGTCGCTGAGTTTCAACGGTGTACGCCGCCCGTCCTCGCAAAGCTTCACCTCGCAGATATTGCAGTAAAGGCCGCTCGGAAGGGAATGGTCAATGATAAGGACCTTGTCCGGAAAGAGTTCACGCACAGCGTTCTGCAGTACGAAACACAGAGAACGGAGATATGTACGCCTTCCGTCAGGATGGTTATATCCGATGAACTCCACCTCATGGGACATCGTAAGCTTGAAATCAAGTTCCTTAAGCTTGTGGTCCACCAAAGCAGCCAGAACAGGGTACTCCACACCGGTCTTGACATCCTTCACGGTTCTGCACACCTCATCGGAAAGGTCACCGAGCCTCTTGAGGAACGGCACCTCATAATGCCTCCCGTCATTGACAAGGAAGACATTGAATCTATCAGTTTCAGTCATATTATTATCTTTTAATATTCCATCTTCCCCGAGAGCACTTCCTTCAGATAAGGGCCGGTGACAGACGCAGGATTGCCGGCCAGGTCCTCAGGCGTTCCCTGAGCCACCACATAACCGCCGCGCCTTCCGCCATCCGGCCCCATATCGAAAATATAGTCCGCGCACTTGAGCACATCGAGATTATGTTCGATGACAATCACCGTGTTGCCACAGTCCACCAGCTTCTGAAGAACTCCCAAAAGCACCTTTATATCTTCAAAATGCAGGCCTGTGGTAGGCTCATCCAGTATATAAAGGGTGCTTCCTGTGTCCTTTCGGTACAATTCCGACGCAAGTTTCATACGCTGGCTCTCACCGCCCGACAAAGTCACGGCAGACTGGCCGAGATGGATGTATCCGAGACCGACATCCACCAGCGCCTTCAGTTTCTGGGCAATCTTCGGAATCCCCTTGAAAAACTCATAGGCCACACTGATAGGCATCTCCAATACATCATTGATACTCTTACCCTTATACTTCACGGCGAGAGTGTCATCCTTATAGCGCTTGCCCCTGCACTCGTCACATACGACATTGACAGAAGGCAGGAAATTCATTTCGATCACCTTGATACCGGCACCCTTGCAGGCCTCGCAGCGACCTCCTGCGACATTGAAAGAAAACCTGCCGGGCCCGAAGCCGCGCACCTTCGCATCCGGAGTCTCGGCGAACAGGTTGCGGATATCATTGAAAACGCCAGTGAATGTGGCCGGATTGCTCCTCGGCGTGCGTCCGATCGCGCTCTGGTCGATTTCGATAAGTTTGTCGATGTTATCGATGCCGACAACCTCCCTGTACGGCAGAGGGTGCAGCTTCGCGCGATAGAACTTATTCTTCAGGACCGGCATAAGAGTCTCATTGATAAGAGAGGACTTGCCGCTGCCGCTGACACCGCTGATGCCGATAAAGACACCAAGAGGAAAGTCAATGTCAATGTCTTTCAGGTTGTTACCCGTCGCCCCGCGCAGACCCAGGAACTGTCCCGTACCCTTCCTGCGGACGGCAGGAACTTCAATGCGGCGGACACCCTTAAGATAATCCAATGTCAGTGAGTCCTTTACGATGCAGTGCCCAAGTGTCTCGGCATCAGGCATCAGGCCCTTCAGAAGATACGGCACCGGAGCATTGAGACAAATCTTTCCGCCGTTCTCGCCTGCGCCCGGGCCGACATCCACAAGCCAGTCGGCATTGAACATGGTCTCCGCGTCATGCTCCACGACCATGACAGAGTTACCCTCGTCACGCAGTTCCTTAAGCGAATTGATAAGTTTCCTGTTGTCACGCTGGTGCAGGCCGATGCTCGGCTCATCCAGAATATAGAGGACATTGACCAGTTTCGAACCTATCTGGGTGGCCAGACGGATTCGCTGGCTTTCACCACCCGACAACGAACTTGTAGCGCGGTCGAGCGACAGGTAGTCAAGCCCGACGTCCAGCATAAATCCCGTCCTCTCAGAAAGTTCCTTCAATATATCCCTGGCGATGATGTTCTCCCTGTCGGAAAGATGAGACGGCAGGGCGGCAAACCACTCGGCCAATGCAGACATCTCCATGGCAGCAACCTCGGAAATGGTCTTGCCGTCGATCTTGAAACAGTTGGTCTGCTCATTCAGCCTCGTCCCGTGACAGACCGGACAGACAACCTTCTCGTCGATGTCTTCCACAATTCCGGGGAAGGAAACCATCTCGGAAAGAGCCCCGTCGCCCACACGGAAAAGTTCGTCCGAGCCGTACACTATCAATGATATCGCCTCATCCGGAATCTCCGAAATCGGGTCGTACAACGAGAAATCATATCTCCTTGCAATAGAGCGTATTATGTCGAATTTCCTGGTTTCCCGAACCTTTCCCAGCGGCACGATTCCGCCCTCCGCAATGGAAAGACTGCGGTCAGGAATGATATTGTCAATGTTTACGTCCACAATCTTGCCGAGGCCCTTGCAATGCGGGCAGTAGCCTTCCGGCGAGTTGAATGAGAACGAATGCGGAGCCGGCTCCGGAAGAGAGACACCGGAATCCGGATCGACCAGATGCTTCGAATAATGCTGGAGCACACCGGTCTCCATGTCCAGAACGGCGACAGAGCCTTTTCCTCGTGTCAATGCCAGCGAAACAGAGTCCTTTACACGCTTATCATCTCCCGGGACAGGCTTCAGCTTATCCACGACAAGCTCGATAAAATGCGCTTTGTATCTGTCCAGTTCGGTTACTCCTGAAAGGTCCCTCAGTTCCCCGTCGATTCGGGCCTGGGTGAATCCCCTCTTGCGAAGCTGGTCGAACAGTTCCCTGTAATGACCCTTACGGCCCCTCACGAGCGGAGACAGGAGATAACACTTCCTGCCATTGTAATTACGCATAATCAGGCTAACTATCTGCTCGTCAGTATAGCGGACCATTTCCTTACCGGTGACAGGAGAATATGCACGGGATGCCCTGGCATACAGAAGTCTCAGGAAATCAAAGATTTCCGTAATGGTTCCGACTGTAGAGCGCGGATTGTTTCCCGTGGTTTTCTGCTCAATGGCAATGATAGGGCTGAGGCCGTTTATCTCTTCCACCTCCGGCTTTTCCAGCACTCCCATAAAGTGCTTGGCATAAGTGGACAAAGTATCCATATAACGTCTCTGTCCTTCCGCATATATCGTATCGAAGGCCAACGACGATTTGCCGCTTCCGCTCAATCCTGTGACAACCACGAATTTACCACGTGGAATATCCAGGCTTACGCCCTTGAGGTTATGAGCCTTGGCCCCCCTTATTTCTATATAGTCTGTCTTTTTCATCCTTGTCTGCCCTAATTCATTCCATCAAATACAATACGACTTGTGGCCGGCCAAAACCGCGTTTTAGCCAGCCACAAATCTACGATTTTTTTTGGTATTAGAGAAGAGACTTCACTTCTGCCCCTTCCTGAGCGCCGCTCTTCACATCTTCCGGGATTGTTGTCTTCACGTATGTGGTAACTTCACCATTGGATGTCTTGAGCTGGAGCTTTCCGTCGCTTATTTTAGCATTGTAGAATGAGCCCCATGGCTTGCCGTCAGCATAATAGCCGGACAGCACGGATTTCTCCAGGGACCATGTTCCATTATAGTGACGGTAGCGTCCTTCCTGAAGCTGCTGCCAAATGTCAAATCTGTCAGGAGATGTGAACTCCAGATATACTGTAATGCCGTAAGTCTCACCCTTGGTGGAGATTGCTGACACGTCCTCGAGTTTCCACTGTCCAAACACATCGTCAGTGCCGATTTTCTTCTCCTTGGAGCAGGCAACAGAAATCATTGCGGCAGATGCCATTGCAATGAAAAGATATACTATTTTCTTGATTGTCATAACCTTAAGTCTTAATTAACCATATCTACTAGAGCCATCCTCCATTTTCGCTCTTCACGCCTCTTGCAACGAGAGAGAAGGTCTTGGAGATTTCCATTCCTCCGATACTTGAACCTCCACCGACAGTATTGCCGCCGGCAATAGCCTTGACGGTAATTTTGGCATTTCCCGTCTTGGTAGGAGTGATGACAAGACGGCCAAGTTTGACGATAGGGTCTGAATCAAGTCCAATCTTGGCTTTATCCTCTGCTGAAATCTCGACACCTCTATAGGTAAGGCCAGCATAAGATGAACCGAAGATAGATTCAAGGCTGATTACCTGCTCACTTCCGACAGCAGCTGTGAGACAAGGAGTTCCCTCAATCTGCATGAAAAGTTTCCATGTGTCCACTGAACCGGTTCCCATCTTGCCCTTGTACTTGCTGAGCGTAAGATTGCCGACATTGCCGTTAGAATAAATCAATGTGCGCTTGGTACCTACACAGAACTGGTCAATGTCATTGACAGATGTCAGAAGCATTGCCTTGAACTCATCCTTGGTGCAGGTCTTGCCCAATTTCTTCATATATGAAAGTCCGAGAGCCGCTACACCTGAAACATGTGGACATGCCATAGATGTTCCCTGCATATAGCCGTAACCGTTTCCGTCATATAACTCCATGCCATAATATCCGTCATAGTATTTTACGCCGACAGGCATGGTAGAAAGTATCTGGCCCTCCTCTTCTTCAATTCCGGTGGTATAAAGTTCTCCACCAGGAGCAGCGATATTACAGCCATAAGAATAGTTGGTGTAACCTGTAGGCTTGTTGTCAGAAGCAAATGCAGTTACTGCGATAATGTCATACAATGCACCAGGATAGTCAGCAAGGCTGGCGTTCTCGTTTCCGCCCGCGAAGATGGCCACACCTCCATTGATAGGATTGTCAAGGCCTTTCTTCTTCCTGTCCATCGACTCGAAATAACGGATGGCATCCACCTCTACACCTGCGGCGCGATAGTATGCATCGTCATTTCTATAGTATCCTGCAGTAACTCCCCATGAGCATTGGAGAATGCTGGCACCATTGTCCGCTGCATACTTGATAGCAGCTGCGACATCCTCAGTTGCACATCCCTCTCCGCCTGAGAATATCTGGCAAGACATAATCTTGACACCGTCGTTGTTTCCGGTACCACCTGCGATACCGCAGATTCCGGTACCGTTGTTGTTCACGGCAGCGATAGTTCCGGCAACGTGGGTTCCGTGACCGGAATCAGAATACGTTGTATTCTTGCTGACATTATTCCATGTCACCTCACCCTGCTTCTGGTTAAAGTTATATCCGTGGATATCATCTACATAGCCATTGCCATCGGAATCCTTTCCGTCCTTGGTCTCCTTAGGGTTGGTCCACATATTTGCCTTGAGATCAGGATGGGTATAGTCCACACCCTCATCTACAACAGCCACGATGATGGAAGGGTCACCGGCTGTAAGATTCCATGCATCTACGACATTGACATCAGCCCCCGGCACTGAGGTTGCGACAGGCTTGCCTTTTTCTGTGCTCAACAGATCCCACTGATTGGAGAAGTTTGGGTCATTGAAAGGTGCGGCAGTTCCTGCAGCCCTGGTGTTTGCACCCGGCTTGAAAGGCCTCGGCATCAGCTGCTTCGTGGAAACAGGCTGGACAATGGAGTTGAACTGAATCCTACTGATTTTCTTTTCAGATGACATCGAGAATGCCAGATTTTCCAGATCGGTTCCCTTCTCGACTTTGATGACATACCAGCGGTCGAGTCCGAAACGCTGTTCCTCCGAGTAGTCGCCGGAAACCTGCGGGAAAACTCTTCTGCAGGAAAGGGCGCCATAGGAAGCGGCCAGACTATCGACTTTGTCTGTCCCCGATATGTTCTTGTCAACATAGATAAGGAGAGATTCGCCGTCAGCGTCTTCAGGTAAGTTCAGGATTTTCTCCATGTCCGGAGAGGATGGTTTGCCTGAATTTGGCAATTCCTGTTTGCAGCCAACCAGAATTGCGGATGCTGCCAATGCTAATGTAATGAATCTTGTTTTCATTATGTTCTTATTATTCTTAATCTCCATATTCTCATGGAACCGGGCGGTCTTCACTAAAATAAGACCGGACTCCGGTCCTCATTCAGAATGAGAAACCGAGTCCGACATTGATAGTATTCTTGATAGCCTCAGATGAAATGAGATATGAAACATTGAGAGCAACTCCCTTGAATGCCACGCCGGCTCCTACAGAGGCGAACGATGGCATCACGCTGTCTCCGCCATAGTGGTAACCTGCACGGAAGAAAGCAAGGTCCTTGAAAGCATACTGTGCACCGAGTGATGCGGCGAAACCTCCTTTGAAATAGTAGTTCGCATCGAGTGCAAGGTCAATGCTGTGAGACTTTCCAGCCTTGAGAGTATAAGCTCCGGCTACCACAGCTGCTGCAGGAATGCTGAAAGAACCTGTCTTGTCAGACTTTACGCTGGAGCCCACATTGGAGACTCCTGCTGTGATATTCACTCCTGCAACTCTGTAAAGGGCGAATACGTCTGCTGAAACCGCATTATATGAAACGCCATCCGCAAGGCTCTGTGATGCGTAGTGGAAATTCGCTCCGAGAGAGAGGTTCTTTATAATCTTCACACCCAGACCGGCATTGAACATAAGATCTGAAGGAGTAAATGTTCCTTTAGGATTGCCGCTGCCATCGATAACATCATATTTGGCACCCATCTGGTAAGCACCGCCGATAGTGACACCGATAATCCTTCCGAAACGCATTGTAGCACCGAGGTTCAAGTTGGTCGATTTCACTCCCTTAGGTGCCCAGTTCTGATATGAAAGGCCGAAATCGCCTTTTTTCTCGCTGAACGGAATGACTGCCGGATTTCTGAAAGAAGCGCATGCAATCTCAGATGAAGATGCGAGACCGGCGCTGCCCATTGCTGATGTTATCGGGCTTCTGTCGATGGCCATGAACGGCATTGCCACATCACCCTGAGCCTTCAGTCCTGTTGCAGAAGCGACCAGACACAGGGCGGCCGCTGATATTTTAAGAACAAGTTTCATTATTTCTTGATTATTGTCTGATTATACTCTTTGGAACCGATTGTGAATGTAGCGTTGTAGATACCAGGCGCAACATTCTTGAAATCAATCTGCGCAGGCTCGAACGCACTTGCATTGACAGTCTTGTCAATGACAACCTGACCGGTCTGTGAAACGATCTTCACCTTCGCCGCAGCCAGATCCTGTCCTGTAGCAAGGTTCAATGTCGTGGTCACCGGGTTAGGATATGCACTGTAAACAGTGCTCTTCGCCCTTGCGAGAATCACAAACTCTGCTGTTGCAGAAGCGTTTCTAGGGTCCTTTGCAATTACGGTCACTGTAGTATGGCCATACTTGAGGACAGTGCAGATAAGTGAATTTTCCCTCGGAGTGAAGAATGCGACTGAAGGGTCACTTGCAACGACCTCGTATGTAAGTTTGTCACCGTCAGGGTCAGAGAAATACTCGGAAAGGTCGATTGTAAACTCACCCTTGTTGTTCTCAAGACGGTTCTCGATATCCTTAATCTTTACAGGAGCCTGATTCTCACGGATTGTATATTTCAATGCATAAGTAGCGGACAAGCCATAAGAATCTTTGGCTGTGATAGTACCTGTATAGTTACCTGCCTCAGCATCGCTTCCGGTGATGGTGATATACCAGTTTCCTGAAGGAGTCTTGGACATTACATCAGCATCTGAACCCTTGGTATAAGTAACAGTAAACTCATGGCTGTCAGGTTCGGTAACAGTGACAGGAATCTCAAGCACATCAGATGCCCTCAAAGAAAGTTCTCCAGCATAATCGACTTTGATTATAGGAGGATTGTTCGAACCTGTAGAAATCTCAGCGACAGAGGTACCTTCAGAATAATTGCGTCCATATGAATAAGCCGCCATCTTCACATAGTACTTCGAGTTGAATTCAAGACCTGAAACATAGCCGGTAACCTTGGCACCTGCTTTTCCTTCAGGAGAAAGTGAAGTATAACTTACATTGGAAGACGGTTTCTTGAATGAACAGCTTTCTACGGCAGCCTTATCCTTTCCATAGATTACCATATAGCCGAAAGCCTTCTTGCCTTTGGTATCGGCAGTAAGTGTCCATGTAAGGTCAATGTTGTTTGAGCGTCCCTCTGCCTTCATATCCTTAACGGCAGCAGGGGCCTCATCCGCGCCATAAGTAATCGCGCCCATAGCATCTACGAGACCGCCAATCTTGTATGAAGAACTGAGAAGTGAGGTATTTGCGCTCTTCAGGAGCTTCTCCTTAAGCATATCATTGGTAAATCCGGGGCCTCCGCAATATGAAACTACGAGGGCAGCAACGCCTGAGACATGAGGACATGCCATAGATGTACCTGTAAGACTGCCGTACTGTCCGTTAGGAAGAGTACTTACGATATCCGTACCAGGGGCGGCGATATCGCACCAGCTTCCGTAGTTGGAATAGCTTGCCTTCGTACCATCCTTGGAAATGGCACCGACTGCGATGATTGGAGCGTAATTCGCAGGTGCACCATTCTCGATTCCGTCATTACCGGCAGCGAAGATTACCACACCACCCTTCATCATGGAATTAGGCAGCTGATTTCCGGAATTGTCACAGCCTGCATACTTGATAAAATAATCCACAGCGGCTCTGTCTGAATCTTGAATGGTAGCACTCATTGCAGCCTGATATTCGTCACCTGTGAGCTTGCCGTCCTGATTTGCATCATAGTTGTAACCCCAGCTGTTCTGGCTGATGACAGCACCATGATCAGCACCCCACTTGATAGCAGCAGCAGTATTACCACCCCTTGTAGCACCATTGACTTCCTTGAAAATCTGGCAGGACATGATTCTCACACCCTTGGAACCAGCTTTAAAATCACCGCCGGCAACACCACAAACACCTTTGCCGTTATTGTTTACGGCTGCAACTGTTCCTGCCACATGAGTACCATGACTTCCTGCAGAAATGACCTGGTTTCCGTCAACAGCGTTATAGTGTCCTGACTCAAGGCAGTTCCATGCAAGGTCCGGATGATTCAGGTCCACACCCTCATCGACTACAGAAACAATGACTTTCTCGCTTCCAGTAGTATAGTTTGCCCATACGTCAGACACATTGATGTCATAACCTTTTCTGGTATTGTTCACATATCCCCAATGATTACCGAAATATGTGTCATTAAAAGCCTGATTCTTGATCTTCCTGCGCTTCTCCACCAATTCGATGCCATCGAGAGACTCAAGTTCATTGTCAGCCTTTGTCAATGATACAGACTCGTCAAACTGGATGATATACCATTTGTGGAGACCTTCCTTTCTGGTTCGCGGTTCAAATTCTCCCGCGTCAGGGAACAGTCTTGTCATAGATTTGATACCAAGATCCTGCATCAGGGCGTTCAATCCCGCAGAACGGGTTGCGGTGTTTCCTGCAGCGAGGTCCTCTTCCACAAGGGAAGTAAGCTCATCAGACAGCTTTACGATGACCTCACCTTCGATGTAGTCTCCGTTTTCAGAAGAAGTCTGCTCCTGTTTCTCAGCAGGATTCACCACGACTTCCTCCCTTGCGCAGCCATACATGAGCACGGCAGCAGAAAGTGCAATAAGTACTCTTTTCATTGTAATTTATTGTAATTAATTTTCTTTTAGGTCATGAATGAAATCCACAACTTTAAGCAGTGACTCTTCATTCTTCCACTTGATCTTGTTGGCTTTGAAAAAGGCGTCTGCCGCGGATTTATCCACAAATGACAAATATAATACATCTTTTTTCGTAGCAGGCAAAATATCCGAATTTATTTTCAGATAAAGTGTTTCCATCGTCGGAAATACTTTTCCTGCAGCCCTTTTGGACAATGCCTGTGTAATATCCATGTTGACAAGCAAGGTAGCACTGTCCCCAAGCAGAGAAGTGACATTCTGACTGGAAGCAGTAGCCGATGAGATTCCGTAACCGATATCCGTCTTCGCCATCTTGTCTTTATCGACCTCGACACTCCTGAGGACATAGCCCTTTTCGTCAGAAGCGACGACCTTCATCATCCTGCCCCACACGTTAAGATAAGTTGCAGATTCAGTGACAACGGACGCAACCTGTACCATTTCTGCCGACATGATGACGCCGTTTTCGATATAATGCAGTTTTCCGTCAATGATATTGAAGTTGACTTCCATAGATTTCAGTACATTGCCGTTAGTCATACGGATGTCTCCCCTGACGAAATCCTGAACGAGATAAGGCCATGTATCCATAGGCTCATAATTCTGGGCTCTTGCGACCGAAAGACCGAGCAGACACGATACGACCGCCATGGCAAAAAATCGTAAATACTTCATAATGTTTAATTTAAACGATTTGATTCAACTAACTTAAAACAGCACGAGGCTGACTGGAATACAGCCAACCTCATGCCAAAAAGTCAAAAAAGAGTCGAAATTATTTCTTTGTAAGAGTACAACCCTTCTCATACTTCTCGTAATAGTATGTCTTGCCATCGGTTGACAAAGTAACGAAAGTACCGAATCCCGGAACCACGAGTTTACCATCAGAATAACTGATGACAATGTCACCTCCCTCAGTACTCATGATAAATACAGGGTCTCCAGCATCTTGATCTTCATAACCGGTCTTCTGACCTGCAGAAATGGTAATGGTTGAAAGAGATTCATCAACAATTCCGGTGAAGATATTGAATCCAAGGTTTGAAGTCACACCGTTCTTGGCCAACATAGGCTCGAAGTTCGAGATACGAAGCTTTCTGTATGTCTCGTCACCCTCAACAGCTTCGACTGTAACTTCCATCGGATAGACTTCGCCTTTGATACCGGTAATTGAGCCAGCCCAAGTACCGAAGAATTTAGCGAGAGGATGATCCTTATCGTTGATAGTAAAATTGATATTACTGAAACTACCGGTAGCGACACCATCAGTAACGCTTGTCAGAGCAAGAGTAAAATTAAGGTTTCCGGTAAATTTATCCCTAAGATTCTTAACAAGAACCTGGACATTCTTTTCAGTCTCGCCAGGCGCGAAATTGAGCACGCCTGAAGCAGGCTCGACAATTTCGTAGTTCGTTCCAGTCTTGGCTGATCCGTCAGTAGCCTTAATGGTAACAGTAACTTCATCTGAGCCCACATTATATACATGAACCGGAACCGAAACAATACCAGCATCCTCGGTAACGGTATAACTGCCGGAACCGAATGACACGAACTTCTCATGCTGGAAAGTCTCCTTTCTGTTGCAGGATGCAAGTACTGCAAGAACTGCAACAGCTGAAAGCATATATTTTATTGTTTTCATATTGTTCAATTTAGAGATTTTGAAAAATACTACAGAGAATATCCGTTATTCTGAAAGAGAATAACCGTCATTCTGAACAAGGTTCGAATTGACCTTGATCTCATACTCAGGGATAGGCCAGCAGAAATGATAGTCTGTAGCAGCGAGTACTCTCTGCTCGTAATAAGGCCCTGTCATGAGAAGGTGCTTGCTGCTTGCTGTTGTCTGAGGAGTTCTGATACCAGCAGGATCACCCCATCTCTTGAGGCATGACATACGGAGACCTTCACCGACCGTCTCTCTGAACCACTCTTTCTTGATGTTGGCCATGGTAGCCTCAGTTTTAACAGCACCTCGCTTTTCCTGGAGAGCATTCAGGTAGGTCTTAGCCTTGCCTGCATCACCTGCCTGGAGATATGCCTCTGCAGCAATAAGATACTGTTCGCCGATAAGCAATGGTTTCACAGCCTGAGCGCCATTGTCATTACCTGTATAAAGAGCAGGGTTTCCAAGATACTTTGTGAATACTGTTATATCTTTATAACGGGCTCCGTTAGCCTTGAAAGGATACATGTCCGTAGCAAACCAGGCTGCCTTTCTGACATCACCTGCATCATAAGAATTTACGAGGACCTGAGTAGGGATATAGTATGAAGCGAAGAATTTTCCCGTAGCGTCACTTCCCACACCATTTTCACCCATGTACATCGGGTTGGCAGCTGCGCCTTCCTGCTTGGAAGCGTACATCTGCATGATAGGCTCAGTACCTGCATCTTCAGTATATTCCTTAGCCATGGCTGCAGCTGTAGAAGCCAATGCGTAGTGGCCTGTAGAAATGACCTTCTCAGCATACTGTGCTGCCATCTGATAGTTCTTGGTATCAAGGAAATATCTTGCATAAACCGCATTGACAGCATCAATTGTAGGTGCCATTGCACGAGCCTCACCTTCCACTTTTGCAAAGATAACCGCAGCTGAATCGAGGTCAGCCTTGATCTGATCATAAACGGCCTTCACAGTAGCTCTGGCAGGTTTCTCAAGCTGATTGTAAACCAATACAAGAGGAACGCAGAGCTCAGTTCCTGCAGTAGAAGCATCATAAGCCTTCGCGAAATGACGTGCAAGTGTCAAGTATGAACATGCTCTGTAGAAATAACCGTCACCTTTCAAATAACGCGCAGCTGCACGGAGCGACGGATCCACGTTGTCTGCATTTGCAATAGCGATATTGTAGTTCTTGATGGCACCGTAGTTGTTCGCCCATACAGTCTCCACAAATTGGCTACCGGCATTGAAAGTCTCATTTGCCATGTGCTCGGCACCATAGTGGTTGTTGTAGTTCACGGTAGCATTGAAACCATCACACATGATTTCTGAGGTCTGAGAGTTTGCTCCATAGAACATTGCCCTGAATGAAGCATGAAGACCATTGTCGAAAGCGGTAATGTCAGACTCCGACACAAAGAGACGTTTGCCTTCCTCGTAGGCTATTGCGCTCTCCGGAGTGAGATTCAGGTCGCATGATGCAAGCATCAGTACTGCCGCGCCTGCCGCAAATGTATATTTGAGAATATTTGTCATAACATTCATTTTAAATAAGTTCTGCATCATGATTAGAATGTGAGTTCGAGACCGAACAGATACTGCTTGGAGTTACCTACGAAACCGTATGTCACATTCGAGTCGATCTCAGGGTCGATACCTGAATACTTGGTGAAAGTAAGAAGGTTACGTCCTGTGAATGAGAGTTTGAGACCATTGACTACATTCTGCTTGCCGAGGAGTCTTCTCGGGAAGTTGTAAGCTACCTGGAGGTTCTTCAGACGGAGGAAGCTTGCGTTTTCGATAAGGTGAGTATCGAACTGCATTTCCTGGCCCTTTGACCAATCCGGGAACTTGGCGTTCGTATTCTCAGGTGTCCAGAAATCGTTTACTTCCTTGTTCAAGTTGTCATTTGAAAACTTGACTGGGTTTGAATAGAAGTAAGCATCGTTATTCATGAGATACTTGCCGATGACATAAGAGAAGTCGGCAACCATAGAGATTCCTCTCCATCCTCCTGAAAGGCTGAAACCGCCGTTGATAGGTGCATGAAGCTTGAATCCGGTGTTCTGGGTAAGGTCTGCCTCAGCATACTTCTTAGTTGTCTCGTTCTTTGTGGTAACATCCTTATTCTCTCCTGGAACATACCACATCTGACGTCCGTCAGCAGGATCCACACCAGCCCAGATAGGAGAATAGTATGAAACCGGCTGTCCTACTACATAAGCAAGACCGGTTTTGGCGATTTCCCAACGGTTGAGGCCATTGAAGAGTTTGGTAATCTTCTCGCGGTTGTAGTTGAATGTGGTGTTGAATCTGAAGAAATAATCCCTTCCCCTGAGGATATCCACACCGAGAGTGACATCAAGACCATTGTTTGCAAGGCTGCCGACATTGGCTGTAAGTGATGAGAATCCTGAAGTATATGGATAAGGAACATCCATCAACATTGAAGTAGTTGTTCTGTTGTAGTATTCGATATCGAAATCGAGAACGTTGAACACTCTACCTGTCAAGGCAACTGTAAAGAGACCCTGCTTCTCCCATGTAAGTTTAGGGTTGCTAGGCTGGCCGATAATCATCGATGACAAGTTCGCATACTGAGTTGTGGAACCGATCAATGCAAGGTGCTGATAATCACCGATAGATGCGTTACCCTGGGTACCGTAGCTGACCTTGATGTTAAGGTCGTCGATAGCATTCACACTTCTGAGGAAAGACTCTTTCTTAAGTTTCCACATACCGCCGACTGACCAGAAAAGCGCATTACGGCTCTGGTTACCGAAACGGGATGAAGCATCGTTACGGACAGTCAAGTCGAATATATACTTTCCGAACATGCTATAGTCTGCATGACCGAAGAATGAGAGGAAGCGGCTCTCTGTGAATGACTGTGAAATTCTTCTTGTGTCAGCTTTTCCCTGGGTCATGAGCATAAGCCTGTCATCAGTGATACCCGATACGGACGCAGAATAGAAGTCGCTGTAGTTCTGGATACCCTCATGACCTGCGAGAAGTGAGATTTCGTGATCATTGTTGATGTCGAATGAATACTCGATGGTGTTGGTGATGGTAGCAGTGTACATCAGCTGAGTACTGCGGGCTCTTACACCATTTCCCGGATCAGCAACGAATGAAGGATATTGCTTGGTATCATTAAGATAGAAACCTCCGTCGATACCGGCAACAGACTTGATGTAGAAATTCTTGAAAGGATTGATCTCGACAGTAGCATTTCCGATGAATCCGTAACGGTCATTCCTAGGAACGTACATCTTCGCATAGTAGTATGAGTTATACAATCCTGTAGGATATACCTCCGGATATTCCTCGCCTGTTGCGGAGTCGATAGCTGGATAGAGAGGGTTGAGGACATAAGAAAGACCTCCCATCATGTAACCTGCGTTACCGCCTGAAACACTACCCCAGTTGTTGTTCTTCTGGCTTTTGGTATAAGAAGCTGAAAGGTTCATACCGACTTTCAACCAATCCTTCGGACGACCCTGAACATTTGATCTGAGGGTGTATCTGTCGAAGTAGTTGTCGATGGTAGTACCTCTCTGATGGAACTGTGAAGCACCTACCATGTAGGCTACCTTCTTTCCACCACCCTCTACAGTAACGTCATTCTGATACTGAGGGTTGTTGAATCTCTGATAGTAGTTGTACCACTTGGTATCAGCGTCATAACCCTTGTCTGTGAAGGTAGATTTGATGGCCTCAGGGCTCTTGATACCTGCACGTACCCAGAATTCCTTAAGTTCAGGACCTGACATCATGTTCTTGTAGAGAGTCATGTCAGCGATGGTTGAGATACCTGCCTGGCTTCTGATGGTGACAGTAGCCTTGTTGTCATAAGAACCTGCCTTTGTGGTGATGTAAACGACACCGTTTGCAGCACGTGAACCATAGATAGATGTAGCAGACGCATCCTTGAGGACGGAAATGCTGAGAATATCGTTAGGGTTCATCGACATGATGGTTCTTGAAGATGACTGCATACCGTCGATGACGTACAGAGGCTCCGAACTTGAAGAAAGGGTACCTGTACCGTGAATCTTGATGGATACGTTATTATCACCGGCCACACCACCTGATGTGAGAACTGACATACCTGCAACCTGTCCCTGGAGCTGGTCCAGAGCTGAAGATGAAGGAGCGTTCTTGATAGCCTCGGACTTTACAGTGGTAACTGAACCTACGAGGGAACCGACCTTCTTGGCGGTACCGTAACCTACAACGACAACATCCTCGAGGACAGTTGCGTCCGGCTGGAGTTTGCAGTTAAGCACTGTTTTACCATTGAGGGCAACTTCCTGGGTCTTGTAACCCACAAAACTGAACACAACCACTGCATTGTCCTTGGAACCTGCTGGAACGGAAATACTGTATTTTCCGTCAGCATCAGCGGAAGTACCTATCCTGGTGTCCTTCACCATTACAGAAGCTCCCGCGATAGTCTCGCCGTTAGAAGAGTCCACAATGGTACCTGTCACTACCACGTTCTGCGCGGAAGCCGACAGTGCTGTGAAGAACATTGCCATGACTGTAAAAAGAAGACAAATCTTTTTCATAAGCAATTACTTTAGTTTAACATTAATATATTTTCGTTTTTTTCTTATATGCTCTATCGCAAAGTTGTAAAATAAATTTGTAAAAAACAACTACTCCAGACTATGTTTTTATTAGCATTCAATGACTTTTAACGATTAAATTATCAGTAATTTTGCGAAAAAAGTTACATCTTCTTACAATATGTTATTATAAAAGTCTAAAAATCGGGAATTTACAATTTTAAGACATAGCAGGAAAACGTAACCTATACATCCCATTTCAAGGTTTAAACGTTTAGAAAAATTCAACAAAAAAAAATCACATACCCGCATGAGCACGAGTATGTGACCTGTATATTATATGGTATCCGCCCGGCAAAGCCCACCTGACTTCACCAAAACGGGACTATTCCTGGTCGGAAGTGAAGAACTTATACTGGAACAGAATCAGGTAAAAGGCACCTACCGTAACGCAGCTGTCCGCAAAATTGAACACCGGTTCGAAGAAGCGGAACGGATGTCCGCCCACGAAAGGCATCCATGACGGCCAGGTCGTATCGATCAGTGGAAAATAAAACATGTCCACCACCTTTCCGAACATCACCGGAGCATAACTTCCCCCGAACTGCGCGATCTCATAAGGCGTCGAAGCCGAGAACACCTGCCCGTAAAAAATACAGTCAATGATATGGCCCAGCACCCCCGCCGTTATCAATGTCAGTCCGACAAGGACTCCTGTAGGAACATGCTCGTATCGTACCTCAGCACTATTCTTTGCAGATATCTTGCGGCCTTTCACATTAAGGGTAGTAATCCACCAGCAGAGGAACCCGAAAAGAACCAGACGGAAGAAGGTCAATGCAAATTTTCCTGCCATTCCGCCGAACTTCATGCCGAATGCCATTCCTTCATTTTCGATGAAAAGAATCTGGAACCAGTCCCCGAACACGCTGAAGTGCTCTCCGATAGACATATTGGTCTTGACCAGAACCTTTATGATCTGATCGGCAACAACCAATAAAACACCCAAAAAGAGAAGTAATCGGCCTCTGTTGTTCTTCATATATTACCTGCCGCCTTTGCTGAGTTTTTCCTTAGCCTCTACAGTAAGTGTCGCATGAGGGACAAGACGAAGCCTCTCCTTAGGTATGAGCTTTCCTGTCATGCGGCAGACGCCGTAAGTCTTGTTTTCGATACGGACAAGAGCCGCCTCAAGGTTCTGGATAAACTTGTACTGACGCTGGGCCAGCTGGCTTGCTTCCTCACGGGAAAGCTGCATGGCACCATCATCCTCAACGGTCTTGAATGAAGGAGTGGTATCCTCGATGTCATTCGTGCCGTTGTGCATAACGACATGTCTGAGAGTATTGTACTCAGCCTTGGCCTTTTCAAGCATGTCGATAATGATCTTCTTGAACTCGGCAAGTTCCTCGTCGGTGTAACGGGTCTTTTCAGCCTGCTCGTTCTTCAAATTGTCTTCCATATCAATAATTATTAGTTGCGGGTTACCGCAATTTTAATTGCAGTTTCATTCCACTCGACCTCGGCAAGGCTGCCGTCAGCGTCTGCCAAAGGTTTGAGAACCAAGGTATTTGCCAATGTCTGTGAGCAAACATAATCCTTGTATGACTTGAGCGCTTCCTCGATTTCGGCATAAGCCTCGCCATCCGCGAACACCGTTGCCTCCACCTTATCGGTAACGTCGAAGTCACTCTCCTTACGGATATTCTGGATTCTGTTTACCAACTCACGTGCAACTCCCTCGTTCTTGAGTTCAGGAGAAACCTCTATGTCCAGAGCCAATGTCAGAGGTCCGTCCGTAGCGACGAGCCAGCCCGGCATATCCTCGGATGAAATCATATAATCGCCCGGATTGAGGACAACCTCTCCGCCTTCAAGATTAAGAGTATATGCATTGCCCTGTGCCTCAGCTGCCTGGACGGCATTGATCTCCTGCTGGGAAATCTGGCCGAAGGCTGCTGCAATCTCTTTCATCCTCTTTCCGTAGGTTTTTCCGAGGGTCTTGAAGTTAGGGCGTATCTTCTTGGTGATGATACCGGTGGTATCGGAGATAAATTCAGCCTCTTTGACATTGACCTCACCCAGAATGAGCGACTTCACTTTCTCGAGCTGCTCGCGGACCTTGTCTGAGATGACAGGGATTACGAGTTTCGAGAGCGGCTGGCGGACCTTGATGTTCACCTTGCGGCGAAGCGCGAGTACCATTGATGATGCTCTCTGCGCAAGCGCCATCCTCTCTTCGAGATCCTTGTCAATGACAGATTCGTCGTAATCCGGCATGAGCACATAGTGAACTGACTCCTCTCCGCCAGGAACGAGGTCCTTGTAGAGCTGGTCCATGTAGAACGGAGCGATAGGAGCCGCCAGGATGGAGACGGTCTTAAGCACTTCGTAAAGTGTCTGATATGCAGCGAGTTTGTCCTCGTTGTCGGCGCTTCCCCAGAAACGTTTCCTGTTCAGGCGCACGTACCAGTTGCTCAGGTGGTCGCAAACGAAATCCTGAATCATACGGCCTGCAGAAGTGACGTCGAAGTCCTCGTAAGAAGCCTTGACATCCTTTATCAATGTGTTGAGCAGGGAGATAATCCATCTGTCGATTTCAGGACGGTTCGCGTATGGAACTGCCGGAGCCTGAGGGTCGAAGTTGTCAATGTTCGCGTAAAGTGCGAAGAATGAGTATGTATTGTAGAGTGTTCCGAAGAATTTTCTTCTGACCTCATCCACGCCTTCTTCATCGTAACGGAGGTTGTCCCATGGCTGCGCATTGGTAAGCATGTACCATCTGAGGGCATCCGGTCCGAACTTGTCGAGCTGCTGGAACGGATCCACTGCATTGCCGAGGCGCTTGCTCATCTTGTTGCCGTTCTTGTCGAGGACAAGACCGTTGGAAATCACGTTCTTGAATGCAGGTGTTCCGCTGATCATCGTATGGATTGCATGAAGGGTGTAGAACCATCCGCGTGTCTGATCAACACCTTCCGCGATGAAGTCTGCCGTACATCCGAACTTAGGCTCGCCGAGCGCACGGAGACCTTCCTGGGCAAACGGCATGGCACCTGAGTCGAACCACACGTCGATAAGGTCGCTCTCGCGGGTCATCTTCTTTCCGGAATCAGAAACGAGATATACATTGTCAACGTAAGGACGGTGAAGGTCGATCTTGTCGTAGTTCTCCTTGCTCATGTCAGCAGGGTCGAAGCCATTGTCCTTCAACGGATTGCTTTCCATGAATCCGGCAGCGACCGCCTTCTCGATTTCAGCATAGAACTCTTTCAGGCTGCCTATGCACTTCTCCTCCTTGCCGTCTTCAGTACGCCAGATAGGAAGCGGAGTCCCCCAGAAACGGCTTCTGGAGAGGTTCCAGTCCTGGATGTTCTCAAGCCACTGACCGAAACGGCCCGTACCGGTAGATTCAGGTTTCCATCTGATGGTCTTGTTCAATGCCACCATCTGGTCCTTGACTGCCGTGGTCTTGATGAACCATGCGTCGAGCGGATAGTAAAGCACCGGCTTGTCTGTTCTCCAGCTGTGAGGATAGCTGTGGACGTGCTTCTGGATCTTGAATGCACGGCCGTCCATCTTCATCATCATGCAGAGGTCCACGTCGAGTGTCGGCGCATCAGCCGGAAGGGTGTCATCGAAGGCATTCTTCACATAGCGTCCCGCATATTCCTTGTATTCAGGAGATACATTAGCGGCAACATATTCAGGATCAAGGTCTTCCAGCGGGAAAAATCTTCCGTCGTGATCGACCAGAGGCTGATGGTTTCCGTTCTTGTCAATGACCATCATCGGACCGATTCCGGCAGCCGTAGCTACCTTCTTGTCGTCCGCACCGAATGTCGGAGCTATATGTACGATACCTGTAGTTCCCTCATCAATAGATACATAGTCACCTGTAATTACGCGGAAAGCGTCTCCGTCGATAGGTTTGAACCATGGAATGAGCTGATGGTATCTGATGCCGGCGAGTTCAGAACCCTTGAAAGAGCCGTCAAGCACCTTGAAAGGAATGAGCTTGTCGCCAGGTTTGTAATCTTCCAATGCCAGTCCGGCAGCCTTAGGGCTGAACCACTCTGACACCAAAGCCTTGGCCACCACATAGATAGCTTCAGCTCCGGTATATGGATTGAAGGACTTCACCCTCACATATTCAATGTTCGGACCTACGCAGAGCGCAGTGTTTGAGGACAAGGTCCAAGGAGTCGTGGTCCAGGCGAGGAAATATACAGGGAGAGTCTCAAGTCCGAAAAGCGGCTGGCTCTTCGCATCCTTGATGACCTCGAACTGCACTGTAACTGTAGTGTCAGTCACATCCTTGTAGCAACCAGGCTGGTTCAACTCGTGAGAACTGAGTCCGGTTCCGTCTGAAGGAGAGTATGGCTGGATAGAGAATCCTTTGTAAAGGAGTCCCTTGTCATAAATCTTCTTCAAGAGATACCAGAGAGTCTCGATATATCTGTTGTCGTAAGTGATATACGGGTCATTCATGTCCACCCAATATCCGATACGCTCGGTCATGTTAACCCACTCGCGGGTATATTTCATGACTTCCTTGCGGCAAGTGTCATTATACTCAGCCACTGAAATCTTACGTCCGATGTCATCCTTGTGGATTCCGAGCTTCTTCTCCACTCCGATTTCCACAGGAAGTCCGTGGGTATCCCATCCGGCACGACGGTTCACCTTATATCCTGACTGGGTCTTGTATCTGCAAATAGCATCCTTAATAGAGCGGGCCATTACATGGTGTATGCCCGGCATACCATTAGCTGACGGCGGTCCCTCGAAGAAAATGAATTCAGGGGCGCCTTCTCTCAGTTCGAGAGATTTTTCGAACGCGTGATGCGATTTCCATCTGTCCAGTACTTCATTGCCTACTGAGACCAGATTCAAGCCCTTATACTCTTTGAATGTCATATTATTTTATATATTTTTGCAGTTTGCAAAGATAGTAAGAATCTTGTTAAAATGCATTATTTTTCCCAAAGACAATGTGCACACTGGATATAATTTTGACAATATGCCTCTCAGCCGCTCTGATACAGGGAATCATCAAGGGATTCACAGAGCAAGTAATTGCCCTTGTGGCGATTATAGCAGGCACATGGACTGCCTACAAGTTCACAGGCCTGGTCTGCAGCATGGTCCAGCCGTATCTGAACATGTCAGACAGAATACTGCACGTCATTGTCTTTGTCCTGATGATTGTAGCAGTGATTCTGGTGCTTCATCTGCTCGGAAAAATCATCAAGGCAAGCATTGATTTCGTGATGCTTGGATGGCTCGACAAACTTCTTGGAGGAATCTTTGCCGTGCTGAAAGCAGCACTAATCCTCGGAATACTCATTATACTTTTCAATACATTGAATTCAGCGTTCAACATCGTACCGGAATCCGCCATCGACGACTCCGTCCTATACGGAACTCTCAAGAGAGTCGCCTACACGGTTTTCCCTTACTTCAAGGAACTGCTATTCAAACAATAAGGTAATTATGGCACGCATATTATTCATAGAGACTTCTACAGCGCTCTGCTCCACCGCCCTGTCGGAGGACGGAAAAATCATTTCCACCCGCGAAAATCAGGACCGCAAACACGCATCGCTGACAGCACCTTTCATCCAGGAAATGCTGGACGAGAAAAACATCACAGTAAAAGATTGCGATGCAGTATGCGTCAGCATGGGCCCGGGTTCATACACCGGACTCAGAGTAGGCGTTTCCACTGCCAAAGGACTCTGCTTCGGTGCAGGACTCCCCCTTATGGCTGTCGGTTCACTGGACACTCTGGTATGGCAGGCTATCCGTGAGAATCTTCTCCCCGAAGGCTGCAAGTACATTGTCCCCATGATCGATGCGCGACGGATGGAGGTCTATACGGCAGTCTTCACCCCTGACGGAAAGCAGGTTACAGAGACCAAGCCTGAAATCGTGGAAAGCGCCAGTTTCTCCACGTATCTTGCAGATGGTCCGATCCTGTTCATAGGTGACGGTGCCGAGAAATGCAGGGAAACACTCAACTCCCCCAATGCCTTCTTCGTCCAGACCTGTCCGAAGGCCGAGTCAATGCTGGTGCCTGCGGAGCGTCTTTTCGAGGAAAAGAAGTTCGAGGATACCGCCTACTTCGAGCCTTTCTACCTGAAGGAGTTCGTACCGACAGTATCCAAGAAGAAGATAATATAAGTCAATGACATACAAATGCTGCTCCGGAAAACCGAAGCAGCATTTGTATGTCATGTCAATGCTAGAGCACTGTTCCCAAGTATTTGCGGAGTGACGGGCCGTCCTTTACGCTCGGAACATTTACAATGGTGCCGTCCACAATAAGATATACATAAGGAAGGCTTGGAACATTGTAGAGGGTAACGGCTGTCCCGAGAGGATCACAGACATTGACCCAACCCAGATTCTGGTTCTTCACGACGGAAGCCCACGCAGCCTTGTCTGCGGTAGCCGCGATGCTGTAAATCTCGAATCCCTTCTGGTGATAGTCAGCATATATGTTCTTCATCACATCGAGATTGAACATCTTCTGTGCGGCATCGCCCGGATTCCAGAAATAAACCATTACGACCTTGGACTTTATCATGCTGAGACGTTTGTTCTGTCCGTTCACGTCAGAAAGTTCCACGTCAGGGAAACCGAGTTCGTCCGCATCCTGGAGACGTGCGCCGAGACTGAGCAACTGCTGGCGCCTGACAGCCTCCTTGTCCAATGCCTTGACATATTTTGACTCAGGATATACGGTCTTGAGCGAGTCGCTGATACTTCTGAAATGAAGTGCATCAGTAGCTTGGCCGAAAACAGGTGTACCATTGCCCACAACCTGATAAAGCACAGGGATGGAGGTCAATGAATGTGAATTGGCGAGAATGTATCTTACTCTGCTTCTGTAATATGCGACAAACTGGGACATGAGTTCCTTCTTGAGGCTGAGGGCCTGCTCTGAAGACTGGTTCATGTCGGCAAGTTCAGCTGCCGTAGAAAGGAATTTGTCATTGAAGTCAGCCTCATCTTTCTCGATTTCCATGAGTTTCAATGTCTCATCAGAGCCTGTTACGGAATACTTTCCGAGGGTATCCGAATTAACATTGACCTTATCCCCTTTCTGGAGGAGGAGGGAGCCGATGCGGGTGTTCTTATAGAACAGGTAGATGAATTCCGGCTGGCCGTCAGCGACCTGAAGCTTGTATGTGTAACGTCCTTTGTCGTCGGTCTTCACTGTGTCCAGAACCTTATAGTGGTTTACGTCAAGGAGCTTTACAATAACTTCAGACTCAGGCGCTTCAGCGAGGACACCTTCAATTCTTGCAGATCTGTTGCAAGATGTGGCCGCTGCAACCAGTGTCAGGAGCGCGGCGGCAATTCTATAACTTTTCATATTCAGAGAGGATTGAAGATGCTATTTCCTGGAACTCTTCCTGACTGAGCTTGAGTTTTTCCTTCCTGAAGTCGATGTCGCTTTCCTGCTGGAGAGGGACCAGATGGATGTGGGTATGAGGGACTTCCAGTCCGAGCACACATACGCCGATTCTCTTGCATGGTACTGCTGCCTGGATTGCAAGGGCAACTTTCTTGGCGAAAGCGCAAAGTCCGAGATAGGTCTTGTCATCAAGATGGAAGATATAATCATCTTCTACATTCTTGGGAATGACAAGGGTATGACCCTTTACAAGCGGATTGATGTCCAGAAAAGCGTAGAACTCGTCATTCTCGGCTACCTTGTAAGAAGGAATCTCCCCTTTTGCAATTTTTGTGAAAATAGTAGGCATAAGGCTACAGAGTTATATCCAGAATCTTAAATTTAATTACCCCTGAAGGTACTTTGGCCTCTACGATATCTCCCTTCGCATGTCCGATGAGAGCCTTCGCGATAGGAGTGGTAGATGCGAGCTTGCCATGAGCGAAATCAGCCTCGGTCTCACCTACGATGGTGAATTCCATCACTTTCTTCATGGTCATATTCTCCACCTTGACCTTGTTCATCATCTGAACCTTGTCGGTTCCGACCTGAGACTCATCTATAACCTTGGCATTTGCCACAAGATTCTTAAGGTTCACAATCTTTATTTCAAGCAGCGACTGTGCCTCTCTTGCCGCATCATACTCGGCATTCTCTGACAAATCACCCTTCTCCCTAGCCTCTGCAATGGCTGCAGATATGACCGGACGCTGAGCCAATGCATCAGCAAGATCTTTCTTCAGTTTATCAAGACCATCCTGGGTCATGAAATGAACTTCTGCCATAATATTGTTAATTTAAAATGTTTTTCAATAAGATAAACAAAAGGAGTCCTGCCGATAGACAGAACCCTGACCTTTGCAAATATAGTGAATTTTAATGAAAAGCGAGAATCTGACGCAAAGATATTTCAATCCTTGAACTTGGGATTCAGAATTGCGTCATAAATTATCAGCTTTTTAGGATCAATCTTCTCCATGACAGGCTTTTCTGACACTTCCTCTACCTTACGGGATGCCGGCCTCAGGCCTTCAGGACGACGAGGCGCAGTTTCGCGGACACGCACACCAGAATTCTCCGCAACAGGAGCTGCCGCCACAGGAGCAACAACAACCGGTGCCTGAACCGCCGCAGGCGCAGGTTTCGGGTCAATGACAACAGGTTCGGACCATGGTTTTGTCTGAGAAGGAGTCTCCAGAACCGGTTCCTCCCATGTCATTGACGATTCCTCATCATCCTCTACGACAGGCTCCTGCCATGGTCTGGACGGCTCCTCCTCAGGATCTTCATCCTGCTGAGCCGTCGTCTCCCCATTCATTTCAGCAAGAATGCTCTTGAAGATATCCTTAATGTCTTCTCCGTGTTCCTGTCCGCCCTGCAGAGGTTTCTTGGATTTGTTCTTCTTCTCCTTAGCGGAGATGACTGCTGAAACCACCGGCAGACCGAGAAATATGACTGTCAATATGTCGTAAAAACTCATAGCATCAATTATATCGTTCCGGTAAATATAATCATTTTTTGGACACATTGGGAAGCAGCGGGGAACTTTCGCCCACGCACACTAGCTACAGGAGGCTGCGACAGAGATTCCTGTCCTTGTCAAGCTGCGAAGTAAGGAGAGCCAAATCATTGAATTTCACCTCATTCCTTATCTTCTTAACAAAGGTAAGACGGATGTCAAGACCATAGATATCCTCATCGAAATCGAAGATATTGGTCTCTATTGTCAATGCATTTCCCGAGCCCAATGTAGGACGCACGCCAATGTTGCACATACCGTCCCACTGACGGCCAAGTGTCTCTACCTTAACGAGATAGACCCCGTTTCCAGGAACGAGTTTCAACGGCTCATACAACTGCATGTTGGCAGTCGGAAAACCTATCGTATGTCCGAGACGATTGCCGGAGATGACGACTCCATAAAGCTGATAGGGATAGCCCAACATGGCATTGGCCTCATCAATGTTACCCTCTGACAGGGCATTCCTGATCTTTGTAGAACTTATGACAATGCCGTTGTCCGTCTTGAAACTCATTGGCCTGATCACCTCAAGTCCAAGCTTTTCCGCGATTCCTGAAGTCTGTTCCGGAGTACAGAGGTCTGAGCCTATCCTGTTGTCATATCCCACCAGCACGGCCTTTCCGCCGAACTTGGCAATCACGTAATCCCGAAGGTAATCCGCTGTCGTCAAGCGGCTGAATTCCCTGGAGAAAGGAATGACCTCAACTTTGTCAATGCCGATATCCGTCAGCAGTTTCTTCTTCTCTTCCATCGAGGTCAGCAGGCGGAGATTCCTGGCATCATTCTGCAGCACATTCCTCGGATGAGGCCAGAAAGTGACGACCATGCTCTCATCACCACGTTTCCTGGCCTCCTCCAAGAGTTGCTGTAAAATAAAACGGTGCCCAAGATGGACACCGTCGAAAAATCCTGTGGCTATAACCATCTTACGAGTCCGAAATCCTGTCTGTGAGGCAGCAGCGGATTCTTTGGATAAATCCTGGTTGCCACCTGATACATTCCGGTACGCTCAGGAAGGATGGATGCCTGATACTTGACAACGCCATCCTTTGCCTCGGTAACATTGAAATCACACTTGTCCTGGATGTGGAGCTTGCCGTTGTTGTCGGTTACGGCGAAGAGCATTTCCACTCCGATATCCTCTGGCTTGAGGTCTCCGATGTTCAGAACGACCTCTGCCTTGAGCGCGTTGCTTGGAGAAAGTGAGTATGAAGAGTCCGGCTGAGTGTATGAAAGTACCTCAATGTTAGGCCATTCCCTGCGAACCTGCTTCTTCCATGATGCGATTTCGCGTGCAACCTTGTAATCATCAGCCTCCAGAGATGCTGCCCTGACTGACTGCGGAGCATAGTACTGGTTCACATAGTCAGTGAGCATTCTGTTTGTGGTGAAGTTGCAAGCCACCTGGGCAACTGTATTCTTGATATATTCAATCCATGCTTCTGAATGTCCGGTGTTCTTGTCAACATCGTAGTAAACAGGAGCGATTTCATTTTCGATTGTGGTGTAGATGGTCGCAGCATCGAGCTCGTTCTGATAATACTGGTCATCATAAGTTCTCTCGAGAGGGAGAGCCCAGCCTGCGCCCTTCTTGTAGCCTTCTACCCACCAGCCGTCAAGCACTGAGAAATGCATTACGCCGTTCATGGCAGCCTTCTCTCCTGATGTACCTGAAGCCTCCTGCGGTCTCGTAGGGTTGTTCATCCAGACATCGACACCCTGTACGAGTCTCTTGGCAAGTGAAATGTCATAGCCCGGTACGAAGACGATCTTTCCGATGAACCTGTCCTGCTTGGAGATTTCCACAATCTGACGGATAAGGTCCTGACCTGCCTTGTCTGCCGGATGTGCCTTTCCTGCGAAGAGGAACTGAACCGGCATCTTAGGATTGTTCACGATTGCATCGAGCCTGTCGAGGTCAGAGAAGAGCAATGTCGCACGCTTGTAAGTTGCGAAACGTCTTGCGAATCCGATTGTAAGCACGTCATCACGGAGGGTCTCCTTGATGGTAACCACCTGTCTAGGTGAATAGTGGTTTGCCACTGCAGGGTTTGAAAGTTTCTCCTTCACGACATTGATAAGAGTCTTCTTCAGTTCTTTCCTGGTCTCCCAGATCTCGTCGTCAGAAACCTTATAGATTCCTTCGAAGCACTTCTTGTCGTAGTGATGTGTCTGGAACTCAGGGCCGAACACCTTTGCGTGAATGGCTTTCCACTCCTTGGCCGCCCATGTAGGATAGTGAACACCATTGGTCACATAGCTTACATAGAGTTCCTCCGGAAGATATCCCGGATACATGTTTGAGAAGATGTCCTGGCTGACCTTTCCGTGAAGCATTGACACACCGTTCACGTTCTGAGAAATATTCGCTGCGAGGATACTCATAGAGAACTTCTCGTTGATGTCATTGCCATTGATCTTACCGAGACCCATCATTGTCTCCCAGTCGATCTTCAGGCGCTGCGGATAATGTCCGATATATTTTCTCAACATTCCCTCTTCGAAGGCATCGTGTCCTGCTGGAACGGGGGTATGTGTCGTGAACAGGGATGATGCACGCACGACTTCCAGTGCCTCAGGGAATTCGAGATTGTCATTCTGGATATATTCACGAAGTCTTTCGAGACCGATGAATGCTGCATGTCCCTCGTTGCAGTGATAAACCTGAGGATTCAGGCCGAGAGCACGGAGGGCACGGACACCGCCGACACCGAGAAGGAGTTCCTGCTTGAGTCTGTTCTCCCAGTCGCCTCCGTAGAGGTGATATGTAACCTGACGGTCTTCGTCAATGTTAGCTTCGTAGTCAGTATCAAGGAGATAGAGGTCGGTTCTACCTACAGCCACCTTCCAGATGCGGGCTGAGATTGTACGTCCGGGGAATGCAACGCTGGTAGTCACCCAGTTGCCGTCCTTGTCCATTACAGGCTCTGCAGGAATCTTGGAGAAGTTCTGCGCATCGTACTTCGCAACCTGATCTCCCTGTGCAGAAAGGATCTGTGTGAAATAACCATAACGATAGAGAAGACCCACTGCGACGAGGTTCACGTTCATGTCGCTGGTTTCTTTCAGATAGTCACCGGCAAGAATACCGAGACCGCCGGAGTAGATGCTCAGAGATGAGTCGAGACCGTACTCCATGCAGAAGTATCCGACAGAAGGGTCCTTTCTCTCTGCCTTGAGGGCCATGTATGCATTGAATTCCTGCATAACGCTCTCATATTGTCCGACAAATGCAGCATCATTGCTCAATTCCTTGAATCTCTTGAGGCTGACAGTATCGAGAACAACCATAGGGTTGTGTCCGCTGTTATGCCATACAGTCGGGTCAATGGCTTTGAACAATGCCTTGGCGCTTTCGTTCCAGCACCACCAAAGGTTTTTAGAAAGGGTCTCAAGACCGCTCAGTGCATCAGGAAGATGCCTTGTCACCATTACACTCTTCCATGAAGGTGTACTTACTTGTATCTTTTCGTATTTCATAATCGGTTTTTCCGCTGTTTCCGGATATGCTCCGTTGGCAGCTATCACTTTGTCAATCGCTTTGGAGTATGCCTCCTGATAATATTTGATCTGGTTTTCCCACAATGCTATAGCCGAAACGTCTTTAGCATTGGCCATATATTCATGCTTCTGGTCGTCTGTCATCAATGCGGCCTCGCGGATTCTCTCCGCTACGGCAGCAACGACGTCATTGTAGTTGGAATCGTTCCTCTCCACTACTGAGATGCCAGGGTGCTTCTTGCTGTAGTGAGTGTCCACCCAGACACCGAAACCGGCAAGGCTTGTTGTCAATGTCGGTATTCTGAATGCCAGACTTTCGAGAGGAGTGTATCCCCATGGCTCATAATAGGAAGGGAACAATGTCAAGTCCAGACCGATGATGAGGTCATAGTACTTCATATTGAAAATGCCGTCGTTGCCATTCAGGTATGACGGAATGAAGTATGTCTTGATGTTCGCTCCCGCAGCATTGTCAAGTCCGAGCTCCCTGAATCGCCTGGTTATCTGGTCATATTCAGGATTCATCAGATAATGAGACACTTGAGTCTTGTATGAAGCATTGCCTTTTCCGGCAAGTTTGGCTTCAAGCTCACGGTCCGGTCCGTTGTGGCCGGCAGGAATCATGATGAACGCGTGGATTTCTTTTCCGCGGAAATCAGATTTGCGTATTTCATTGGCAGCATCGATGAACACGTCGATACCCTTGTTCCTGTATTCGTATCTTCCGCCGATTCCGATGAAGACGGCATCCGCCGCAACATCCTCGCCGGACATTGCGGAAGCCACTTCCTTCAGTCTGAGTCTGGCGGCTCTGCGTTTTTCATCATATTCTTCATCTGTAGAAGGAGTGAAGCTGTTCTCGAATCCGTTAGGTGTCACCACATCGACAGGTCTTCCGAGGAAGTGTTCACATTCGCGGGCCGTAATCTCACTGACAGTAGTAAATATGTCAGCATTTTCAGCAGACTTCTTCTCCAGAGAATAAAGAGCCATCACATTGAACTGACGAGCCTTATCTTCTGCATTGTATGACTCCATGGAATCATACAGCGGCATATTGTTGCCTGCGAGACACCTGCCTATTACCGTGGCATGTGTGGTAAATACAGTGGCAACCGGCGATTTCTTCGCCTTGAGGTACAGGATACCTGAACCCGTCTGCCACTCGTGGAACTGTGCCACGACCTTGTCGGATGAGCTGAGATAGAAACTGCAGTAACTTTCGATTACTTTACCTGCAACATATCCGAAAAGGACCGATTCCTTATAATCCCAGTTTCCTGTAATGGAATCGACTTTGTAAAGTTCCCAATATTTAGCCAAAATCTCATCGGTATCGGTAAGGAAGTGCTTGAAATCCACAAGGATAGCCACCGGATTTCCCGGCACGTTCCATCTTCCGATTCTGAGTCTGAGGCCGCTCTTCGCCGCCTCAACTCTCCAGTCCTGCCAAAGCAGAGGATCCTCACGGAAGTCAGGATTGGCATCTGTATCCATCCATACGTCCGGACCGACAAGAATATGATGTCTCTTCAGTTGTGATTTGAGGAACAGCGATTTAGTCGCGATAACGGTATAGATCCCACCGATCTTGTTGCAGACTTCCCAACTGACCTCAAACAGATAATCCGGTCTGTTCAATTCTTTAGTCATTACTCACTTTTCTTTTTTACGGCTTTCTTTACGGCCGGCTTCGAATTTTTCTTCTCCTTTGCCGCCTCCGGTTTCACCGCTTTACCTGCAGACTTTTTCGCGGCCTTCACAGTTTTTTCAGATGTCAAGGTCGTCTTAGTCTTCTTATTTTCAGCCGGTTCCGCTTTTTTTGCCGGCTTCTTTTTCTCAGTTTCCTGATTTTCAGAAGTTGCAAATTTAGCAACAGTTGCGGAATATTCCTCATCCACCCTGATAATAAAATCACTCAAAACGTTCATATAGTTGATGAACGCCTCGTAAGGGGTGTCGTAAGGGTTGAAATATTTGTGGACTTCTCCGTCTGAGAAGAATTTTGTGCACATGTAATAGAAGTGGTCGCTTTCCTGCAGATGGCCGAAATCATTGTAGAGTGCAGGGTCATTGACAAGAGCGAGCTTCTCATACTGGGCGTAAAGCTTGTTGTAGGCCTCCTGCTGGAGTTCGTTTCCGAGCCATGCCGTGACGTCGCGCTCCTCGTCTGCCCATGAAATAGGCTCCGGAACTTCGAGTGAAGACACTGGCTTGCAAGCTTTTGCGACCTCTGAAGGAGTACTGAAGCGGAATGTACCGTCATTGAGGATGGTCTCAGGAAGGTACTTCATGAAATCAAAGATTCCTGAAGCGGCGTTCTGGTGCTCTCCGAAGGTCTCGTAATCCATGAACAGGTTGATCACGTCACCTGCAGAGGTATTGATGTCATTCTTGAGCCATCCGAGATACTTCTCGGCAGTAAGAGGCCACTCAGCCCAGCTCCTGTCAGAGAATCTGAATGCGATATCGTCGCTGAGAGAGTAGTTTCTGGGAAGGAGTTTCAGTCTGGTCTGCCTGTCATCGGAATATACGAAATCAGGGCTTCTCCATGCGAGGATATGCTTTGCGCCCTCGGTAAGCATCGTGTGGAATCCCATGTCATAAACCTGTGCGCCGATAGTGTCTGAGTAGATGAGCTCGGTATTTCTGAATGTAACCGGGGTAACTCCGAAATAGTGCTCGATGGCGGCCTTATGCTTGAGGACCTGGTGTTTGAACTCAGGCTCTGAAGCGAGGGAAGCCAATGAGTGATAATAAGTTTCGCAGAGGAACTCGGCGCATCCCGTGTCCGCGAGCTTGCGGAAACTGTCAATGACTTCAGGTGCATATCTCTCGAACTGCTCCAATGCTGAACCGCTTATGGAGAAAGCCACCTTGAATGCGCCCTTGTGCTGATTGATGAGTTCAAGCAGGAGCTTGTTCATCGGAAGATAGCACAAGTCAGCCACTCTCTTGAGAATGGTCCTGTTCGTGAAGTCATCATAATAATGTGAATCCTTGCCGATATCGAAAAACCTGTAAAGTCTCAGTCTGGTAGGCTGATGGATCTGGAAATACAGGCATAAATTTTTCTGGGTCATATCTATATCATTTTATTTTACAACTGATTCGTAAACGCTCTTGATTTTGGCGGCGGCGTTGTTCCATTTGAGGGTATTGACCTCGTCATAGCCGAACTGGGATGCGAACTGGGAAAGTGCAGGATACTGCAGAAGAGCATAAATCTCGTCCGCCATGGCATCCACATCCCAAAAGTCCACCTTGAATGCATATTTGAGGACCTCGGCAGCACCTGACTGTCTGGAAATGACTGAAGGCACTCCTGAGCGCATAGCCTCGAGAGGGGAAATTCCGAAAGGCTCAGATACAGAAGGCATTACATATACATCTGACAAAGCAAACATCTTCTGCACCTCATTTCCGCGGAGGAATCCTGTAAAGTGGAACCTGTCTGAGATTCCGAGTCTTGCCACCTGGCGGATGGACCTGTTCATCATATCTCCGCTGCCGGCCATCACGAAACGGACATTGTCACATCTCTTCAGCACTTTGGCTGCAGCCTCGATGAAATACTCAGGACCCTTCTGGAAAGTGATTCGGCCGAGGAATGTCACGACCTTGTCCTTCACGCCCTTTTCCACCTTCACTTCACTTCTTCCGCTGAAATCCACGGCATTATGCACGGTAACGACCTTTGCAGGGTCAATGCCGTACTTCGTAATCACGATGTTTCTGGTAAGGTCGCTCACGGTAATCACTTTGTCTGCAGCCTCCATTCCGCGCTTCTCGATTTCATAGACGCGAGTGTCAATGTTATTGTCACTGCTTCTGTCGAACGATGTCGCGTGGACATGCACTACGAGCGGTTTTCCGGAGAGCCTCTTGGCAGCGATTCCGGCATTGTATGTAAGCCAGTCATGCGCATGGATGACATCGAACTCATCCTTGTGTGTCATGGCGATGGTTCCGCCCACCATAGCATATCTGGCAACCTCTTCCATCAGGTTCGAGCCGTATTTTCCGGAGAATTTGTAGGTATGACCGTAGTTCACGGTAAAGTCTCGGACCTGACGTTTCCTGTCTTCCTCCACGAGAGTATGGAACTCTTCGGGATCAAGGTACGGAACCATGTTGGTACCGATATGCACGAACTGCACCTTGTCGAGGAAGTCATCCACGTTCATGGTGTCAGTAATCTCAACAGGAACATCACTGGCATTGATAATATCCGCAGCACTCTTATCCTCATCGCCCGATGCCGAAGGCATCACGAACATGGTCTCTACGCCATTGTATGCCAAGCCTTTGACAATTCCGTAGCAGGCTGTTCCGAGTCCGCCGGCGATATGTGGAGGGAATTCCCATCCGAACATCAGCACTTTCATTATCTTTCCTCCCTATATTTATTGATCATACTTTCCACATAAAGAAGAGCCGCCGTGCTCAATGCAGACGAAATCGCTCCGTGGGGCTCGTGAGGAGGGTCTCCGTCGTAAAGTTCAGAGAATGCTCCCACGCCGTGCTTGTTCAGATCATCATAGAATCCTTCGATGAGCATCTCGGCCCTGCGGCAATATGCTGCGCCGTGCATCTTGAACTTGGCATTGGCATAGAACAGGAGCAGCGCAGGCCATGCGCAACCCTGCTGATAGGCATTGTCACGCTCTGTCTGGTTACCCTCATACACGCCTCTGTATTTCATGTCGCGAGGGGACAGTGTCCTGATTCCCCTGGATGTCGCAAGCTCCCTGTCAACGATATTCATGACGCTGTTCATCACGCTGTCATCCACAAGCTGGTGGAAGATTGCAAGTGCGATCAGCTGGTTCGGGCGGACATCGGCATTCTGACCGTTATTATCCACATAGTCAGCAAGGTAGCCCTTGTCTTCCATCCAGAATGTCGGCTGATAGTTGGCCTTGACAAGGTCCCTTACCGGAGTCCAAACCGCGGCGAATTTGCCGTCGCCGTACTTCTCGTCCATTTCGATGGAGAAGCATAGCATGTCGTACCACAAGGCATTGGTCTCGACCTGGTATCCCGCTCTTTCCGTTACAGGGTTGCCGTCAACGTATGCGTTCATCCATGTCAATGCCGTCCTGTCTTTCTGTGCCCAGAGCAGTCCGTCCGGCTGGAGGGAAATCTCCTTTCTGTTACCAGGAGAATAGCTTTCCACGACGCGCTTCACCACGTCTCCATATTTTGCCCAGACCTTCTTGGCGGATGCTCCGGCTGCGATATATTCCTGGAGAACAGATGCGAGCATCAGAGGTGCCTCAACCTGAGTCGTGCGGTGGAAGAACCTTTCCTGGTTGTCTGCGATGAGGTTGTCCAGAATCTCCTCGAACTCGTTTTTCTTTCCGGTTGCAAGCGTAAGTCCCGGAAGAGAGAACAATGACTCTCTGAGAAGTCCGGTGTAAAGCCATGAGAATCCGGCGGTTATGCTCTTCTTTCCGTTTCTGTCACGGATAAGGAGGTCAGCACAGTGCACCAGCTGATCGTGGAAACTTCCGATATCCTTCATGCCCTTGAGGACAGTATTGAATTTTCTCGTTATCACGCGAGGATTCTCTTCATTGACAGAAGCTGAGAGGATAACTGAATCGCCCTGCTTCATCTTCAGGATGAAGGCTCCAGGAACGAACAAATCCTCTTTGCACTCGAAACCGCGTCTTGCCTCGTCGGAATATGTTATTCCATTGTACCAGTATGGTGCGGATTTAAACTCGAATGAAGAAGAACTGAGCTGAAGGTTAAGGTCAGGGAATCCCTCATACATATTGAAAGAGACACCATTGCCGATAACCCTGTAGTCTGTGCAAGCTTCTGAATTCTGCCTGGTGAGACTATGAATGTTTCTGAATGCCAGGAAAGGCTTCAGGTTCAATGTTACTTCGGCAGGTGATTTTCTGAGTTCATAACGGATCATCACCTGGTCCCTGTCAGGAACAAGCATGATACTCTTGACGAACTCCATTTCGCCTACCCTATAGACAATCTGCGGAATCGGGTCTGCCATGAAGTCAACGATATATTTATGGCCGCGCGGCTCATAAATGTCTCCATAGCAATGGATTCCGAGATTGAATACTTTTCCGTTCACAGCAAGGCTCTCATCGACAGATGACAGCAGCATGTATTTGCTGCCGCCGAAATTGTCAACGGGTACGCCCAGCAGTCCGTGATAGCGTCTCGTGTTACATGTGACAATGGAGGTGTTGCAGTAAGCACCTGTCTTATTGGCACATATAATCTCTCTCTTCAATGAGTACGAGAGATTCACAAGTTCCGCCTTGTTGAAATTCAGGAATGCCATATTTTATATTTAGTTTTTATGATTTACGTCTGAATACCAGCGCACATCGGCTAGGAAGATACATAGTGATGCCGGTATCGGAATGATGCACTTCTCCTTCCTTAAGTCTGGAGAATCCGTCATACCTCTTCTCATCAGAATCCAGTTCAAGTTCCCAATCTCCTTCCGGAGCTTCGACAGCGTAGCCGGTGAATGATTCTGAAGGGTTAAAATCGAGTGCAAAGATATAATTTTTGCGTCTGAAAATCAAGACTTTCTTCTCCTCGTCGGCTCTGATCAATTCCGGTTTATAAGCCAGAAGATTCTCTTTTCTGAACAGATGAATCATGTCAGAATCGAAATTCATCAGATACTTGTAGCGGAGATAGTCAGGTTTGCACAGAGACCATTGTCTTCTGGCATATTTATACGACCATCCGTTTCCGGCACGGGGGAAATCTATCCACTCGGGATGACCGAACTCATTTCCCATGAAAGTCAGGTACCCGTCACCTGCCGTCGCGATGGTGACAAGCCTTATCATCTTGTGCAGAGCGATGCCCCTATCGACGACAATACTCTGGGAGTCAATGTTCATCGATGTGTACATCTCCTTATCTATAAGTCTGAATATGAGGGTTTTGTCTCCCACCAGCGCCTGGTCGTGGCACTCGGCATAACTGATGGTCTTCTCATCCTCACGCTTGTTGGTAAGCTCCCACCAGATTTCACCCATGCTCCACTGGTCGTCTGTCTTTTCCTTGAGCCACTTGATCCAATGGTCAGCAACGCCCATGGCCATACGGAATTCGAAGCCAAGTCCTCCGGCCTCGAACGGAGCCGCCAGTCCAGCCATTCCGCTCATATCCTCGGCAATGGTAATTCCGTCAGGATCAAGCTCTTTCACGAGCATTGCGGCCAATGCCAGATAAGTAACGGCATTTTCATCTACACCTGCATTGAAATAATTGTCATATCCGACGAAGTCCTTGCCCAGGCCGTGGTCCCAATACAACATACTCGTGACACCGTCGAACCTGAATCCGTCCAGATGATACTCTTCCATCCAGAACTTGCAGTTGGACAGGAGGAAGTATTTGGTTTCACTCTTTCCGTAGTCGAAGCATCTGGAGCCCCACGCAGGATGGCGTCCCTGGGGGCCCTTATAGAAATACAGGTCTTCCCTGCCGTCGAACAGGCTGAGCCCTTCCGCCTCATTGTCCACGCTGTGGGAATGGACGATATCCATCACGACGGCTATGCCGCGGGCATGTGCATCATCCACAAGATGTTTGAATTCCTCCGGTGTTCCGAATCTGGAGGAAAGTGCGTAGAAGTTGGAGACCTGATATCCGAAGGAGCCGTAATAAGGGTGCTCCTGAAGAGCCATAATCTGGATGGTGTCGTAGCCAAGTGCCTCGATATGAGGAAGAACATTGACACGGAACTCTTCGAAGGTGGCGACTTTTTCCTCCTCGGAACTCATGCCTATGTGGCACTCGTAGATCAGCGGATGAGGTCTCGCGCCCGGCCTCGCACTCTTCCATTGATATTGCTCGTCCGGTTCCCACACCTGCGCGCAGAACACCTTGGTGACAGGGTCCTGCACTACCCTCCTGACGTAGGAAGGGAGCCTTTCCCCGCCGCCTCCAGGCCATTCGATGAAGAGTTTGTAGAGTTCCTGATGGTGGAGGAACATGGCGGGCAGGCGGATTTCCCAGTTTCCGCCGCCGATAGGATGAAGAGAATAAGCCGCAGTACGTCTCCAGTTGTTGAACTCGCCTATGAGGTATATCCTGCTGGCATTGGGAGCCCACTCACGGAAGACCCAGCTTCCGTCGGCATCCCTGTGCAGGCCATAGTACAGATGGTTGTTCAGCCCGTCGGCAAGGGAGCCGTCCAAGGCTATCTTGTCGCGCTCTTCCAATATTCTTTCATGACGCTTCTCTATGGCTTCCTTGTACGGAGCCAAATAAGGGTCGGTCTCATATATCTTCTTCATAATCCTGGTAATTTCTCGTTAAAGCCCTATGAACCAAGCGATTCCTTAAGCCATATCCATGTCGTCAGCCTTGTCCCTCACGCTCCTCAGATACGCGCGGCACTCCGCAATCAGTTCCTTGGACCGCTTCACATAGGCATCAATATCGTCAAGTCCCGTAGCAGGGTCCTCGACTTTAGCCGCGATTTTATCCAATTCCTCAACAGCTTTTCTGTAATCAAATTTATCCATATACCAATCCGTTGAAACCGTCATCTGCTTTCATTGACAATACAATCCAATGTCCCGTCGGCAAACATGACCGAAACTTTGTCGCCCTTCTTTCTGCCTCCGGCACCCTTCATGACCACACCGTCGCCGTCGAGCACCAATGCGTAGCCACGTGAAAGGATTCGCCTCGGATCCGCACCCGAAATCCGGGATTCGAGAAGGTCAATGCGGGACTGCATCCCGGAAATCTTGTTCAGAAAGGCCATCCTGAGCCTGGAGCCATAGGACACAAGCCTCTGGTCTTCATCCATATAGATATCCAGAAAGACATCTGCGAGCGCCGTCGGGGTCTTGACGTAGTTCCATGCTGCCATGTCACATATATGAAAGTCCTGGTCATGACCGACTGCCGTCAGCACCGGCACGGGACACTTTGCAATGGCTGCAGCGACTTCGTAGTCATCGAAACATGCAAGGTCCAGTTTGGCCCCGCCGCCTCTCAATATCAGCACGGCATCATACGGACATTCCGCAGCGGCTGCGCTTCCGACCGCCCCGGAAATGGATTCCGGAGCGGACACGCCTTGCATCACGGCCTCGTAAAGGTCTGTGTGAAAGACAAATCCGTATTCATTTTCATGAAGATGCCGCATAAAATCACGATATCCGGCAGCGTCAGGAGCGGATATTACCGCAAGCCTGTAAGGGAGTGAGGTCAATGACAGTTTTTTCTGTCTGTCGAGCAGGCCTTCGCGTCTGAGACGCTCTATGGTTTCCTGCCTCTCCTTCTCCTTGTCTCCGATAGTATATTGAGGGTCAATGTCATCCACTATCACGGACAGTCCGTACAACTGGCTGAAATTGACCTGAACCTGTACAAGAACATTGATCCCGGCCTGAAGGGGAATTCCGGTCTCCGACTCGAAGTAAGGAGCCAGGAACCTGAATTTGGAACTCCAGATTATGGCCGTAACCTTTGCTACAAGTCCGTTTCCGTCAGACTGGGAAAGTTCCATATAACAATGCCCTCCCGGCCTGGCCTTCACGGCACTTATCTCGGCTTTCACCCACAAACGGGCCGGAAAAGCCCCCTCCAACACTGTTTTCAGATGCGTCTGGAGCGTGTAAAGGTCTATTACGTTTTTTTCCATACCACCTGTCATTAATTATGTCTCCGCCTTCCCATGATGCCCCGTCAAAGAGGCTCGCCTCAGTCCTGACCGTGCCCGGAAAGCGGTGTTCCGCGCCTGCGGAACCTGAGGTACAAATTTAGAATCCGTTTCACTTATTTCAAAATAAAATCACCATGAAAGAACATTCCGGCGACGTCCGGAAATGTTTTCTCCGTCTTTCTTCATACTTCTGATTTTTTTGCTATCTTTGCGCCAGTTTTGTAACTCAAATTTCACTTTTTCGGAACAAATGAAACCTGGCACCAAAATCTCCAGCGCTAAGTTTGCCGGCAGCAGCACGATGGTCTCGCAGAAACCGGCCCAGAGACTGCCGGAAGTAGCGTTCATCGGGAGATCGAACGTCGGCAAATCTTCCCTGATAAACATGCTTACCGGAAACGGAAAGCTTGCCATGACTTCCGGGACTCCCGGCAAGACCAGGCTCGTGAACCATTTTCTCATAAACGACAGCTGGTATCTGGTGGATCTTCCGGGCTATGGTTTCGCCAAACTTCCTGACAAGGAACGCGAGAAACTGAAGGATGTTATCCGCGACTATCTGAACCATTCCGAGGAACTTCTCCTGCTCTTCGTTCTCATCGACGTACGCCATGACATCGGCAAGGTCGATATGGACTTTCTGGAAGAGCTCGGCCACAGTGACATTCCTTTTGCAATCATCTTCACCAAGGGTGACAAGATGGGACCTGTAGCCAGGGCCGCACAGATAGAGAGGGACAAGGCCCAGCTTCTGGAATCTTGGGAAGAGCTCCCGCTCAGTTTCGTAAGTTCTTCACAGACAGGGCTTGGCAAAGACGAGATTCTCGAGTACATTTCAGACGTTCTGAAAGAAGCAGAGGAAAAGAATACTACAAACCAATATAAAAAGTAATGAACACACCTCACAAAATGGAATTGTTTGCATGCAGGGCTTCCAAAGACTTTGCAGCAAAAGTTGTTGACGAGTTGAACAAGATCCAGCCGGAAGGAGAAGGTCCGGTACATCTCGGGAACTCAGAAGTTTCTGTCTTCAGCGACGGAGAATTCCAGCCATCATTTACTGAAAGCGTACGCGGAGCGACTGTCTTCATCCTCCAGTCCACTTTCCCTCCGACTGAAAACCTCATGGAACTGCTTCTTACCATTGATGCAGCCAAGAGAGCTTCCGCATACAAGGTCATCGCAGTTATGCCTTACTTCGGATGGGCACGTCAGGACAGGAAGGACAAGCCGAGAGTATCTATCGGAGCCAAGCTTTGCGCCAACCTCCTTAGCGCAGCCGGAGTGGACAGAGTCATGACCTGCGACCTCCACGCTGACCAGATTCAGGGATTCTTCGACATTCCTGTCGATCATATCTACGCAAGCAAGGTGTTCATACCTTACCTCAAGTCATTGAATATCGAGAACTTGGCAATCGCCGCTCCTGATATGGGAGGCGCAAAGAGGGCCAATGCCTATGCAAAGGATCTCGCTTGCCCGGTAATCATCTGCCACAAGTCCAGAGAGAGAGCAAATGTGGTAGCTTCGATTACAGCCATCGGTGACGTTGAAGGAAAGAATGTAGTTATAGTAGATGATATGATCGATACCGCCGGCACACTTACAAAGGCTGCCGACATCCTTATCGAGAAAGGCGCGAAGAGCGTAAGGGCTTGCGCGACACACGCAATCCTTTCAGGTCCTGCATATGACAGGATCAATGCTTCCAAGCTTTCTGAGGTTTATGTCACAGACACAATTCCTCTGAGAGCTGCCCCGGGCGTTGACACAAGCAAGATTAAAGTTGTCTCCATGACCAGCACATTCGCAAGAATCATCCGCAAGGTTTGCGACAACGAGCCTATCAGCCCTGAATTTATTTTCTAGAAGTATATTGTAAATAGGTCCTGAACCCAGTCTGGGGATGTTTATGCCCCGGAAAACGGGATTCAGGGCCATGATTGTCTAAAGACGCATGAAGATTTTTATTGCAGCATTGATTCTCATCGGAGCAGGCGTTTTCGGGATGTGCTTCAATGTCATATTCCGGAAGAAGGATTTCCCTCAAAGCGATGTCGGTGCCAATGAGAACATGCGTAACATAGGTATCCGCTGCATGAGAGAGGAGGACGACGAGCGCTTCTCCCGCATGGGCAAAGAGAACAAAGACGGAGCCGTATGCTCCGGAACATATAGTGAATCCTGTGCAGCCTGCGGGCTTTACAAGAAGGATCACAAAACAAGCAACAGTAACCCTCGTGAGAGGATAAAAAACAAGTAAAGATGAGTCTAGTAGCAATTGTTGGCCGTCCTAATGTCGGCAAATCAACACTTTTCAACCGCCTGGTAGGAATGAGGCAGGCTATCGTCGATGAGACGGCAGGCGTAACCCGTGACAGACATTATGGTAAATGTGAGTGGTGCGGAAATGAGTTTTCAGTAGTAGATACGGGAGGTTATACTTCCGGATCAGATGATGTGTTCGAAGAAGAAATCCGCAAACAGGTGGTCATAGCCATTGAAGAGGCTGATGTGATCCTCTTCATGGTAGAAGCTGCTACCGGAATCACTGACTATGACGCAGAAATCGCAGACATCCTCAGAAAGAGCAGGAAACCTGTAGTCGTAGCCGTAAACAAAGTCGATTCAGGAGACAAGGTTTTCGATACTTACCAGTTCTATTCTCTCGGTCTCGGCGACATCTGGAGCATCTCGGCGGCAAACGGAGGCGGAACAGGTGACCTTCTCGACGAGATTGTCAAGAAACTTCCTGAAGATGCGGAGGCAGAGGATGAGCATCCGGGCGTTCCGAGAATCACTATCGTAGGAAAGCCTAACGTCGGGAAATCATCATTGACAAATGCGCTTCTGGGTGAGGAAAGGAACATTGTCACGAACGTTGCCGGTACGACAAGAGATTCAATCTCATCGTATTACAACAAGTTCGGTCATGAGTTCGTATTCGTGGATACCGCCGGAATCAGAAAGAAGAACCGCGTCAATGAGGACCTCGAGTTCTATTCTGTAATGAGGTCAATCCGTGCCATCGAGCACAGTGACATCTGCGTGATGATGATCGATGCGACGACAGGTATGGAGGCTCAGGACATGAATATCTTCAACCTTATAAAGAAAAACAAGAAAGGCTGCGTACTCGTAGTCAACAAATGGGACCTCTTCGAGAAACAGAGCAATACCATGGCCGAGTATGTGAAGGCTATGCAGGCCCGCATCGCTCCTTTCAATGACGTGCCTATCATCTTCACATCAGTGCTTAAGAAGCAGAGAATCCTCGACGTCCTGAATGAGATAGAGCATGTATGGCAGAACTACTCCAGAAAGATCTCCACATCCAAGCTCATGGAGGCGATGCTTCCTGAAATCGAGAATTATCCACCTCCTATGTGGAAAGGCAAGCTCGTGAAAATCAAGTATATGACACAGCTGCCTACGAAATTCCCGGCATTTGCATTCTTCTGTAACCTTCCTCAGTACATAAAAGATCCGTACAAGAGATTCCTTGAGAACAAGTTGCGCTCGCACTTCGACCTCACAGGCTGTCCCGTACAGATGTTCATGAGAAGCAAATAAAAGGAAATTACTTCAAGACTTTATGGCTGGCCGGACCGGTGAATCAGAACAGATTCCTGATCCGGTCAGCTACTGTTTCCAGCAGCCACTTCGGAGTGGACGTGGCTCCGCAGACTCCGGCATGGTCATCAGGACGAAACCATTCCGGACGGATATCATTGACCTCACACACATGGTAGGTCCTGATATTGAGGGAACGGCACAGTTCGCAAAGAACCTTTCCGTTGGAGCTGTCCCTTCCGGAAACGAAGATTATGATATCATGGCTGAGAGCAAACTCTGACAGTTTCTCGTGACGTCCGGCAACCTGCTGACAGATAGTGTCATGGATGCTGAGCAAACCTTTTCCGCGGAACATCTCGCGTGACAGTTCATGATGCTTGGCCATGGCCTCTTCCAGAGCGGTGCAGATGGCTGCATAGCCGGCAGGACTCTTGGTGGTCTGGGAGAAGATTTCGACAGGGCCTTCCAAACGTATCTTATTGTGCTCCAATGCATCCGTAAGCATTGCCATGTTTTCCACCACGACGGCGTCACCCCCTACCTGACCGAGAAGGCCAAGTACTTCAGCATGTCCGACCTTTCCGAATATGATTATCTGGCCGCCCAGGTCATGCACTCTGGAATATGCCTCGCGTATGCTCCTCTGGAGTTTCAGCACCACAGGACATGTGCAGTCTATCACCTCCAGACCGAGGCGCTGCGCCGCAAGATATGTTTCTGGAGGTTCCCCATGTGCGCGTATCAGAACTTTGGATTTCTCAGGAAGGTCCTTGAGATTCTCCAGTCCTATGGTCACGAGACCTGCACTCTGGAGGCGGTTCAGTTCGGCCTCATTATGGACAATGGAGCCCAATGAATAAAGTTTGTCGGTTTCGGGGTCTTTCAGAACATCCTCCGCCTTAGTCACCGCGCGGATAACGCCACCGCAAAAACCTGAATACGAGTCGATTTCTACTGAAATAGCCATGACTGATACTATTCTCCGAATTTCTCCTTAACAAGATTTTTAACCCAGACCATCTGGTCTTCAAGTGTCATGTCAGAATTGTCCAGGACAACGGCATCCTCCGCCTGGCGGAGTGGTGACTTCTCCCTGTGAGAATCTATGTAATCACGGCTCTTGAGATTCTCCAGAACCTCATTGAAATCAGGATTCTGTCCGCTGGCCCTCATCTCCTTCAGACGCCTTTCCGCCCTGACAGTATCATTGGCCGTCATGAAAATCTTCAAATCGGCATGAGGGAACACTGCAGTTCCGATATCCCTGCCGTCCATCACGATCCGCTTGTTCTTTCCGTAGCCGACAAGGATGTCATCGACAAAATCCCTCACCTCCGGAATCACCGCAACAGGACTCACGTGCGAAGAAACCTCAATCGTGCGGATCTCCTTCTCAACGCACCTGTCGCCGATGAAAGTCCTGCTCCCTTCAGGAGCATATTCGAAGTGTATGTCAATGTCAGGAAGTGCAGCCACAAGTGACCGGGTGTCAATGCTGCCGTCAGCGAGGACCATATCATGTTCCATCGCATAAAGAGTTATCGCCCTGTAAAGTGCCCCGGAATCCAGATACAGGAACGAAAATTCTTTCGCTATAAGTTTGGCAAAAGAACTTTTTCCGGTGGACGAATATCCGTCTATAGCTATAATGATATCAGGAATGTGCATCTGAATGTTGGTTTGGGACAAAAATAGGAAAAAAAAATTACTTTTCCCTCATTATCTTCAGCTGCTGTATCTTATATGAATCTTTCTTGAAAGTCACGAAGATTGTCACCTCGAAAGTCTCCCCACCGGCATTGAGCCTGCCCACTGCATATTTCATATTGGCCCGTCCGGCCGTATGGGTTATATCGAAGCCTCTCGGAGAATAACTGTCGAAGAATGATTTCAATATCTGCCGCGCCTGATTCTTGCTGGAATCGCTGGTGTTGGAAATTATGGAGATCTCAAGGTTGGAATCAAACCAGGCCGAGAGTTTGTCCGCATCGCCCTGTCTGATATATTTGGCTATAGGAATGAACACGTCGTAGCCCTCATTTTGAGGAATTGCTGCTGCACTGCCGCAGAAAGAAACCGCTGCAACGAAGAAAACTATGAATTTTCTGATGTCCATATCACTTAAACACGCTTTTAAAGACCATAATCATTTTGCAAATACCGAGCCACGTGTGTATATTTGCCAAAAGACTTGCATGGTCGTGCGGCCATGTGCAACATGCACATTGACAATGAAGATAACGTTAGTTACAGTAGGAAAGACAGACGTGAAATGGGTAAAAGAGGGGCTGGACTTGTATAAATCCAGGCTCGTGCATTATGCCCAGTTCTCCGTCAGCGAGATACCCGAACTGAAGAATGTCTCTGCCCTCTCCAAAGAGCAGATAAAGACGAAGGAGGGAGAATTATTGTTGTCAATGATAAAGCCTGCCGACTTTGTCGTGCTCATGGATGAACACGGCAGGCAGTTCAGGTCCATGGAATTTGCGACGTGGCTCCAGGAAAGGATGTCCACGTGCGGAAGAAACATTGTTTTCATAATAGGTGGTGCATACGGCTTTTCCAAGGCGGTCTATGACAGGGCCGACTTCAAGATTTCCCTGTCTGAAATGACTTTTTCCCACCAGATGGTAAGGGTTATTTTCACTGAACAGCTTTACCGGGCATTCACAATCATAAAAGGAGAGCCATATCACCACGAATAGGAGGAACGGACAATGGCATTGAAAAAAGAATCATTGAAAAGCAGGCTCAACAAGAACATCTGGCTGTTTTCTTTCGTAGTTGCGGGCCTCTTGTTCTTGGCCAATGTCTTTCTGGACAGGCGTGCCGATTTCTCGGATTTCGCCGCACGTCACATGAACAAGGTGGTCAACACCAGATTCCGCCAGCTCGAATCCTACATGGAAAGGGCATTGAAAGAAAACCAGGGCGGCTGGCTGGAACTAAAGGACCTGCCTTCCGACATGGTGGTGTACCGGTATTACGGAGACTCCCTCCAGTCATGGTGCAACCAGTTCTCTCTGGACAATGATGATGTCAGCCAAAGGCTTGTAGTCCAGCGCTTTGTAAATCTCAGATATAATTTCGTATCCCCGCTTGCAGAGGTCGACGACTCCGTCAAGTACATGAACATCGGTCCGAAGTGGTATCTGGTAAAGTCCATACAGGACCGGCACGGCTGCAAGATAATCGGCGGTCTGGAAATCCGCAACACAATGGATACCAGGTCAATAAACGGTATCAATCCCAAGTTCAGGATTTCTGACAGATTCTCCATATATCCTATAAATTACAGCGGAGGGGCAGTAATTTTCGTCAAGGGGCAGCCGCTGATGAAACTTCTGCAGGAGACCGCCAGGATAATGCCGATTCTGCCTGACACCACGATGCTTTGGCTGTCAGTCGCATTCTTCATCTTCGGTGTTCTCATATATCTATGGTCACACCGGAACATTAAGACAATGCTGATATCCATACTGGCGCTCACCGCGGTGATGGGAACTTTCTACGCGACGGGCTACGGTATGCAGGGGTCTTCCAGCCTGTTCTCCCCTACCGTCTATGCAGGCGGCACGTTATTGTATTCTCTCGGCGCGGTACTCATCATAAACATCTGGATCGTACTGGTCTTCAGCTGCATATACATTGCAAGGCCGGCAATCAGCGAGTATGTCAAGAAGGACTTGAAACACAGGTCCATCTGGCTGATATTCATCGTCATCATAGCAGATGCATTGACATTGACCTGGCTCTTCTTCACTTTCCGCAGCCTCATCCTCAACTCCAACATTTCGCTGGAACTCTACAAGTTCATGCAGCTCGGGCGCTATTCGCTATACATCTACATTTCCTACCTCGCGCTGCTTTCGGTGATTCCGCTTTCGCTTCAGATAATCCGCGTCAATGTCTTCTATCTGACAGGGCTAAAATACGACGTATTCTCCAGGTTCGGCAGGTCATTCTTCGCCGTGGCCTGCGCTATGTGTTTCCTCGGGCTGTTTTCGGTTCTCGGCAATGAAAAAGAGGCAAACAGGGTCGAAATCTGGATCAACCGTCTTTCCATCGACAGGGACCTCGGACTCGAGCTGCAGCTCAGGGGCGTCGAAAATGCCATCGCCGCCGACAATTCGATTCCGGAAGTCATCCGCACGACAAACGATTACCGCGTCATACTGAACAGAATCACAGAGACTTACATGAGCCGAATCTCGAAGGATTTCGACATCAGCGTGTTCATTTTCAATGATAATGTCTCCGACCCCCAGATAGCCAAGTTTTTCAATGACAGGGTGATAGGTGCCGTGCCGATTTCTCCGAACTCCCGTTTCGTATATAGCAGGAACAGCAACGGAAGGGCGCAATATACCGGCATGTTCGTATATTATTCGCCGGACAAGGGCACTGTCAAGCTTCTTCTCGGAGTCAATTCCAAGGCTGACAGGGAGGAGCGCGGATATTCTTTCATCATGGATTCCGGAGCTCCGGGGTCCGTAATCATCCCTCAGCAGTATTCGTACGCGAAATACATAAACGGCAATCTAGTAAGTTATCAGGGCGACTACCCTTATCCGACCATTCTGACAGGCAAGTTCAAAGACGGACTGAATGACGATGGCTCAGGCAAACTGAAGCATAGTTCATACGTCCATTTCGTAAGCAATATCTCTTCTGACGAGACTATCGTAATCTCCAGGCCCAAGATTTCCGTGGTCCAGTACATTCTTGCGGCATGCATGCTTTGTCTGGCAGCATATTTCTGGATAAGCCTGCTGGGACTCAGGAAGAAGAAAGAAGGAGAGTTCGAGAAAAACTATTACAAATCCAGAGTAAACACGGTGCTGTTCATATCAATGCTGATGACTCTGGTCACGATGAGCATCATCATGGTCATCTTCGTCTATAAGAGGAATGATGCCAATGTCATGAGGCTGATGACGAGTAAGATTTCCACAATCCAGTCCCTCATGGAAAACCGCACCAGAGGATTCTCGTCATACAAGGACATGATCACCCAGGACATGACGGCAGTGATGGATGACATAGGAAACTACACGAGGTCGGACATCACCATGTATAGTCCTGGCGGAAAAGTGTTCAATACGACTTCTCCTGAGATTTTCGAAAAGATGATTCTGGGTTCGAGAACAAATCCGGATGCCTACAGGAATATAATGTATGCAAACAAGCGCTACTATATCCACAAGGAGAAAATAGGCGGGGTAGGCTTCTATACGATGTATGCGCCTGTCTTCAATGACAACGGCAAGATTCTGGCCATCGTAAGCGCACCATACACCGACCCTGGAATATCTTTCAAGGCGGATGCGCTCTTCCACTCGGTATTTGTCATCACCGTTTTCTTTATCCTGCTGATAATCACAAGGTTCATGACTACAAGAGTGGTAGATAAGATGTTCCGGCCTATCATTGAAATGGGACGCAAGATGATTTATGCACGTACCGGCGGACTGGAGTATATCATCTATGACAATGAGGATGAGATTTCCGGGCTGGTCAGGGCTTATAATCTGATGGTCCACGACCTTTATGAGTCCAGCAAGCAGGTTGCCCAGGCCGAGCGCGAAAGGGCATGGAGTGAGATGGCCAGACAGGTTGCGCATGAAATCAAGAATCCGCTTACTCCTATGAAGCTTCAGATACAGAGGCTCATACGGCTCAAGAGCAAGAACGACCCTTCATGGGAGGCCAAATTCGAGGATATTTCACGCCTTATCCTGGACAGCATTGAAGTTCTCACCGATACTGCCAATGAGTTCTCGACTTTCGCTAAGCTCTATTCGGAGGAGATGGTTCCTATCGACCTCGACAAGATGGCTTCAGACCAGGTGTCAATGTTCGATGACAAGGACAATATCACGTTCCAGTATTATGGTCTGAAGGACGCTATGGTAATGGGTCCTAAGCCTCAGCTGATACGCGTTTTCGTCAATCTTCTCACCAATGCAGTACAGGCAATTGAAAACCAGCAGACTGCGGACAAGGAAGAAGGCAAGGAAGCGGCTCACGGACAGATTGTGCTCTCGCTGCGCAACAGTACCAAGGATGGCTTCTACGACATCGTCATCGAGGACAACGGTCCGGGTATCAAGGATGAGAACCGCAACAGGCTGTTTACGCCTAATTTCACGACCAAGAGCAGCGGTACCGGTCTAGGACTGGCCATCTGCAAGAATATTCTCGAACGCTGCGGCGGCGAAATCTTCTATGGACGTTCGTTTGTGCTCAAGGGCGCATGCTTCACGGTACGCTATCCCAAGAATATGAAGTAATGT